>SXGR01479339.1_pt1 | contig 12940 bp, 9 predicted proteins | sample 3174711 | NCBI WGS metagenome assembly SXGR01 (sample SAMN11356860, study PRJNA531348) | freshwater metagenome | isolation source: freshwater sample F1-60 | place: China: Fuxian Lake, Yuxi | collected 2017-12-25
CCCCACCCCAGCTCGCCTGCAATGATTGGTTGCTCAGCTTAGAACGGCCAGACCAACGGGGCCAGTGCAACGGTCACAAGCATGTACAGCAGGTCGAGCGGGATGCCGATTCGCAGGTAGTCGCTAAAGCGATAGCCGCCCGGCCCCATGACCATCAGGTTGCACTGATAGCCGGTCGGCGTTGCGTAGCCGGCCGAGGCTGCGATCGTGATCGACATGATGAACGGCATCGGGTTCACTCCGAGTTGCTTTGCCGCAGCGATCGCGATTGGGAATACCAGCACGGCTGCCGTGTTGTTCGTGATGAGTTCGGTCAGGATCATCGTCGCCAAATAAACCGCCGCCAACACGGCCCACGGGCCGCCACCCATCGACTGCGTCGCGTCGATCAAACCGTCAGACAGCAGCTTTGCCGCGCCGCTCATTTCGAGCGCCTTGCCGATGCCGAACGACGCTCCGATCGTCACCAGCACTTCCAATTCGAGACTTTCACGGGCCTCTCGCGCGGTGCAACACTTCGTGAGAATCATCGCACCTGCCGCCAACAACGCGGCTGGGAGCAGCTCCAGAATACTGAGGCCATTGATCACGACCATGACCGCCAGTATGCCGAACGCCAGCCAAGCTTTGTCGTAGCGCGGCGGCGTCGAGTTCTGCACGCTGCTGACCAAGAAGAAGTCGTTGCGGTTCCGCATCCGCTCTTCGAACGAACGGTGCGCCTCCAGCAACAACGTGTCGCCGGCTTGCAGCACGATGTCACCGATTTTGGCGTTGATCCGCTCGCCGCTGCGAGCGACCGCCAATACCGCTGCGTCGTATTGCCGGCGGAACTGGCCATCTCGAATCGTCTTGCCGACGATTGGGCAGCGATCGGAAACGACCGCCTCGATCAAGCAGCGTTGCGTGCGCGGATCGTTCAGTTTGAAGACCTGATTCGTCGCTGGGAGCAGGCCGCGCGTCTTCTGTAAATCGACGACCGACTCGACGATGCCGACGAAGATCAGTCGGTCATTCTCCTGCAAGCGTTCGGTCGGACCGACAGCGGGAAGGATGGTTTCGCCACGCTCGATTTCGGCAAGGAATAAGCCGGGGAGATGACGCAGTCCCGCTTCCTCGATGGTTTGTCCCACGATCGGGCCGCCCGGCTGGACGATCATCTCGACCGTGTATTGCCGAGGATCGTCCGACAGACTGATCGCCGGCTTGCGATCCGGCAACAGCCATTTCGTCGTCCCCATCAGAAAGGCAATACCGATCATCGCGGCCGGGATGCCCAGCCAACTGACGTCGAACATCCCCATCACTCGAAAGTTTTCTCCGAGACGACCGGCATTGACCGCATCGAGCATCAAGCCAGCGACGACGATGTTCGTGCTCGTCCCGATCTTCGAGCAGCAGCCGCCGAAGACCGAGGCGTAACTCAGTGGCAAATACAGCTTCGATGGGCTGAGCTTGTACTTCTTGCAGATCTCATCGACGACCGGCATGAACATCGCCACGCACGGAGTGTTGTTCAAGAAGGTGCTCAACCCGATCACCGGAAACAGCAGCCGAGCCTGAGCGGCCATCACCGACTTCGGCTGCCCGATGATCGGCCGAGTCACCATCGACATTGCTCCGGTTTGCGTCAGCCCGGCCACGACGACGAACAACACCGCGACGGTCAACAACGCATCGCTGCTGAACCCGGTCACTCCCTGCACAACCGACGGCAGATTGCGAACCGTGATCGTCGGCTGCAACTCCGGCACCTCGCCGACTTTCGGAAACTCTTCGTTGATCGCCTTGTGGTTCTCGCGAAGTGCGGCGTGTTTCTCGAACAGCGGGTTCGGTTCCTGGTGTTCGCCCGCGAACAGCCCCGCTAGCAGGATCATCGTCAAGCAGCCGGTCGTGATCATGTCGGCCGCGAAGTTGCGTGCCAGGCCGTAAACCATCACGGCCACAACGGCGAGCGAGAACCAAAGTTCCCAAGGATGTCCAAGCAGCATCGGCAGGCAATTCAAAGCGAGGGACAACAGATTTCCGCGACACGATCAAAGCGGTGGGACTGTAACCGATGCCGCCGATTCGTTGAACGCAGTACCGTAGGTCAGCCTTTCCAGGCTGTCCCGATGAACGATCGACGTCGTTTGCCAATTCGAGTCAGGCTGGAAAGCCTGACCTACTGGTCGGCCAGCGATTCGTAGTAGCGGCGGATGTGTTCCGAGTACTTCGGCAGCGTCTTGTCGTGCGGCAGGTTGAGCATCTTCTCACGCAGCGCCGGTGGCAGATGTCCCCAGACCGCCTCGCGCAGTTGGCGTTGGCGGCGGAGTTCGGCGAGGGCGTCGCGGCCGGTCTGCTCGCGGTCGGACGAGTTGCGAGCCTGAGCCGAATCCCGTCCCGTCGGTTTTCCGCCAGTGCCGTCGGTCGTCGAAGCATTCTCGTTCGGCGTCTTGTCCGACATCGGTCCCTTCTGCCCGGAGCGCGCGAGCGACTGCTGCTGAGCCGCTCGTTGTTGCCACGACTTCAACAACTTGTCGAGCGATTCGACCGCCGTCTGCTGTGCTGTCTGAGCCGGCTTGCCAGTCTCGGCCGCTCGAAGTTTGTCGAACGATTGCTGCATCGCCGACAGCGCCGTCTCGCGCGGCTCAGTTTCGTCGGGAGTCGGCGGATCTTGTTTGGGTTCAGCGACCGGAACTCGTTCTAACAGGCGAGACGTCGCCTCGCGCACTGACTGTTGATCGTCGGCCAGTTGCCGAAGTTCTGTCTCACGAGCTTTTGATTCGTCGTCACTCGGCGGAGTCTTCGGAACACGGGCCTCGGCCGAACGCGTACGGTCGCCGACTTCGGATTGCAACTCGCGGAGCAACTTCAACTGGGCGACCGGGGGCACAGGTTCGTCGGGCTGCGCGTTGTTCTGCGGACCCTCCGGTGGCTGTTGGGCGGTCTCGTCCTTCGGCGGTTGATCGGGCGATTTGGAAGGGCTCAAAGCGTTCGCCAGCGATTGCAACGCGCGAAGCGCGGACTGTTCGCGACGGGCAGTTTCTTCGTCGAGCTGTTTATCTCGCAGTCGTGATGCGGCGGCGGCGAGATCGTTTGTCGCGCGGTCAAGCGTCAGTCGCACCGCTTCGATGTCGGTCAGCGATTTCGACAGCTCGTCCGTCGCAGCGGCGAGTTCCTGTTCCGCATCGCCGAGATTCAACGCGGCCTTCGACAGCGGCCGAGTCCACTTCCCTGCTTTCTGTTGCTCGACCGAGAGCCGCTCCGTTTCGTCCACGACTGTCTTTTGACGAACCACCAATTCGCGCACCGCCTCGGCCAACGCATTCGTCTTCTCGGCGAGTTCCTGTTGCTGAGCCGCTCGGCGAGCGGCCGCGAGTTCTCGTCCCGCCTGCTCCAAATCGTCGAGTGCCGTTTGTTCTTCCTCCGCCGCGCGCGCGAGCTGTTTGTCGGCCAACTGCGATTCCGCCTGCTGCATGTGCCGAGTCGCTCGACGCAGCGCCTCGCGCGATTCGTCGGCCTGAGTCCCCTTCAACTTCGCCGCCAAATCTTCCGCTAACTTCTTCGCCTCCGACTGTCGATCGTGCAACGCTTTTGCCTGCGTGGCGAGTTCCTCCGGCTTGAGCGTTTCGGACTTCTCTGCTGCCGCCTTCGTTTCGTCGAGCAACTTCCGCTGCTGCTGAGTCAGCGATTCGAGCTGCCCCTCGAGTTCCTGCAACTCGCGCACAGCGGCGTCGGAATTGGATGTCAGCGATTGCGACAGCTTGTCGGCGAGTGCTTGCAACTCCTCGGCGAGTTGCTGCTGCGTGCGGCCCGCCTGGCCGAGATTGTTCTCCGCAACTTCGCGCGCCGCTTCGCGTGCTTTCGCGGCGAGCGCACGCTCGTCGAGTTCGTTCACGACTTCATCGCTGGCCGCCCGGATCCCCTTGTCCTCGGATTCTGCGCTCGCCAGTCTCTGCCGCAGTTGCTCGATCCGCTCGGCCTGACGCGACTGCCGATCGGCGAGCTTCGCGACGTCCGCTTGCTGCTGGCTCGGCAACTGCGACGCCGATTTGCCGAGCGTCTGCGGTGCCAGTTCCGACGTGTCTCGATTGAGCGTCTCCTGCGCCTTCGCCAGTTCACCCACTTCGCGAGCCAAGTCGCGGCGATCGCGCCACTGCGTCAGGTCGCGGATCAGTTCGATCAACGTCGTCAGCACTTCCGCCTGCCGCGCAGCGATTTCCGGGAACGATTCCGCCAAGCGGGCGACCGGTTGAGCACCGCCGCTCTCCTTCACGACTCGCCCCAACAAACTCTCCAACGTCGGCAACACCTGACGGTTCAGCCCTTCGATCGCCTCGGCGATGTGCGTCAGTCGTTCGCGGGTCACGGGATCGTTCAACTGATTGTCTTCGAGTTGCGACAAGAGTTCTCGCGAGCGAGCGACGACGCCGTCCCCTCGGCCCGTCAGCCGCGAACCGATCTGCCGCTGATCCAGTTCGACCCGCTTGAGTGAGTCTCGATCCTGCGGCCGGAATTCGTTCGCCTTCTCTGCTTGCACACGGAGCGAGTCGGTCTGATCGTTCGTCTGCGACTGCTTCGCCGCGAGCGATTCCAAATCGTGCAGCAACAGATCGAGCCGATGCACGATCTCCGACAGTTTCTCTTCCGGCGAGACAACCGTCAGCGTCCGAATCGCACTGCGCCCGACACGCGGCTCGCCGACATCGCAATGATCCGACGCAGCGACTCGCAGAGCGATCCGGTCGCCAACTTTCGGATCCAACTTGCTCACCAGCCAAGCCAGCCGCACAACCGCCTCGCGCGCCCCGTCCTCGTGGGGCACGTTTTCAACGTGCCAGTCCTCTTTGCGATCCGTAGCTTGGACGCCCTCGTCCGAGCGCTCGGACGAGGGCGTCCAAGCGACGGAATGCTCCATCGCCACCTCGCGCAGTCGCCGATCGTCCCGTGCGGTTGCCGCGAGACGAACTGTCCCGTTCGCCGTCACGAGCTGATCGGTCGCCGGCTGTTCGAGAGTCACGACCGGCGGTGGATCGGCGAGACCGACCACTTCCAATCGCAACGCCGACGGATTCTGAAATTCGTCCCGATCCGTCAGCGCGAGTTGCTGCGTCACCGAACCGGGCTTCCGCACCTCGAACCGCCAAGTCAGCTCGCGCCCCTTCGGAGCGATCGCGATCTCGTGACCGACGCCGACAGCATCCGCCACGGCGTTCTTCACGGATCGATTCGTCTTCGCGCTGACTTTGACTCGCGAACCAACCGTCGCGCGGACTTGAGTCGCTCCCTCCGGCAATGTCGTCGGCACTTCGCCTGTGTAGCTTGGCGGTGTGATCTCGATGCGGAACGACTCGATTTTTGGAGGCGGCACGATATGGAGTTCATGCCACGGCATCTCGCGATCGTCACCACCGACGGCTCGGAACTCGATCACTCCTTCGTCAATTGGCAGTCGAATCGCCGCCGCCTCGCGCAATTGATCCGCGGAGTCTCGCAAGGTTGCTATTCGCAACGACTCGGACTGCGGCAACCGCCCCCGCTGCCGAAACTCGACCGACACCGGCTGAGGCAACGCGCCACGAGCGTTGATAACAAACAGATCGAGCGGCTGTCCCTGCACGTTTCGCAAAGGCCGCTCTGGAGAAGCGGTCACCGGTGAAAGATCGCCTCGCACCAATTGCAATTCGACCGACTTCGGCCACCGCTGATCGCTGAGCGGCCACAGCAGCCGCCGCATCGCCGTCGAAGCCGCTGCCGCATTCACCGCGAACAACAACAACCCGATGCCCAGCAACGCGGCGACCGACATCGCGGCGCGCCGCGACTCGCGCCGGTCGAGCACTTCAGCGAAGTCGAGTGATCTCACGTCGGCAGCCGTCTGTTCGATCAGCCGACGCTGCAATTCCGGCGAGCCGACGCTCGGACTGACGTCGTGCTCCAAAAACTCAACGGCGGTCGCAAGCCGGCTGCGCAGTTTCGGAAAGTGCGATTCCAAATGCCCGGACAACTCCAAATTCGACAGCGGCCGGCGCAGCGGAGCGATGAGACGTCGCCAAGACAACCAACCGACCGCGATCGCCAACATCGCCAGCAAGCCAGCTCGCAAACCGCGATCATCGAAGTGCAGCAACCAATCGCCCAGACCGATCAACAACGCCCCACTCAGCAATCCCGCGAGCGACCAACTCAGACCGGTCAGCCACAACAGCCGACGGACTTGTCGATGCAGGTCACGAAATTGATCGAGAAGTGAAGGCATGATGCTTCCGTGACCGCGATCGCGTGAACGTCGTCGCCTCGCTCCCGCGAGGCGAAGCTGTCGTCACTGATCCTCAACCACCAGTCATTTTCATCTCGGAGTGGCCCTGTTTCCGAGCGTCTTCTCATTGCAGCTCCGCCTCGCGGGAGCGAGGCGGCTACGTTCCTGAACTCGCCAGCTTCTGGGCCACGGCGATTTATACCATGCCGCCGTCGATGTGGCATCGTCTTTCGTCCGTCAGACCAAACGCCAGCGGCGACGGAGCAACCATTCGACTGTCAGCAGTCCGGCAAACAACAGCAGCAACTCCCATCGAGTCCACAGTGGGATGATCGTCGCCGCCGACAGCGGGACCGGTTGTCCGGCGGGGATCTCGGCCGGAACTCGGTCGGCTTCGTGCAGAGCGAAGTAGCGACCGTGCGTCGCGCGAGTGGCCGCTTCGAGATCGGCTCGGTCGAGTTGTCGGCGCAGCAACTCGCGCTGCGGGGCTTCGATCACAAAATCGGCGGCGGGTGGCGCACCGGGGAATGAGGGATCGGAAAGCCAAGCGTGATAGCGTCCGACGCTCAGACCGCGCAGCTCACCAACGAAGATGTTGGTGGAGTTGGCGACTCGGGCAAGTTGAATGCTGCGTCGCGGTTCGTCCGCGCGTTCGAGCACCACGCTCGCTGCACCGCTCGCCGGGAGTTGCCGTTCGTCGAGCACTTGCAGCCGCAGCTTCACCGCGTCGCCATGCTGGTACGTCTGGCGGTCGGCAGTGAATTCGACACCGCGCGTGCCGTCGAGACTCTGTGTCCGACTGAGGAACCGCAAGGCCTGAATCCAGTACCGCGAGTAGATTTGTTCGCCGTCTCGAAAACGCCAGCGCCACAATTCGTCGGTCGCGTGGAACAAGACTTTGCCCGCTCCAAATCGTTGCAGTGCGATGACCGGCAGTGGTTGCTTCTCGCCACGTCGCAGCGGATGTTCCAGCAACACGGTCGCGCCGGCTTTCAATCGAGGCGCATCGCACAGCCAGAACAGACCGGGTAACGATCGCCACACGTCGCGCGACGCGCTGCCGCTTGTCGCGTCGTCGCCGCTCGCGAGAGTGTCCAGTTGCAGATGCCGAAACAGCGGAGTGCTCAAGCGACCGGCCTCGGTCCATCGCGGTTGAAACGATTCGCGCAGATCGGCATCGCTCGGCGGCACGCTCGCCCCGTCGAGCTCCACCGGCAACAACATTTCGAGTGGCGTGCCTCGAAAGCCCAGCGGCATGTGTTGCGATCCGGCCATCAGCAACACTCCGCCTCCCTCGCGAACGAACTCGCGCAAATGTTCCAACACGCCGGAGGAGAATGCTCCAGGATTCAAATCGCCAAGCAGTAGCACGTCGTAGGCCGACAGCGCTTCTCGCGTCAGCGGGAAGCGGCCTTGCAGTGGCTTCGCTGTCTCGTCCTGCAACGCGAATTCAAGGTCCGCCTCTTGCAAGAGCGTGTGCAACTCGATGGTCGGTTCCCGTTCGAGCAAGTTCTTCAGTTCGCGAAACTCCCAGCGGGGCAACCCGTCCGCCAGGAGGATTTTCAATTTCCCTTCGCGAACGCGCACCGTTCGTGACAAGCGATTGTTGTCGCGATCAACGTCCCCCGGCGGCGGCGCCACGAGCAATTCAAACTCGTGATCTCCCGACTGCGTCGGAGTGAACAGCAAATCGACTGTCACCGTTTGCCCATCCGCCGGCAGTTTGATCGCCTTTCGCGCGAGGCTGCGTTCCTGGCCACGCTCGCGCAACTCCACTGTGGCGGACTGCCCTGCCAAGCCGAACGATTTGACCTTCGCGGAGAAAATCAGCGGATCGTTCGCAAATGCGACGTCGTCCACGATCAACTCGGCGAGTTGAACGTCACGCGTCGGCTGATCGCTGCCGATGCCGATGACAAACAGCGGAACCAGTCGCTCGCGAGCCAACGGAACGACGGCACTCAACCGATCCGCATCGCCACTGCTGGCGATGCCATCCGTCAGCAACACGATCGCCGCAGGAGGCGTCCCGCGCGTTTGATTCAACACGTGCCGAACTGCCTCGGCAGGACGAGTCACATCGCCGGTTGGCAACAGTCGTTCGAGGTCTGCAATGAGCCGGCGCTCTGAATCGTCGTCGACCAAGTCATCGCCAATCGGCACGACGTCCGCCGAGAATCTTTCGACACGGATTCTGTGCCGGCGTCGCAATTCTCGCAGCCAGCGTCCCTCCTCCTGCGTCAGAATGCGCCTCGCCAATTCCCACCGCTCGGCATCGGCGGATGCCGTCGCAGAGCTTGATCCGACGAGATTGGCGACAACTGTTCGGTCTTCGTCCGCCGAGTACGCATCGCGCAGGCCCATACTGGCCGAGTCGTCGATCAACACCACCAGCAATGGCAAACCGGTCTGCTCCACCAACACGCTGACTTGAGCCAGCAGCGCGAACAGCAGCGACACGATCGCGCAACGCAGCGCAATCAAAACGGCCCGTTGCCGCACACCGAGTGACCGCCCGTCACGGCGATAGACCTCGACGATGACCAGCACCAGAGCAGTCATCACCAGCCAACCAATCGTCGGCGGCAACCACGATGGCCAAGGGAAAGTCGCCGTCCATCTCCAGCGCGACACCTGCCCTGGCTCCGCCGCCGGTAAGCCCAGAGAATTCTCCCACCAGCGTTGCAGCCAATTGCTCACGGTATCGCAGTGCCTCAGAACTCCGCCGGTCGCTCCGATCGAAGTGCGCGACATTGTCTCGCCACGCCGCCTCGATTTCCAAGCCGAGCGTCGTGACAATACGATCCACTGGGGCGAGTCTTCTTTTCTCAATCGCGATCAAATCATGCGCCGCTTCCTCAAAAATTATCGTGAACGTCATCTGCATCCCGGAAATCTGGCCATCCACTTGGTTGCTCTTCCGGTCACGTTTATCTTGCCAATTCACTTTCTGGTGTGGCACAAACAGTACCCAGCTTGGTGGGCGCTGCTTGCATTTGTACTCGGCTATGCCTTGCAGTTCATCGGCCACGCGATCGAAGGCAATGATGCGGGAGAGCTTATCCTCATCAAGCGTTGGCTCGGTCGGACTTACGTCGAATTTGGTCCACGACACCCGTCGCGCACTGGTTCAACATCACCAGAAGCATGATCCGTCACGGGGCCGAGCGAAGTGCTTCGTTGACGGTTTCATCGAAGTTGCTTTCCGATTTGAGTCCGATATAGTTCCGCCCGTCCGCATGCGGATCGGAGAGGTGGCAGAGTGGCCGAATGCGCCGGTTTGCTAAATCGGTGTGGGGTTTTAATCTCACCGCGGGTTCGAATCCCGCCCTCTCCGCTTTTCTATGGTTGTCAGCGACTCGCTTTTGTGCTGAAACCCCCGGTCATTCGGGGGTTTATCATTTTCAGCCGGAACGCCGTCAGCGTTATCAATCGTGCTCAATCGTTGTCGTGCGTCGGCAGCCGCTTGGGCCAATTTTGGGCCACTGGCCCAAACTTTTGGGGCCAATTTTGGGCCAGTGGATGGGCCAGAAAAATCGTCGGTCCCGGTCGCTCGCATGACGCCTCGCTCAGTCTTCGGAGCGTCTTTGACCGGGAGCGGGGGTAGAGCATTCACGGCCGATGACAGATCGAACAATCCGGCGTGGGTGTACCGGCCGAGTGTCAGTTCAACCGTCGAATGCCGAGCCAGCTTTTGCATGACCTTGGGCGATGCTCCCGAACGCCCCAGCCGGCTCAAGTAGGTGTGCCGCAGGAGGTGAGCCAGTGGGTTCTCACCCATTCGCCGATCAGCGACCAGCCAGCGGCAGAATTGTTTGATCGCTTGAAGATGGAAGTTGACCGTCTTGGACCACGCCGCCGAAAGATCATCGCCGAGCAACGACTGCTCGCGGTTGTGAGCGTTGAAGAATCGGACGAACTTCGCTTTCGCTTCCGGCGACAACGGCAACGCGATGGGAACCGGGTTGCCGTGTTCGTCCGCGCCGAAGTCGAGCGACAGCAACCGCTCGACAATGTGCCGATAGGCCGCGTCCGACTCTTCCGAGACATCCGCTTCGGACCATTGCTTCGGGCGTCGTGGCGGCATCGCCACCAACAGCCGAGCCAGCAAGCCGTTGTCTCGCAACTCCGGGTTCGACGCGACGCGAGACATCACCTTCGGCTGAATCCCACCCGTCACCGAAATACAGGCTCGCGGAATGTGCCGGCATTGGTGATCCGTTTTCCGATCCACGGTGATCGGCCCCGCCCGATAAATCGACAGCCAGCGTTCGACATCGGAACCGCGACCGCTGCGATACTGATTGAAGCCGCCCCGAACCAGCCGGCCAGCTCGTCACAGCACAGTGTCAGTCTTTCGGTGGATGCCAGCCGACGCTCACCCATCGCCGTCGCGTGGCGATTCGAGCTGGCCGGTTGAGTTGCAAGGCGACGATCGTCGCGCGGCCAACAGCCGTCAATCCAATGATTTCGGTTCCGTCATCCGACCAATGAAAATGATCCTGCCAACCATCTTGGCGAGGATTGAACAACGGCACTTCTTTCTTTGTCAGCGGATCAACAACTCGCGTTCGATCGGACTTTCGTTGGTTGCATTCCGCGCACGCCAGCCAAAGATTCACCTCAATGGTCAGGCCGCCCTTGGATGTGGGCCACAAGTGTTCGATCTGCAATTCGATGCCGGTGATCGACGACGCCACCAAACAGTACCCACAGCGCTGTTTGGCGTGACGAGCCACTTTCTGTCGCAGCTTTTTCGAGACGGAGGCTGCACTCATGACCGCAGCAACTTATTCACGTCAAAGCCCCGTTGCTTCAAGACCGCCGCCGCGTTCGCGCGAATGAGTTGGCACTGGTCGAAGTATTCGCGAAGTTGTTCGGATCGCTGATTCTCTGCCTTCGTCAGTCCGACGCTTTGTGCCTTGTCGTTGAGGTCCGCCATCTCCTGTTGGCTCTGTTTGGTGGGCACGGTCTTGAAGGCCCGCTTCAAGTCAGCCTCGCTGAGAAACTCCATCACTTTCAGAGCCGCGTCGATGTCAGCGAGGCTGTCCTTCCAGCGTTTCATTCGCAACCCGCGACAGTCCCCCAACGGCACGAAGAATTCACCGGGACCGACCGTGGCCATCGTCGCACACATCTCCGAAGCGTACTCTTCGACGCTCCGCCGCGACCGGCGAGCCGCTTGCTGCAAACGATCGAACGCAGGTTTCGACAATCGAACGGTCACAGAATTCATCAGTCAACTCCTGAGCGGAAGCAATCACTCGCGCCGTCACAATGATTCGGCACGGCCGTCAACATAGCATCGGGACGAGAACGAGCGAACTCCAAAACCCGTCTCACCACCTCCCACGCATTGGCGAGCCGGTGGCCGTCAGGCCCCGGACGGCGTGAGTTCGTTTGGTCGTGACCGTCAACCAAGTCAATGGCCTCGGAGAGCAGTGGTTTGACGGCTGCTTGGTTTCCGTGATTGGACTCGAATGGTAGAAGGTCACGGCCATATCAGAGTTGAACATTCAGTTTCCCGCAACGGATTCACCAAAATGACGACCGAACGATACACGTTGATCCGCGAAGTGGGCGAAGGCGGGCTGGGAAAGGTTTGGCTGGCTCATGACAACGACTTGGCGCGCGAGGTGGCAATCAAGGAGATCAAGCCGGGGACGGAGTCGAGCCAAGCCGCGCGGCGATTGATTCGAGAGGCACAGATCACCGGGCAACTCCAGCATCCCAACATTGTGCCGGTGTACGAAGTGCATCGCGGCGGGCGACCGTTCTATGCGATGAAATTGGTGAATGGCGAAACGCTGTCCGAGGCGATTCAGCGGCATCACGCCCAGCGTCGAGCCGGTCAGGCCGATCCGCTGTCGTTGCCGCGTCTGCTCAACGCCTTCGTCAGTATTTGCGAAGCGTTGGCCTACGCGCACTCGCGAGGCGTGATTCACCGCGACCTCAAGCCGCAGAACATCGTCTTGGGCGAGTATGGCGAAGTGATCGTGCTCGATTGGGGGCTGGCGAAGGTCATCGGCGAGCCAGACGAGTGAGCGCCCATCAGAACCAATCTTGACGCATCGAGTAAGTTGGCGGGGTTGTTGATTCACAACCTTTTCAACTGGGAGGCGTCATGTCGCGTCGAGCGGGTGGGCGGAAGGTTTCGGAGTGGCGTGGGCGGTTCGAGCGGTTTCTGCGGGCCGGATTGTCGGTGACTCGGTTTTGTGCGGCTGAGCAAGTTTCGGTGCCGTCGTTTTATCAGTGGCGGAAGAAGTTGGCCGCACGACAACCGCAGGCCCGCGTTGATCCGGCTTCGTTCGCTCACGTGCGAGTGGTCGGAGGGGCGAACGTCGCGGCGTGGTTGCCGGGCGGAACGCGGTTGGAGATTCCGCTGAGCGATGCTCGGGCGTTGCAACTCGCGATCGAGACGCTGGTGCGGGCGGACTCCGAACGCGCGGGAGGTGTCCCATGTTGAGTCTCGCGCACAACACGCGGATCTTTTTGCATCTGCCGGCAACCGATTTGCGCAAGAGCTTTGATGGGCTGAGTGGCCTGGTACGATCGGCGTTTGGGAAGGATCCGTTGGACGGCAGTTGGTTTTTGTTCTTCAATCGGCGTCGTGATCGGGTGAAAGTTTTGTATTGGGATCGGGATGGGTTGGCGTTGTGGTACAAGCGGCTGGAAGCGGGCACGTTCGAGTCGCTACGAGCG
>SXGR01598748.1_pt1 | contig 12935 bp, 8 predicted proteins | sample 3174711 | NCBI WGS metagenome assembly SXGR01 (sample SAMN11356860, study PRJNA531348) | freshwater metagenome | isolation source: freshwater sample F1-60 | place: China: Fuxian Lake, Yuxi | collected 2017-12-25
ACGGTCGCGGTATGGCACAACATCACATGGATGGCCGCGTGAAGTTGGATGTTCCGGTCGCTGCGGAAGTCTTCGATGTCGAACCACAAGCCGCCGAACCGGTTGACCCGCAGAACGTGGTGGAATCTGGTTCGACGGTTGAACTCGTCGACCAGTTCTTCGAGCCGGACGTCCGGGTTGAGAACCTCAGTGACGAATCCCCCAGTGAAGCTCATGTCGCACTCGAAGAGGCCCAACAGCAGTCGCTGGTCGATGACGTGCCGGTTGCTCAAGCGTCAGCCGCGACAGTTCGCGATGCGGCATGGCAGCCGGTTTGGGCATTCGTGTCACAAGCATTGATGAGTTGGGTGGCGATTTCCGTGTTGTGGTTGCTCGTTCGTTCGATGTGGTTTCGCTCGCGGTTGCGGAAGGCTCGACGCATTGATCGTGGTCGAGCGGTTGACCTGCTGCATGAGTTGAACGTAGCCGCCCCGCTCGCCAGGTTTCAATTCGGTTGGCGTGCAACGACGAACGATACCTCGATTGCTCATCGTGCCTGGCTTCTCGGAGCCGGCGGCGTTTGGGATTTGGCGGCCGACGATTGTGTTGCCTCCGAGTTGCGAGGCTTTACCGCGCGAGGAAATGCGAGCGGTGTTGGCTCACGAGTTGGGGCATATCGTGCGAGGGGATGTGTGGTGGCTGTAGATCGGGCGAGTGCTCACGACGGTGTTGGGATTTCAGCCGCTGAACCGGATCGCTCGGCGCGAGTGGATTGCGGCGGCGGAATGTTTGTGCGACTCGTGGGCGGTGGATCGGGGCGTCGAGCGGCTGACGTTGGCTCGGTGCTTGACCGCGTTGGCGGAACATCGGGTAACGGGAGTCTCGCTGGCGGATGCGCTCGCGGCAGTCGGATCGCCGTCGAGCCTGCGGACTCGGATCGAACGACTCGTGGCCGATCCGGTCGTCGATCCGTGGGCCAAGCAATCACGACGCTGGCTGCTGAGCGGCTCGGTGATCGGGGCGGCAGTTCTGTCAGCGGCGATGCTGCCGCTCCCGAATGCTCAGACCGCTTCCCTACCGTCCGCCGTTGGAGGATCAGGGAGTGACCTCCACGAGGACCACGCTCCGCACGGGCCGCTCTCTGATCTACCGCAGGCGGACGATACGGAGGTGATTCGCGAGATTGAAACGGAACTCACGGCGCTGCGAACCGAACTGGACCGCGCGGAACGATTCGCCGAACAGCAGAGCGAACCGAAGTGGCTCGATGCCGTGGAACAACTCCGCGACCGCAAACGACAGCTCGTCGAACGTTGGCGAGTGTTGATGGATGAAACGGGACCAGCGCCAGAAACAGGAACACTGATCGACGCTGATCTTCGCTAATTCGGAAAATCCAAAGTGCCCGGATTAGTGGTGATTAGCGTCGATGAGTGTTCCGAATCAAAAACGAAAGATCCAAAGCGGTGCTGAAACACCGCATTCCAAGGAAACGAATCGCCATGTCACTCAGGATGGTTTCATTGTGGATCGTCGGTGCGTTATTGGTCGCCGCGACATTGAAAGCTGACCCGCCGCAGGAGCGGCCCGCACCGGAGTTGCCGCTGAAGCGAGGAGTCAAGATCTCCGCAGAGAATAACCGTGTGGTTGTTGAAGGTGCCACCGGTGCTTTGAAAGCAACATCGGTGGAGTACTTCGAGTCACCGCAGCAACAGATCCGGTTCGACGTGAAGGTCTGGGACGTCGATCACTCTAAGCTACGAGAGATCACGAAATCTGACGCGGGCGTGTTTGCGTTCTACCGAGCCAATGGACTGGCCAAGCTGCCGATCGGGCTCCAGCTCGAACCCCCCGAATTGGAACTGTCGATTTCGCCGCTCACGGCACCGGCCAAAGCGTTTGCCGTGCAGAACAGTTCCGTGTCGAAGACGCTGCATGGCCACGATATGTCGTCCGCGTTCAAGACGATTGCCGAGCCAAGTCTGGTGGCCACCAACGGTCGAGAAGCCACCCTGCTCAGCGGCGGCGAAGTGCCGATCTTCGTTCCACGAACTGGCGATTCCGAGGCGATCGCTTTTCATGAGTTTGGATTGAAGTTGAAAATTCTGCCGAAGCTCATGGACCAAGGCCGAATCGCACTCGGCCTTGATTTCGAGAACAGCGAACTCGAACCGAAAGCCGAGGTCGGTGAATCCGGTATCCGACTGATCTCCAGCCAGGGTTTTCGACTCACGGCTCAAATGCAGCTCGGCGAGCAATTGCTGGTCGCTCAACAGAGTGGCAAGCAAGACGTGACTCGTTTGGTGCAGATCCGACCGGCATTGCATCGACAATCAAACCGTTGCTCAGAAACCAAACGGAAGGCCGGTGGCTCCGCCAGACAGGAACGTTGTCGAGCAGTTCGCCGAACAATTCGATGCGCCCGCCAGCAGCAAGCCGATTGAGGGAGTCGCTGTTGGCGATACGAAAGCGACCACACCGCCAACCAAACCTGCGCAATCAAAGACCCGCGACGGAGTCATCGGCGAAAAGCAGGACGTTGAGCAGACGATCCTCTTCCAAGTGCGAGTCTACGAGGTCGATCACAGTGGTTGGGCCAAGGAGCACAGTGGTTGGGCCAAGGAGCAAGGGGTCGAGAAGCGGAGGCAAGCGTTGGACGAAGCCCTGCGACCTTGGATTGGCAGTTCGCGCGGGTCGAAGCTCGAACGGGTCAACGTCAAGGCGTGGACGGTCAAAGAGCTGGCTCCGGCGAACGAGGTTGAGAAGCTTGGTAACGCCGTGCGATTGGTTTCGTAGCCGAAGCTGGCGGTCGTCGAAGGCCACAGCGGCTCGTTCGACTACGGAGGCAAGACGCCTCAACTGCGGCTCATTGAAGTGAACGGCAACGGCACAAGCGAGGGGAATTCACAGGTGCGGCCATTAGCCACAACGTTTGCCCTCGAGCCCGCCGTGACGGACGCGGGACGAGTGCTGCTGACGGTCTATTTCAATCCGCATGGTGAGCTTCGCAAGAAACGCTCCACCGGCGACGAGTTGAAGAAGTACGGAGTCAAAGCGGCCGCGGAGCTTTCCGTGGGGCAGACGTTGTGCTTGTCGGACGCGAGACCCGAAACGTCGGACAACGAAGACTCGCTGCTGGTCACGATCACGCCCTATGAAATCGTGAGCAGCGAAGTCGAGAAACGACTTCCGCCAATGGCCACGGCTCCGGCGACGCCGAAAGAGTTGGAGATCACCGTCGAAGACCGCTGGCCGATCGCCGACATCAAGGTGGGACAACGAGTCGTCGCCATCCCGGTGACGATCGAAAAGACGAGCCTGCAAGCGGACACGACCGCGTTGGCGTTCAGCTTTGACGCGAACTACTCACAGCGAGTCACCCGCATTGAACCACTTCCCAATCGCGTCGGGCGACGAGTCACCGTTTCGGTCCCGTTCGCTCAACATCCTGAAGCGATCGCAAAACTCAACGCGGTTGTCGAGAACTACCTCGACGGACTCCGCTCATCGTCGAGCACGTTTGTCATTCCGGTGTCGATGATTTCTCCATCCGACTTTATGAGCGGTCGGCCGGTTCAAGAACTCTATGCCCAAATTCCCATCGAGTTGCGGCCTCGTCCGGTGGAGCTCACCGTCGGCGAGTCGTTCATGGCGTATGGTGTTGCCACGTTGATGGGCTCGGCCAAGGAGGGAGCACATCACGAGATCGGTGCTCTCAGCTTTGACTACTTGGACGACGACGGCGGTGGCATTTGGCGAGCGACCGCCACAAAGATCGGCACCGCACGACTGATCCAACTCGCCGTCGGCAGCGACATGGTCGGCCCAGCTCGTCTGACCGAATACTTCGTCAAAGCGGACACGCGCGAGTTGGAGCTGCACATCCGCCAGCAGTTCCCCTCCGCGAAAGTGGCGATCACGTCCATCGGCGCGAGCGCCGTAATGCTCAAAGGGACGGTCGCTTCCGACGAAGACGCCACCGGCATCGTCGAACTCGCCGAGCAGTTCTTTCCGAAGGTGCTCAATCGGCTGAAGGTCGATGCGGCGATCGGTAGCCGAACTCGTGAGAGTTCGGACCGAAGTCTCGCGACTTCGGCTCCAGAGCCACGCGCCCTGCGACAAGGAATGGGATTGCGGCTGACGCCGCCTCGCTCGCCGAATCAAAAGTCACCGAGCCGCAGAGAGTGCGGCCACTCAAGGATGGCCCCGGACACTCCCCAAAGTCCGAGCAACTCGAACAGCTTCGCGACGAGATTCGAGAGCTGCGCCAGGATGTCCGTGAGTTGATTCAACGTCTCGGCCGCGAACAGTCCGCGATACCCAAGCAAAACGTCGATGCGAAACCAGCGAACACCGAGACTCATCGGCGGCTGATCCCCGCGCAGATTCCTTTACACAACGCGGAGTGGGAGTCATCGGCATTCCAAACCAGGCCACCCGCCGAAGCGGTCGCGATCGTCAATGGCGAGGTCATCAGTTATCGCGACTTGGTTCGGTGGGGATCGCCTCTCAAGGAACTCGACGGGGCGGTCAATCTCCTGCTCCTGAAGCAAGCGGCGAAGAACGCGAAGCTCGACATCGGCAGCAAAGAGATCGACGCCGAAGTTTTGCAGCGGGCGTCGAAGTTCAAACTCCCAATCGACCAGTGGTACTCGATGCTCGAAAAGGAGCGTGGGATCAGCCGAGATCATTACCGCGATCTGGTGACTTTCCCAATGTTGGTTCTAAGACGACTCGCAGGCGACGACACCAAACAACAACTGGCGTTTCTCGCCGGTCTGCGAGCTACCGCGGAGATCGAACTCGTGGACCCGGATGCCAAGCTGCTGCCGGTGAGTGCGGAGGCGACGGAACCGGCTCCGACGACATCGGTGCCTGATGATGAGAAACCATCTGAATAGAGTGCAACCGGCCTTCCGGACTGCTCCTCACCGAGCTTGTCCTGCGGAGAGCGGACGATCGCGACATGCTTCACCCGAAGACAGCTCCAGGCCAATTTGTGGCACTGACGATGCGCCAGTTTCCGTCCTTGTCACAGGCGGCGTAGTACATCCGATATTCGTTCGGGCCGATTTGGAGGAGCGACATGTCCTCCGCGTGAACGGCATCCAGCCCCGCGCCTCCGTATCCGAGTCCTTCGATCACGCACGCGCCTCGCTCCCAGATCAATCCATCAATCGAATGGGCTGCGTAGATCCGTGACCTGTAGCCGGACAGATCGGAAGCGATCGAAGCGGCCGCGAAGTCATCGCTCGTTCCTTTCGCCACGGCGTTGGCATCGTGGCTTGGGTGCAGCGGCACCTGGGTTCCCGGCGGCACGTCCTGCCAGGCCGAGAAGAACATCGTCCAACGGTCGCCGGCAGCGGTTGGCGGGATGACTTCCGCAGCGGTGATTCCTGCTGTGTCGTAATCCGTCTGCTTGTCTCGTAGGCGATCGCCCGGCTCGAACTCAAAGTGCAGGCCGTCGGAGGTGATCGCGCTGAGAACGCGCGTCGAAATTCGCTGACCGCTCGCTATCCCGCCAAGACCGAACTTCGAGCAGCAGCAATACAGCCGGCCGCGTCCATCCGGCAGTCGCACATACCTCGGCCCGCCGACACCGCCGAGGTTCTGCAACCGAATGCCGCCCTCGAGTTCCCAATGCAGAAGGTCCGAGGACACCGCGCTGCAAATCACGGTCGGCCGATCGGCCGGGCCACGCGACTCGAAATACATTCGCCACCGGTTCGTGTCGCATGGGGTGATTGTCGGCGCGAGCACTCGCAGCGACATGTGCGGCAGCGCCGGCTGCGGTGCCAGTCGAATGCCAGGCTCCGTGCGAAAGACCAACCCGTCATCGGAAACCGCGCTGAGAATGTAGCCCTGACATGCCGGAAACGGTTTCGCTGGCCCCACGCCGGTGTAGAAAAGTCGGAACCCGCCACTTGGCACGCGCACGATGCACGGGGCTTGGACCTTCGAGTGATCCAATGCCCGCGAACCTTGCAGCCGCGCGCCCGGTTCCTTGCGCCAGTGATGAGTGACGCTCATGAAGTCCTCTCTTTGAGATTACTCCTGCGCGACGTGACACAAGACGCAACTAGCGGTCAACGACTGGCGGTTGATGCGATGGTCGTCGGCTCGATAGGGGGTCAACTCGCTGTGGCAATGCCGGCAATCGAGGCTACGGTCCTGGGTCGCGCGGTGAACTTTGTCGAAGTGCCAGAATCCCTCGCGAGTCTGCGAAAGTAACGCCGGGATGTTGTGGCAAGTCGCGCATCGCGACTCTTTGGGCACGTCGGGCCGAGCGGGAATTTCGAGCTCCTTCAGCAGCGAGCGTGCCGCAACTCGGCCGGTGACGATGCACGGTCCCAGGAATGTCCCCTCCAATGCGGCCTTGCCGTTGATGCCCGCGAGGCCGGTCAACTCGCCGACGGCGTACAGGCCGGGGATCGCTTTCTTCCGCTTGTCGAGGACTCGGCACTGCAAGTCGATCGCCACGCCTCCCATGCTTTTGCGTGTCAGCGGAAATGTCTGCATCGCGTAGAACGGCGGCTTCGCGATCGTCGGTGATGCCTTGTTCGAGAACTCCGGCTTGCCGGGACCGAATCGGCCGAAGTCTTTGTCCTCACCTTGCTGGACCAAGTCGTTGTAACGAGCCACCGTCTCGACAACGTTCTTCACGGGGAGTCCGGAAAGCTTGGCCAACTCTTCGAGCGTGTCTGCCTTCTTTATCAAATCCGGGTTCTGAAAGATGAGCTTTTCGACCTTCTTGAAGTCGCCCCAATCTGAACCAGAGACGCTGAAGAACGGCTTGCCCGCTTCGTCGAAGATGCACCAGCAGGTCGCGTCCTTTTGCTTGAGCAGGATCGGCATGACCTCCTTGGCCCAACCGTGGAAGTTGGCGAACTGCTTCCCTTCGGCGTTCACCAGGATGCCGTACAAGTTGGTCGCGTTCAGGCCACGATTGGTGCCGGGATAGCGCGGGTCGGGCAGGCCGGTGAAGTAATTCCATTGATAGTCCATGTGGACCAGTTCGCCACCGACAGCCTGAGCCATCTGATGTCCGATGCCAATCGAATTCCTGCCGGAGCCAGCGAGGATGCGTTCTGGAAAGCGAAACTCGGCGGGCCAGAATTCGCGGACCATGTCGAGATTACTTTGAAACCCGCCGGTCGCCAGCACGACCGCCTTGCCGCGCAGTTCGCGTTCGTCGCCGGTTCGCATGTCGCGCAGCAATACGCCGACGACTCGTCCATCCTGCGTGAGCAACTTCTCAACCTTGCTGTTCCAGACGAAGTCGATGTGCCCCAGTTCCAAACAGGCGCGATAGATCGGCGTAACCAGTCCAATGCCGCGCCCCACGGGTTGATGCTCGCGAGGGACCGAGTTGCCGGAGGACGACACTACTTCCGCGAATCGCACCCCCAGTTCGTCCAGCCAGTCGTAGATGTCTTGTCGCGAGTGATCGACGTAGTAGCGCACCCAATCGGTGTCCGGGTCTTCGCCCCAGCGATGAAAATCCTGGAAGGCCAAGTCTGGAGAGTCTTTAATGCCGGCTCGTTCTTGAGTCGGCGTTGCCACGATGCTCACACTTCCTTGCGACATGACCGCATGCCCGCCGAAGACGGACGACATGTCGATCACCGTGACCTTCGCTCCGCCTCGCCCGAGATCGAGCGCGGCCGACAATCCGGAAATGCCAGCACCAACGACGATCACATCGGGAGTTCTAGGGGACGACTTTGACGGACTCTCGCTCGTACTGACATTCGACGATGCCGCTGGCGAGCAACCGCTCAGCGGCAAGCAAGCGACCAAGCACGCAATGGCGAGGAAGACTCTCATGAGGTGCCCGTCGGTTTGTTGATTGACGTGCTGATCTACACCGCGACCTTCACGACGACTTTGCGAACGGCCGCTGGTTGGCCATCGACGGCGGAGCCTGGAATGTGGCCATCTTTTGGAAAGAAGATCGTGAAGCTTCCGGCGGGGACCGTGACGAAACTGCCGCTGCCAGTGAACAGCGCGAAATCGGCCTGCTCATCGTACGGCTTCTTGATCGTCAGCGTCTGGATGTTGGCGTAGCCCATCTCCTCGACACCGGCGGCCACGAATTGCACGTCGATGTATTTGCGATGCGCCTCCCAGACTCCTTGGTCACGAGTCTTGGTCGTGTTGTCCTGCACGAGCGCGTAAATCTGCTCGCCTTGAATGGGGATTTTTCCCACGGGCAGTTTGGTGCAATCGTTGTCTCTCAGATACTTCAGCGCCGTCGCGATCCGGTCGCCATGCACGAAGTAACGAGCCGCGTTGTCCAACGTGTCGATGATCATTCAGGGTTCCTTTCCAAAGCGTACCGAAGTCTCGTCGAATTAGAGCAATTCGCTCCGCGGCTTGCCTTCGTCGGGGAAGATTATTTGGGCGGACTTGATTGTCGAACGCTGACGAGTTGTGAATAACATGGAGCAGTTTTGAATGGCCCCTGGAGCGAGTGCGATGAATCGACTGACCTGCGCTGGCGTGCTGCTGGCGATGAGCCTGCTGACGATGAGCGACAACTCGGCTCACGCGGATGAGCGCGAAGACTTCTTTGAGGCCAAGATTCGGCCGGTTCTGGTCGGCACGTGCTTTCGTTGTCACGGCGGCACGAAGACGTCCGGAGAATTGCGAATCGACTCGCGCGAGGGACTGCTCAAAGGGGGTGACTCCGGAGCGGCGATCGTGCCGGGCAAGCCGGAAGAGAGTCTGCTGATTAAGGCGATTCAGCGGCAGCCGGATGTCTCGGCGATGCCGCCTGAAAAAAACAAAGCTCTGCGAGCTGATCAAGTCGCGGACTTCATCACATGGATCAAAGCGGGGGCGGTTTGGCCCGCCAAGTCCGCAAAGTTTGAATCCGCGAAGCATTGGGCCTTCGAGCCAATACGAGATGTCGCACCGCCAGTCGTTCAGGACAAAGCGTGGTTGAAGAGCAGCATTGATCCTTTCATCAAAGCTAAACAAGAAGCGGCCGGACTTCGTCCCGCCGTGATGGCCGACAAGCTCACACTGATTCGCCGAGCGAGGTTTGATCTGACGGGATTGCCACCGACGCCCGAAGAGGTTCAGGCGTTCGAGCAGGACGTCTCACCGCAAGCGTTTGAGTCACTCGTCGATCGACTTCTCAAGTCTCCCGCGTATGGCGAGCGTTGGGGTCGGCACTGGCTCGATGTCGTGCGCTATGCCGACACGGCGGGTGAGACGGCGGACTATCCGGTGCCGCTCGCATGGCGATATCGCAACTACGTCATCGACGCCTTCAACAACGACAAGCCCTACGACGAATTCCTGCGAGAACAAATCGCCGGGGATGTGCTCGCTGGACTGAGCGGTACGGCGCTAGCCGCCGGATCGTCTGACGCGATAGATCCGTCAACGGCGGCTAGCGCCGTGCCGCTCACGAATGAGAAGACCGGGGGGCTGACGCCGCCCCGCTCGCCAAAGCAAACACTCCGTGAGCGCTACGCCGAACTAGCCACGGCTACCGGCTATTTGGCCATCTCGCGGCGGTTTGGGTTCGACTCGGAGAACTATCACCACCTGACCATTCAAGACACGATCGACACGCTGGGGCAAACGGTGCTCGGCCTGAGCCTCGGTTGCGCGCGATGCCACGATCACAAGTTCGATGCGGTCTCGATGCAGGACTACTACGCGCTCTATGGCATCTTCGACAGCAGCCGCTACTCGTTCCCTGGTTCGGAACAAAAACAAAAGGTCCGTTCGATGCTGCCGCTGCTGCCGCCGAGCGAATCGCAACCGAAGTGGCGCGAGTTCGACGCGCGGGTGGCCTCGATCGCGGCCAGCCTCGAAAGGCAAAAGCAGCCGGTGCCGGCCGCGATCCTGCGTTCTCTCAATGACCTCGACGGCGACTTCGAGATGCAGGCTCCCGCAGCGGGAGGGAGCAACGGCGTGCTCGTTCCACCGTGGCTTTATCAGGGGAAGATCGCCATCACGAACGGAGCGCAAAGCCCGTTCAAGAATTTCTACCCGCGTGGCAAAGTCGGCGCGAGCGTCCCGACCGGGGCCGGGGAGTATCGGATTGCTCAAGCTCTTTACCCGCGCCGTTCGCGAGACAACTGCGAAACGCTGCACGTGAACCTCGACTTCCGTGTTGCTGTCCCCGATGCGAATGCGAAAGGATTGCATCGTTTCCGCATCGGAGCCTTGCCGGACTCAGCAGCCGTCGAAGTCCTCATCTCTTCGGAGTCGGCCTCACTGCGGATCGGCGACGCCATTGAAAGTGTCGCGGTGTTGAAACCCAACCAATGGCACAACCTGCAACTGGACCTCGATCTGAAGAACCAAACGGTCTCAGGCAAAGTCGGCATGCCGGGAAGCTCGACCGAGTTCTCGGGAAAACAACTTTCGCCCAGTTGGACAGGCACGATCGACTTCGTGGTGCTGGATTCGCTCGGCCAGAAGGACACGCAGCTTCCGGCGATTGAATTCGACAACCTCGGCGTACAGGAATCGCCGATCGCGCCGGTCTCCACCGAACTGCCTCCGGCCGCTGCCTTGGCCAACGGAATTGATCCGGCCCTGCTCACGAAGGAGCTGGAGGAGCTCACAGGAATCGACGGCGATTTCGAGTTGCAGACGAAAGACACACCGCCGGCGAGTCCCTGGAATCCTGGTCCGAACAGCGTTGTGAAGCTCTCAGCCAATTCGCAGAGCATCTTTCGCAACCTCTACCCGCTCGGCGAGCTAGGAATTCACATGCCGAATCGCGGCGAGTACGACGGCTTCGGACTGACGCTGCCAAACGTGAAGCCGGATCAGGACGGTCGCCTGTTCGTGAGCTTTGATTTCCGCTGTGCGAACAAGGACGCGGGGGGGAACGGTTCGTGGCGTTACTACCTGGGACACGGCCCCGGCAACTCGGCCGCGGTCGAGCTGTTCTTCAACGGACATGAGTTCTTTCGTCGTAGCGCTGACGCTCGCGAAGCCGTCTGCCCGCTGGTCATCGGCGAGTGGTATCAGGTCCAACTGACGCTCAATCTGAAAGCCAAGAGCTACACCGGCTTGCTCACGTCGCGTGCGAAGAAGACAGAGTTCTCCGGCCAATTGGCAACCGGTTGGGATGGGGCGATCGACTACTCGTTTATCGACAGCTACGGCCATATCGGCGGCGTGCGTCCGTCGCTCGACGCCGACAACTTTGTGATCTCGGCAACAGCATTGCCGGCGTTGGATGCGGCTCCGGTTGAGCCGGCGAAGACCACTCGCGAATCACGGCGAGCCAGAGTAACCGAGTTGCGCCAACAACTCGTCTCCCGCCAGGCGAACGCGGATCTCTCGAAACAGGAACTCAACAAGCTGCTGGCCGAGGGGCCATTCGCGATGACCTACGGCATGGCGGAAGGGACGCCTCACAACGTGCGGATGCAGATGCGTGGTGAACCGGATCAGCTCGGTGTGGAAGTCCCACGCGGCTTCATCAAAGTGCTCGGAGGAAGTTCGCTGCCGACTGAGACATCGGGCAGCGGTCGGCTGGAGTTGGCACAGTGGTTGACTCGGCCCGACAACCCGCTGACGGCCCGCGTGATGGTCAATCGCATCTGGCAGTATCACTTCGGGCGAGGACTGGTAACGACGCCCAATGACTTCGGCGTACGTGGTCTGGCACCGACGCATCCGGAGTTGCTCGATCACCTCGCGACGGAGTTCATCAAGAGCGGCTGGTCGGTCAAAGCGATGCACCGGCTGATGATGCTCAGCGCGACGTATCAGCAAGCCGCAGTCGCGCCAGCGACAGATGGGACGAATAGGAATGATGGGAATGATCTTTACAATTCATTTCCGCGTCGCCGCCTGAGTGCTGAAGAGATCCGCGACGCGATCCTCGCGGTGAGCGGCGAGCTGGATTTGTCTCCCGCACAAGAGCATCCCTTTCCGACGCCAATCAGTTGGGGCTACTCACAGCACGGGCCATTCAGCGCGGTCTACGACCACAACAAGCGGAGCGTGTATCTCATGACGCAGCGACTTAAGCGGCATCCGTTCCTGGCACTGTTTGACGGAGCGGACCCCAATGCCACAACGGCCGAGCGTCTGGGGACGACGGTGCCGACTCAGGCGTTGTTCTTTCTCAACGACCCGTTCGTTCACATCAAAGCCGAGAAGTGGGCGGCACGACTGCTGTCGTCCAATATCGATGAATCCCAGCGGATCGAACGAGCGTGGCGGCGTGCATTTGGTCGCTCGCCGTTGGAGACCGAACGTTCCGAGGCAACCGAATTCCTGGCGGCCTATCGAACGGAACTGGCGGCGGTGAAAATGGACAACGTCGAAGCTCGCTCGCTCGCCGCATACCTCCGCACGCTGATCGGCAGCAACGAGTTCTTGCACGTTGATTGACTCATCCGAAGCACAAGCAAGACTAAGCCATTACGACTGTCTTTCTTGGGCATCCGGTTCGAGTCGAGAAAAACCGCACACTCGCGCGTTCCGGCTGACTTCGTCTCGACCGTTCGTCATCGACTCTGATTCCGCACGGTCATTGCGCTGTCCCAGCTAGATCGAACCCGTTGCTTGTTTCCGGAGAAAGAGCCTCGATAGAGTCTCGTCCGCGTATGGGGTTGCCCATCGCACAGGAGTCCCGCCCGTGAACTCGCGACGAAATCTCTCCCTGTCGCTCGATGGCTGCTTATTCGTGGCCGTAACTCGGCCTGGTCTGTTTGCATTTAAAGGCCAGGACGCTCGCCAACAGATCGCCCCGGCGTGCCGATGTTCGGTTCGCTATTTGTTCCTTCCTCTGAGGAGAATGCTATGTCTTGGAAATCTTCTTTCGTCCCTTTCCTATCGGTGGCACTCATGATGACCGCTTCGATCGCTCAGTCCGAGGAATTGAAAGTCGGTGCCGACGCGCCCGACTTTGAGCTGAAAGCCAGTGACGGCAAGACCTACAAGCTGTCGAGCTTCAAAGGCAAACAAGC
>SXGR01303209.1_pt1 | contig 12930 bp, 9 predicted proteins | sample 3174711 | NCBI WGS metagenome assembly SXGR01 (sample SAMN11356860, study PRJNA531348) | freshwater metagenome | isolation source: freshwater sample F1-60 | place: China: Fuxian Lake, Yuxi | collected 2017-12-25
CCCTTTTTTGGTGATGGGCCGTTCTCAGCCTCCCAGGCGCGGCGCCCGGCAAGTAGCTCTAGCCCACGCTCTAGCGTCATACCCTCTGCCGTATCGCCTCGGCGCAGCGTTGCATTCGTCTCACCATCGGTGACATACATCCCAAAGCGACCATCTTTGATGATCAGGGGCCTTTGCGTCTGCGGATCTGGGCCAAGCTCTTTGACGGGCGGCTTTGCAACTCCGCGGCGACGCTCCTTTGGTCGTGAGTAGATATCAAGTGCCTCTTGTAAATCGATCGTAAAGAGTTGATCCTCACTTGTCAGTGTCCGTGAATCTGTGCCAGCTCGCAGGTATGGACCATAGCGACCGTTCTGTGCGGTGATGACATCACCTGCCTCGTTCATACCAAGTGTCCTAGGAAGTGAGAGAAGCATCAATGCATCTTCATATGTGACGGTATCGAGTGACATGGTAGAGAGTAAAGATGCGGTCTTTGCCTTGGGTGCATCGGCCTTCCTCTTCTTTTTTCTACCCGATGCAGTCAACTCGACTGGGACCTCTGGCAAGACTTCGGTGATGTAAGGGCCGAAGCGACCACTCTTTGCGATGATCGCAAAGTTTGTTGATGGATCGATTCCTAGTTCGCGCTCACCAGAGGGGGCAGCCAGTAGCTCGATGGCCAGTGCTAGGGTTAACTCATCGGGGGCAAGTGACTCTGGGATATTTGCGAGTTTGCGCTCTTGCCCCTCGATATTTTGCTGCAGGTATGCACCGTAACGACCCACGCGGATCTCTATCTCAGGAGATAAGTTCATGGTGTTGGTTGCACGGGCATCGATAATGCCCAGATCTGCCGATAGTTCATTGAGGCCTGGCTGGCCATCGATGCCATAGAAGAAATCCCGCAGCCAGTCAACGCGCCCAGCCTCCCCGCTTGCGATCTTGTCGAGATCCTCCTCCATACTGGCGGTGAACTCGTAGTCGACTAACTTTATAAAGTACGTCTCAAGCAGGCCCGTTACTGAAAATGCCAAGAATGTCGGCACCAGTGCCCGGCCACGCTTGTAGACATATCCGCGATCTTGGATCGTCTGGATGATCGATGCAAATGTTGATGGCCGCCCGATACCTAACTCCTCAAGTTTTTTAACGAGTGTCGGCTCGCTATAGCGGGCAGGCGGCTTTGTCTCATGGCCTTCGCATGTGTACTCATTGACCTGGATGCTTTGACCGATAGTCATCACCGGCAGGCGCTTATCGGTTGACTCCTCATCTTTGTTCTCGTCACTGACGATGTCATCGTATGCAGCCAAGAAGCCCGGAAATGTGAGCACAGAGCCGTTGGCGCGAAAGATGGTGGCCTTTGCATCATTGGTTTGTGCATCAAAGTCCACGCGCATCTGCATCTTCTTGGCATCTGCCATCTGTGATGCCACGGTGCGCTTCCAAATCAAGTCATAGAGTGCGAACTCATCGCGAGATAACTCTGGTGCTAACTCACCGGGTGTCTTAAATATCTCACCTGCTGGGCGAATGGCCTCATGTGCCTCTTGAGCATTCTTTGTCTTACCTACATATGTGCGCGGTGCATCGGCAACGTGATCTGCCCCATATAAAGACTTTGCCGCACTGCGCGCGGCGTTGACGGCCTGGGTAGATAAGTTCACCGAATCTGTGCGCATATAGGTGATGTAGCCATTTCCATAGAGAAGTTGTGCGATACGCATCGTGATCTGTGCGCCCCAGCCCAGTCTGCTGCCTGCATCTTGTTGCATCGTCGATGTCGTAAAGGGTGGTTTAGGTCGCTCTGTGCGCGGAGACTCCTCCATGGATCTCACCGTTAAAGAGGCTGATTTGAGGCTCTCTACAAGGCCTTTGGCCCCTGCCTCATCCAGGAGCAGAATATTGCCCAAGGACTTCTCTTTTACTGCGCCATCTGTGCCAAAGTCTGAGGTAGATGCAACCTTCTTGCCATCTACTTCGAGTAAGCGTGCGCTAAAGCCCAGTGCCGTCTCGGCTGCACAATCCCACCAGCCACTAGAGATAAAGGCCATACGCTCGCGCTCTTTCTCAACGATCAGCCTTGTTGCAACTGATTGCACACGCCCGGCAGAGATACGTGGCATGACTTTTTTCCACAGAACTGGTGAGAGCCTGTAACCAAAGAGGCGATCTAATACGCGACGGGTCTCTTGTGCATCGATGAGGTGATAATCCAGATCACGAGTGTTCTCTACCGCTGCCTGAATCGCATCTTTGGTAATCTCATTAAAGACCATCCGCTTGATGGGGACCTTAGGCTCTAGGACCTCTACCAAGTGCCAAGCTATCGCCTCACCTTCGCGATCCTCATCCGTTGCAAGGATCAACTCCTCGGCCGATTGCATCAACTCTTTTAACTCGGCGACCTTTGCTTTCTTATCTGGGTTGATGACATAAAGGGGCGCAAAGTCGTTCTCGATATCAACACCCTCTTTGGCCCAGGCGATCTTCTTATACTCTTTTGGAATATCGGCGGCGCGCTGTGGCAGATCACGGATATGACCGATGCTAGCCTCAACGACAAATCCATCGCCCAGATATGCACCGATCTTTCTTGCCTTAGCTGGTGATTCAACGATCACTAACTTGATCAGATCAGCTTTGGCTTTAGCCATGTAGTCCTTTGTGAGGGTGTTGGTCGCGCGTTAGTTTAAAATCGCAGTTGCTTGACGGCGATTGCGGATCAAGGCTGCGATGATGACAAGGCTCGCCCCGATGCCGATGAGGGTACTGATTGAAGAGCTACCTCCAAGGGCCAGGGAGACGATAGCAGGGGTGATTAATAGACCGACGAGGTTCATGACTTTGATTAGTGGGTTGATCGCCGGGCCTGCTGTGTCCTTGAAGGGATCTCCCACAGTGTCACCGATAATCGTTGCAGCATGTGCATCACTATTTTTACCGCCGTGATGTCCATCCTCGACCATCTTCTTGGCATTATCCCAAGCACCACCTGAGTTAGAGAGAAAGACTGCCATCAATGTTCCTGTACCGATCGCACCAGCTAGATATGCACCGAGTGCACCGATGCCTAGGCCAAAGCCCACCGCGATCGGTGCCATGACTGCAAGAAGTCCTGGTGTTGCAAGCTCGCGCAGTGAGTCACGGGTGCATATATCGACCACACGGCCATAATCTGGCTTCTCTGTCCTCTTCATGATCCCTGGATGCTCGATGAACTGCTTGCGTACTTCAACGACAACTGCTCCTGCTGCTCGCGATACTGCATTGACTGCAAGACCTGAGAATAGGAAGACGACTGCTGCGCCGATAATTAGACCGACCAAGTTACGTGGATTTGCAACATCTAAGATGCCGGAGTACTCAGAGGCCAAATCGATACTCTTTTGCCCAGCATCAACTACCGCCTGCTTGATCGCATCGGTAAATGCACCAAAGAGTGCTGTAGCTGCAAGTACCGCTGTTGCAATAGCGATTCCCTTGGTAATCGCCTTTGTGGTATTGCCCACGGCATCAAGGGAAGTAAGGATCTTAGAGCCCTCACCATGGACATCACCTGACATCTCAGCGATTCCTTGCGCGTTATCTGAGATTGGACCAAATGTATCCATCGCAACGATGACACCTACTGTTGTGAGAAGACCTGTACCGGCCAGTGCGATCGCAAGCAGGGAGAGCACGATACTTCCACCTCCGAGTAAGAATGCTCCAAAGACTGCCGATGCGATCAAGATCGCCGAATAGACCGCTGACTCAAAACCGACTGAAATACCAGCCAAAATCACTGTTGCCGCCCCTGTCTCAGAGGATGCTGCGACGTCATTGACTGGACGCTTGCCGGTCTCTGTGAAGTAACCGGTGAGGACCTGGATCGCTGCAGCCAGTGCGATGCCGATTAGTACCGCTCCGATTGCAAGAACGCGCGGATTGGTATTGCCCGCTGCTGTGACGGCCTCGGGTGAGAGCCCTGTGAGAAGTTTGAAATCAGATGGCAGATAGGTAAATGTTGCCAGCGCAGTCAAGCCAGCACTGATGATCGCAGAGATAAAGAATGAGCGATTGATAGCGCTCATCGCCGACTTATCGCTGGCGCGAAGTTTGGTCAGGAAGATCCCGATTACTGCCGTCACGGTACCGATCGCTGGCACGATCAATGGATAGATGAGCCCTTGATCACCAAAGGCGGCCTTGCCCAGAATCAGGGCTGCGACAAGTGTCACGGCGTAGGACTCAAATAGATCTGCCGCCATTCCTGCGCAGTCACCGACATTATCTCCGACGTTATCGGCGATAGTGGCAGCGTTGCGTGGATCATCCTCTGGAATATTCTTCTCGACTTTACCGACAAGGTCGGCGCCGACATCTGCCGCCTTGGTAAAGATACCTCCGCCAACGCGCATGAACATAGCCAACATCGCAGCGCCAAAGCCAAAGCCCTCAAGGACCGATGGTGCATTCTCGCGATAGATGATCACAACCAGGGATGCACCGATCAAACCAAGTCCTACCGTTGTCATACCCACGACACCACCTGTACGAAATGCGATCTGTACCGCTTTTTGGCCATCCTTGTTACGGGCTGCATCGGCAACGCGCACATTTGCACGCACCGCAAGCCACATTCCGTTATAGCCAACTAGGGCAGAAAAAGTCGCCCCGACAAGGAAGAAGATCGATCGGCCGATGCGGATCTCAGCATCGCCGGGCAGGGCAAATAAGAGAACGAAGACGATTCCAACAAAGTAGGAGAGTGTGCGGAACTGGCGGTTGAGAAATGCCGCCGCCCCTTCTTGAACGGCCTCTGCGATCTCACGCATCTTGGCCGTGCCATCGGTGGCGGCCAAGACCTGGGCGCGCAGGGCGTAGGCAACCCCGAGTGCACCGAGTGATATAGCAAGAACGATGTAGACCAGGTTCAGGTTTGTTCCGCTGACTTGCACGAGTGATACGGTGCTAGATGCACTCATAGGTTCTCCTCCATTGGAGTTTCAAGGGCGCCGCGAGCAGAGGCCGCCGGCTAAGACAGAGGAAGTTTAGGCACAAAGGGGCTCAAAAGTGAAAACATACATATATATTGCGTACACAACTGGCGTATTGGTCCCTTGGCCAGGGTGGGGTAGCCTCAGAGTTCATGAACCTCTTTGATGCCAACTCGATCGTCTCTGAGCTGGGTCTTTTTGGCGTGCTTTCCATCATCTTTGCCGAGACGGGCCTTCTTGTGGGTCTGGCCTTTCCTGGGGACTCCCTGCTCTTTATCGCAGGGGTCGCCGCCTCTGGCTCGGGCGCTGCCCTTCTCGGAGATGCCCAGCTTCCAGCCGCCGCTCTCTTTATCTTTGCACCTGTTGCCGCAACCCTTGGAGGCCTTGTCGGATATTTCTTTGGCGAAAAATACGGGCGCAAGTTATTTGACCGCCCCGAGGGCAGGTTCTTTAACCAGCAAAAGGTTGTCACCACTGAGAAATGGCTCCGTAAATACGGTACCGGCAAGGCGCTCATCCTTGCTAGATACGTCCCCTTTGTTCGCACCTTGATCAATCCGATGTGTGGGGTGGTGGGGATAGACAAGAAGACCTTCTTCTTCTATAACGCATTGGGCGCCATCATCTGGACCGAATCGGTGATCGTTCTTGGTTTCATCTTGGGGGAAAGACTCGAGGGCTCCATTGATGCATATCTACTGCCAGTCATTGGCACGATTATTTTTGCGAGTTTAGTACCTGTCTTTATCGAGATCTTTCGTGAGTGGCAGACCCGTAAGCACCACAAATAGATCCATCTATCGATCAAAGCCCCAGATCTGCCAATTGGAAAGCGGCGCGATACTCATAACCCGCCTCTTTGATCTTTTGTGCCGCACCTCGCTCCACGATTACTGCAACACCCACGACTATGGCACCTGCCTCTACCAAAGCCTGCACTGCCATTAATACAGAGCTGCCCGTAGTAGAGGTATCTTCAACGGCCAAGACTCTCTTTCCCTGCACATCAGGACCCTCGATGCGACGCTGCAGACCATGTGCCTTCTCTGCTTTGCGAACTACGAACGAGTCGATCTTTTTCCCACGTTGGGCGGCCACATGCATCATCGCCGTTGCAACAGGATCTGCGCCTAAGGTCAAACCACCGACTGCTTCGTAATCTAGATCTTGAGTAAGCTCCAACATGATCTCACCTACCAGTGGTGCAGCCAGGTGATCTAATGTCACACGGCGCAGGTCGACGTAGTAATCAGCCTCTTTGCCCGATGACAAGGTGACCTTGCCATGGACAACGGCCTTACTCACGATCTGATTTTTTAACGCCTCGCGCGCACTCATATGACAGAGCCTACTATCTAGGCCTCTTGGCCTTAAAAGCGCTAACCTTTGGCGCATTATGGCAGTGAAAAAGAAGGTTGCGCGCAAGAAGAAGGTTGCGCGCAAGAAGAAGGTTGTGCGCAAAAAGCCGGTAAAAAGATCGGCATCTACAAAGCACGCCCTGAAAAAGACGATCGTGAGTCTTCGCAAAGAGGCGGCAGCCCTTGAAAAATTCGTTGCAACCTTAGATCTTGTGGCCGAGGTACCCATCACCCGTAAAAAGGCGCCAGTAAGACGGGTAATAAAAAAGCCTGTCAAGAAAAAAATCGTGAAGAGGGCCGTTAAAAAGAGGCGCTAAAGATGTGGGTTTGGTGTCAATTGTGTGGGTTCTATGTGGGTTCATCTAAAACCTACTCACTCTTCACATTTACCCCTTATTCTCTTCTCATGAACGCCAAACGTCTTGAAACCTCGCGATTATTTCATCGCTTCGGCTTTGGACCACGCCCAGGAGAGTATGCACAAGCGATCGCAGATGGAGTATCACCCACGCGTACTAAGTTCTTAACTGTCCCAGCAGTTGATGCCGGTGCATCTGCAATCAAAGAGCCAGAGATCACCGATCTTGGTAGGCGCCCGGCTCCGAACACTGCCGAGGTTGTGCCCTTTGCTATCGCTATGCGCTATCAAAGCGAGCAGATAGTTCTATGGTCACTAGATCGTATGGCTTTGAGTGATCATGGATTGACAGAGCGCATGACATGGTTCTGGCATGGACATTGGGCGACTTCGATTCAAAAGTTAAATTATGCACTGCCTATGTACAACCAGAACAAAACTCTGCGCACTCATGCACTGGGCAGCTTCAATGCCATGACTAAGGCGATGCTCAATGATGGAGCGCTCCAGTTCTGGTTAGATGGACAAGACAGCACACTCAAAGCACCGAATGAGAACCTGGGCCGTGAGTTGATGGAGCTCTTTGTCTTAGGCGTTAACCGCTACTCAGAGGAGGATGTCAAGGCAGTTGCACGGGTCCTGACCGGTTATCAGGTGGATAGAAGCAGTGGGGCGGTCACGATCAACCAGAATCGTCGAGACTCCAAGCCCGTCCTCCTGCTCGGTACCACCTCAACTTTTACCGGTGACTCACTCGCCGATTTTCTCATCGCTCGCGATGACTGTGCCACATTTATCGCAGAGCGGCTCTGGTATCGCTTCATCTCTAGTAATGAAACTATGCCGCAGAGCTTTGGGGCAAAGGCAGGCTTTGCCAACGGCTCTATCGCAGGTGCAGTCAGTGCGATGGCAAGTGATGCGGTGATGAGCAATGAAAGTTACTCCATGGTCAAATCCCCTGTTGAATGGTTCATCTCTGCCTGCAGGGCCCTTGAGCTGACTCCCTCGCAATTAAAGACTCCAGGACAGCTCATCAACCAGCTGGATAAGTTAGGACAAGTCCCTTTCTCACCTCCTAATGTGGGTGGCTGGCCTGCAGCAGAGGCTTGGCTCTCATCGGCCACAGCCCAGTACCGGATTGCATTTGCCACCTGGCTGCTCAAGCAGAGTAGTTTGCGTGCACTCAATGAGATTCCCGAGCCATCACGTGTGCTTAAAAGCGCCGATTGGTTAGGGATCCCCGAGTGGAGCCCGCGTACCCAGGCCGCTCTTCGCCGCTCATCATCAAATCCACAACAGTTTGCACTACTTGCATTATGTAGTCCTGAGTTCATCGTGAGTGCATAGGAGATAGCCATGGATACACTCACTCGAAGAAAGTTCCTCCAACTCACAAGTGGCGCAGTTGCAGTTGGTGCCACTGCCCCACTCCTGAGCATGGGTGAGATCGCACAGGCGGCCATCGATCGACCACTGCCTGCTGGAACGCCCATCCTTGTCGTCATCACCTTGTACGGTGGAAATGACGGATTGAACACCGTTATCCCATTCACAGATCCGATCTACTTCTCATCGCGGCCACAGATCTCCTACAAGGCCGAGACATTGCTTCCACTCGATGCCGAGCTCGCCTTAAACCCTGCGATGAAGGGTGTGAAGGCGCTCTGGGATCAAAAGAAGGTCGCAATCATCCGTGGTGTGGGCTATCCAGATCCTGATCGCTCCCACTTCTCATCGATGGCAAAGTGGCAGACGGCCTCTCCTGCCCGCCATATCAACACAGGCTGGCTTGGTCGTTGGGTCGATTCTCAAGGAGAGGATCCGATGCTGGCAATCTCACTTGGCTCTGTTCTTCCACCTATGCTCGCCGGTGCAAAGCGCAGTGGTTCAGCACTGCCGATCGGTGGATTGGTGATCCCCAAAGGCGCACTTGCCACAGAGTGTCTTCAATTATCAAAGCCTGCACGTAGGGATACGAAGTTGATGGCCGCTGCAGCGACATCGATGCGCAATCTATTCTCGGTATCGACCAACGTGCAGCCAATATTAAGAGCGCCTGCACCCGTATCACCTGATCTTCCGACAACCAATGGTGGAAATGCTGGTGGAGATAGCAACTTGGCCCAACAGTTAGATGTCGTTGCAAAGCTGATCGCAGCCGGCTCACCAACAAAGATCTGGTCGGTCTCACTGGGCGGCTTTGATACCCATGCCAATGAGGCAAATGCACAGGCCGCACTCTTAGGTGTCGTCTCTGACTCACTCTCACGTTTTATGGGCCAGTTAAAGGCGACTACTCGCAGCAATGATGTGACGATTATGGTCTATAGCGAGTTTGGCCGACGTGTCGTTGGCAACGGCTCAGAGGGAACAGATCATGGAACCTCGGGACCGATGTTTCTGATCGGTAACTCGGTCAAAGGTGGCTTCTATGGAGAGCAGCCATCGCTTAAAAACCTCATCAAGGGTGATCTAGCGGTCACAACTGATTTCCGTGATGTCTATGCCTCGGTCCTAGAGAAGGTATTGAAATCACCTGCCGATCCGACGATTGGCAAGTGGGGTGGGCGAGTCAACTGCTTTGCTTAACTCTCCTGTTTGTAGATGATGACCTCGCTGCGCTTGCGAGGCACTAAGCCCTTGGGTGGATTCGCCTCGACAAGTGCATCGACTTCGATACGAAGTTGTGCCACCTCTAGCGCCATATTTGCCATGGCCGACTCCAAATCGATGATCCGTTTTATCCCAGCGTGATTGATACCCTCACCGACTAATCTCTGGACCGCTCGTAGCAGTGCGATATCACGCAGTGAGTAGCGGCGATTGCGCCCCTCGGTACGAGATGGTGAGACCAAACCTAACTTGTCATATTGACGCAAAGTCTGTGGATGCATCCCTGATATCTGCGCGGCAACTGAGATGACATAGACACCTGCATCATCTGCTGGCTGTGGGTTGCCTACCTCATCGATCATGATTTGGCCTTAGTGATGAACTCTGCGCGCACATCGTGATGGGCCATCTCTTGCGCGAACTCTCTGAGTGTATCCAAGGCCTTGCCATCCACACGCTGTGGCACTTGAACTTCAACGGTGACAAGTAGGTCTCCCGTAACTGTTCCCTTGGTTATCCCGCGCCCCTTGACTCGCAAGGTGCGTCCATTGGATGTTCCTGGTGCGATTCTCACTGTGACATCATCACCGCTCATTGTCGGAACCTTTATATCGGCGCCAAGTGCTGCCTCAGTAAAGCTCACTGGGAGTGTGATCGTCAGGTTCTCACCTTTGCGTCCAAAGATCGCATGGGCTTTGACGTGGAGCATGATGAATAAATCACCTGGGCCAGCCTCTCCGGGTGCTCCCTTGCCTTTGACCCTAATCTTTGCCCCATCACTTACCCCGGCTGGTACTCGCGCAGTGATGTTTTGTGTCGCCCCACGATCGGTGGAAAGTCGCAGATCTAGATTCGTCCCAGTGATGGATTCACGAAATGTAATCGATGCCTCAGTCTGGAGATCCTGCCCCTTGCGCGGGCCTCGACGGCCACCACCAAAGAGATTTGCAAATAGATCCTGTGGATTACTCCCACCAAAGATATCGTGGAAATCTCCACCTTGTCCGCCACCACCCATGGGTGAGCGAAATCCACCCTGTTCAAATAATAATCTCGCCTCATCATATTCGGCACGCTTTTTACTATCGGATAAGATCTCATAGGCCTCAGAGATACCTTTAAACCTCTCCTCCTTTGTGGCATCACCCTTGTTTTTATCGGGGTGAAGCTCACGTGCTAGGGCGCGGTATCTCTTCTTGATCTCATCTGCGCCAGCCTGCTTGTCTATGCCCAGGACCTTATAGAAGTCCTTCTCATAGAGATCCTTGGCGGCCATGAAGGATTATTCTGTCGCTGGATCGGTCACTGATACGCGGGCCGGACGCAAGATCCGCTCTTTATATTTATATCCAGATTGCAAGATCTTTGTCGCAGTTGCAACTGTGACATCGGCCGAGCTCTCATGCATGAGCGCCTCATGGATCTGTGGATCAAATGCCACACCCTCGCTGCCAAATTTTTCAAGGCCGATACGTGTTGTGATCGCATTGAGTTGGTCGGCAACGGCCTTGAAGCCTCCCGTTAGTTCGCCATGTTGTTCGGCGCGATCGATATCATCCAACAGGGCCAAAAGTTCGCTCAAGAGAGCTGCAATCGCCATCTCATGGGCCAGCAAACGATCGCGCTCGATGCGCTTTCGGTAGTTGGCATACTCGGCCTGAAGTCGCTGTAAATCATTGGTGAGAGTAGCGACCGGATCGGGCTCCTGCAGATCCGGTGCTGGCTCACTCACACTCTCGATTATTGGCTCCTCTAGACCAATCTCCTCACTCGACATTGTTATGTCTGGTTCACTCACTTAGCGGGCTCTTCATCGATCACTTCGGCATCTTCAACGCCATCTTCATGGGCTGCACCTTCACTACCTGATGCACCTGCAGCGGCTGCACTTGCATAGAGGGCTGCGCCCAGTGCCTGGCTGATTGTTGCAACCTTCTCGGTCGCACTTTTGATCATCTCAAAGTTGGAGCCACCTAGTGCAGTTTGCAGTTCGGTGAGTGCGGCCTGTGTCTCAGTCTTCTTCTCTAAAGCATCGCCCTCGCTGAGTTTGTCCTCATTGTCCTTGATGAACTTCTCAGTTGAGTAGAGAAGTGAGTCACCGGCATTACGGATCTCTGCCTCTTCCTTGCGCTGGCGATCTTCTTCAGCATGGGACTCGGCATCCTCCATCATGCGATTGATCTCATCTTTTGAAAGCGCTGAACCACCAGTGATCGTCATGCTCTGCTCTTTGCCTGTTCCGAGATCTTTGGCCGACACGTGCACGATTCCATTGGCATCGATATCGAATGTGACCTCGATCTGTGGGATTCCGCGTGGGGCAGGTGGAAGACCGGTGAGTTCGAACATGCCCAGCTTCTTGTTGTATGCGGCCATCTCACGTTCACCTTGGTAGGCCTGGATCTGCACCGCCGGTTGATTATCATCGGCGGTTGTAAATACTTCGCTGCGCTTTGTCGGGATCGTCGTGTTGCGCTCGATCAAGCGAGTCATCACGCCACCCTTGGTCTCGATACCAAGAGAGAGCGGTGTGACATCGAGTAAGAGAACATCCTTGACCTCACCTTTGAGGACACCGGCCTGTAGAGATGCTCCCACGGCCACTACTTCATCGGGGTTTACCCCTTTATTTGGCTCTTTCCCACCGGTGAGCTCTTTGACGAGCTCGACAACGGCAGGCATACGGGTGGAGCCACCGACCATGACCACGCTATGGATCTTTGAGATGGGGACTCCAGCATCTTTAAGCACTGCCTGGAATGGCTTCTTGCACCGGGCAAGGAGTGCGCCAGTTAACTGTTGGAACTGCGCACGGGTGATCGTCTCATCCATAAAGAGTGGATTCTTCTCAGCATCCACTGTGATGTAGGGAAGGTTGATGGGCGCGGTCGGTGAGGATGAGAGTTCAATCTTTGCTTTCTCTGCCGCCTCACGGATGCGTTGCATCGCCATCTTATCCTTTGTCAGATCGATACCATTTTTTGAGCCAAAGCTTTGGACAAGAAAGTCAACGAGTGCTTGATCCCAGTCATCTCCTCCAAGGTTGTTATCACCATTTGTCGCCTTGACCTCAACGACACCATCGCCGATTTCAAGGAGTGAGACGTCAAATGTTCCACCGCCCAAATCGAAAACTAGGATCGTCTGCTCTCTATCTGCCTTATCAAGTCCGTATGCAAGGGCTGCAGCCGTTGGCTCATTGATGATGCGCAGAACATTGAGACCTGCAATCTCTCCAGCCTCTTTCGTTGCTTGGCGCTGTGCATCGTTAAAGTATGCCGGCACTGTAATAACGGCATCGGTTACCGTCTCACCAAGGTAGGCCTCGGCATCGCGCTTGAGCTTTTGCAGTACGCGCGCAGAGATCTCTTGGGCTGTGTACTTCTTGCCATCGATATCGATCGACCAACTTGTGCCCATATGGCGCTTTACAGATCGGATCGTGCGATCAACGTTGGTCACCGACTGACGTTTGGCCACCTCACCAACGAGGACCTCACCGTTTTTTGCAAAGGCGACGATTGAGGGCGTTGTGCGAGCGCCCTCGGCATTTGCGATCACCGTAGGCTCCCCGCCCTCTAAGACCGAGACGCAACTATTTGTGGTTCCCAGGTCGATTCCAACTGCTCTTGCCATC
>SXGR01123929.1_pt1 | contig 12928 bp, 9 predicted proteins | sample 3174711 | NCBI WGS metagenome assembly SXGR01 (sample SAMN11356860, study PRJNA531348) | freshwater metagenome | isolation source: freshwater sample F1-60 | place: China: Fuxian Lake, Yuxi | collected 2017-12-25
CGTACGAAATCGACGATGACGCCGTGGGCAACGTCAGGCTGAGGGCCGAAGGGGATTTCGAAAATCCCGATTCTGAAGAAGGACGGCTGGACCTGGAGTTGACCGCCATCGACGCCGACGGCGTGCCGCTGGAGGACACGGAGCCTGGAGAGTTGTCTGCTTATTGCACCGTTATCGCCGATGAGATGACCTGCGACTTGGGGGGAGAGCTGACTTGGACGTTCGCTCGCCTGTGAGCGACCGGCCCAAGTAGACAAGCGCCTTGACTATTTGGAGTCCTTCAGCCAGGTCCGCAGCACCCAGTCCGCCAGCGGAAAAGACACATTGAAGTTGCCAGAACTCATCGCCTCCGGTCGATGATGAAATCGGTGGTGAGCGCGGATTTTCTGTACGACAGCGCTCGCCGCCCAACCCTTTTCGGGCAGGTGGTGCATCAGGTGGAACCACTCGTACACGAGGTAGTATCCAAACGAACTGGCGAGGAATAAAGCGGCGAGATTCGTCTGGCCGGCGAGCCACAGGGCCATCGGAATCGGGAGCACGAACACCAAGAACAGCAGGGTTACCCAAGGGGGAAACAGCACATATGTGAGTTCACGTGCCGATCGGATCGCCAGATCGTCATGGTGGAAGAAGCCGTGGTGGATCACGGTGTGGCGTTCCCAGAGTCGGCCCAAGAAGCGCCATTTGTGGTGCATAGGTCCTCGGTGAACCGACCACTCAAAAAAGTTAGCAAACGCAAAAAAGAATGGGACGAACGCGAGCTCCCAGGCCTTGGGGTCCTGGAGCGAGGCGATCGGCAGAGCAATGCCAAGTGCGGCGATCAGGTGCACGGCGGCGAGATGCAATACCGGCGAATATCCGCTTGGAATCTCGGACAAGAGCTGTTCTCGGCGGTGGCCGGCCATCGGAATCCTCTGGTTGACAGTCTAACGGCGTCCGGCCCGATTGCGGTGTAACCTGTGCAAAATCGAGGCGTTCGTCGCGACACTATCCGCGGCGCCGCTCAGAGAGCGAAGTGAGCGGCTTTCCGGAGGCGGCGTCCGCCTGCAATTGGCCGTAGTCGTCAAAGGTGGTACCGAACAGGTTGTCCATCACCGAGGTGAACAGACCATAATGCCCCTTGAATCGGGAGTGATGCATCGCGTGAAAGGTCGGCGTGTACAACAGTTTTCCGAACACGCTCTTTCCGAATCCCGCAGGGAAAACCTCCACGTTGAGGTGGCCGAGAATGTCGAGAAGGAAGAACAGAAAATAGTAAAGCACCGGACCTTCTACCGGAATCGGGACGATCTGTGAGAAGGCAAGCGCGGCAGTACCGGCGATCAACGACTGCAAAACGCGTTCGGACATCGAAAAGGTGAGCGCGGTCAGCGGTCGAACCACCAAGGATTCATGGTGGGCGCGATGAATGAAATAGAAGGTAGGACGGTGCATGAGGCGATGCAGCCAGTAGTAGATGAACTCCACCCACAGGAACAGCCCCAATGTGGTCAGCGTCACGTTCCAAAAAGTCGGTGGAACGCGTTGAAACCAATCGAGCGTGGAGAACAACCAGACATAGACGGCATCGAAAGCGATCACTTTTGCGGTGCCGAGCAGTTCACGACCAAATTGCTCTTTTGGAAACGGGAGCGCATACACCCGCCGGCGAGCGGCGAATTTCGATTTGCTGACCCACAGGCTGACCAACGCCAGGACCACGCTGGTGCGAAAGCAAAGGTAGATCGCCACGGCCAGCGCCATCACCCAGGGAGGATAGGATTTGAGCAGGTTTTCAATCACGGGCTTTCCAGTTCCTCAACGATGCGTTCGGTTTGAATGTGTAAATCGTTCAATAGAGCGTCGGTTTCCTCGGCGGACAGGCAAGTATCGCTTGCGGCCAGGTTGAACGTGACGGGGCCATCCAACGCGTACGTCAGCGAAATCCCCATCGGGTTCATGAACGGCGCATGGCCGTACATCGCGGTCACCCAGGGTACGAGCGGCGCTGGAAGCGGCGTTCGGCCAAGAGAACTGAACAGGGCGGTATCCGCTTGTTTTCCGAAGGTGTCGGAGTCGTTGCTGGTGCGAAGGGGAGAACCGTTCGCGGCTTTGTAGGCGGCCGCCCTTCGAAAATACGGAATTTTCAAAAACGAATGAAGCTGCAGCAGCGAACGCACCCAACGAATACTCGATTTCCCCGGGAACAAAGGCGTCCAACCGCGGGTGCTCTGTCGCTGGATTGCTGCGATCAGTTGGCGTACATCCTTGACTTCTTCGGGGGTGACCGAAATCGATTCGCCCAGGGAATAATTGGAGAAGGGGCGAGAGTCTCGGCCGCCATTGAATCCGTCGATGGTCATCATGGTGGCGATGCGATTTGCCGGAGTTCCAGACTTACGAACGGCCAGATTTGCGAGCGCGCGATGGTAGGCGGCCAGGACGAGCTCAGTGGAACTGAGCCGGGTCACTCGGGAGCGTGCCCGTACCAACAGCCCTTCCAACCAGGGCATTCCGATGGGCTTGGATCGGTAGTGGATGCGCGTTCCGGCGTAGGCGCGCCGGTCGGCGAACAGGAACGCGGGATTCCGTGAGTTTCGGATCAACCGAGCGAAACCGAGAAACAGTCCGATCGGCAGGGTCAAAGCCCATCGCATTCCGGAGGCCGATCCGGGAGGTAGGCCTACCGGGGTCCACGGCTCACCAGAATCCAGGTGCACCAGGAATTTTTGCAGGAAGTCCATCACCGCGCGGCCGTCCATGACCGAGTGGTGGCACTTCAGCGAGGCACCTTCTTTGGGATCAAGCCGGAGAAAGAAGTTGGGTCCGCCGACATTGTCGGTGGATTCGTGCAAGAACGCATCGGCCGACAGATGCGAACGAGAAAAGACGGCTTCGGCGAGCTCCCTAGTGGATTTCTTGCTGGGGAAGCTCATCAATTCGCCCAGGTCGGACAACGCCCATACCGTGCGCAATTGAGGTTCGGCCTCGATCACTTCGGCGATCAGGCGAAGTTGGTTTTTGCGGTCGAACCAGTGGGCCGGAGTATCTTCAGCGAGATCGAAGTGTAACCAAATGCCAAGCGGCTCTTTTGGATGTTCGCCGACCAGCATGGATTCGGTCACGGTGGCGGTCAAGCGATCTGAGTCGGCACCCTGGCCAGAGATCCGCGCTTGAAAGGCCGTTCCAGTGCGGACGATGCGGGCCATCAGCGCCGGAAAGAGGGTGCCCTCTCCCAGAAAGAAGGCGCGTTGTTCCGCGTTGAAGATCGCTTGCATCCGCCAATGCATGGCGATTTGGCTGTACCACGGCAACTGTGGAAACAGGTGATGGGAGAGGTGGCAGGGCTGCCCCCAAGGACCGCCACCCACCAGAGTTCCCCAGAATCCAGGGCCTAAATTGCGCGCGCCTTGCAGGTGATCGACGGGCATCAGTTGGTGTTCGGAGGATTCCCGAAGTCGATCGAGCACAAACGCGATCCACGGTCCCAGCACCAGGGTCAGGGCCGCCGCGTATAGCGGCCCCCCGGCCCACGCGGAGACTCCAAAACACAGGACGAAAAAACCAAATCCAACGATGTTCGTGGTTTTTCGGCCAGGACACGGGGTACCCGGATCCACCTTGTAGTCGTTGAATGGCAGGACCGCGGCGCCGGGCAGCAAGCTGGTGAAAAAGCGCTTTGGCCAGACGAAATGAGCGTTGGTTTCGTCGCGCTCGGTGCCCAGATACCGGTGGTGGGTCTTGTGTTGCTCACGGTAAAAGCCAGGATCCGCGAATTGGAGTCGGCTTGCATTGGCGGCCAGCGATTGGAGGTGCTGAACCAACGGACCGTCCCCTAGAAATCCGAGTTTGTGCGCCCCACATTCGTGTACTGCGTAGATCACCGTGGAATACATGACGAAGCCGTAGCCAAAGCTGCCAATGAGGACGGCCAACGGCCACGACGAAACCACCTGTGGAACGACCCAAAGCGCTGCGAACTCGATCGCAGCGAGGATTAGGAATACCGCAAGCGTGAGTGCATTGTGGATTCCTCGGTGTTGCCGCGTCCAATCGGCCCAACTCTTGGCGTGCGCTTTCAAGTCTTCGATTTGGGCGTCGGAGATCTGCGGGAATGAGCGGGTTTCCCAGTATTCCTGGAGAAACTGCCGCTCTTGATCGTAGAACTTCATGCCGCGGTCCGCTCAGTGAGCCCGTGTGGCAGCGGCGAAAAGTCCGCATACGAATCCAGCTCACGCACGAACACATGGTGCAGCCCCTGCAGGCTCATCAGGTAGCCGAGGGCGAGATCGAGGCGGGTACCGGCGAGCGTATTGGCGGGAACGACTTTCCAGGCGAACTTCAGCAACCGCGTGAACCCCGGCGCGAAAATCCCCGCGTCGGCGATCGCCTGCGGAGAGAGCAGCATATCGTAAAGTGCTTTACCATCGGAGGAGGCGAGACACTCCTTCCAACGCGGTGAACTGAACGGATGCTTGCGCACATTCTTCAGGCTGTCCGGAACCAGATCGCTGAAAGCATCGTGAACGAGCCGTTTTTCCTTGAACCCTTCCCAATCGAGGCAGTAGTCCTCCGGCATCCGGTACGCTAGATCGAGCACCTCCGTATCGAGAAAAGGTGCCCTTCCCTCTAGGGAATGCGACATCTCCATCCGATCGCCGAGCGTGGGGGCGATGTAGGAGTTGAACACCCCGCGTGAAATCACGCGCGCCATATTGAAGGGGGTAAGCGCCTTCAGCCGTTCAACCCCAAATTCGGTGTCCACCGAGTCCCAGAGGGTGGCGCCTTTCTGCGCGAGCCGGACCGATTTCGACAATAACCAGCGTTTCATCGACTCATTTTCGGCGAGCCGCACCGAATAGTGCATGGGGGCTCCCAGCGCCGCCACATGCTTGCGCCACGCCAAACCACGGGACCAAAGTACACCTTCGTTGCGGGCCTCTTCGATCATGAACCGCTGCCAGCGATCGTTGGCTTGGCGCTCTACCTCGCCGCCTTCCAAGCTTTTACGCCAGATTTGCTCCAGTTTGAAGTAGGAATAGCCCCCGAACAGCTCGTCGGCGCCCTCGCCGCTCATCACCGCTTTGTACCCGAGGGAGCGGACATTTTTCGCGAGCAGCATCCTTGCCGACGAGGACAGGTCTTTGCCGACGGTCTCGGTGTGGAAGATCGCCCTTGTGTAGTTGGTCACCAGATCGTTCGGTTTGAGGCGGACTTTGTTCAGCTCTAACCCATGGAAGGCCGCGATTTCGCTGGCGGCATCGGATTCGTCGAATTCGGATCCCTCGAAACCGACATTGAATGCGGGAACCTTGCGATCGCTCATCCGTGCGGCGAGCCCCGCCACGGTGCACGAATCGAGGCCGCCGCTGAGGGTCACCCCTACGGGAACTTCGGCTTGGAGGCGGCGTTTGACCGCACGCTCCAAGCGCGCGCGCAGCTCGCGGCGGGCTTCTTCGTACGGCATTCGGTCCGGCGCCCGATCGACGGCGGGCACCCAATACGGCTTTTCGGTGATCTGGCCATTCTTGAACACGAGCACATGACCAGGTCGAACCGATGCAATTCCTTTGAACGCGGTCCTGCTGGTCTCGACGGAACCAAAACCGGTGCCGGAGAAGTACAGTGGATCGATCGCGCGCTCAAAACCGGGTAATGCGAGGATCGCCTTGCATTCGGAAGCGAACACGAACCCGCGCTTGGGGTCCTGCGCATAAAATAGAGGTTTGATGCCGAATCGGTCGCGGGCGAGGATCAGCGCCTGCTCCCGGTTGTCCCACACCGCGAATGCAAACTCGCCGTTCAACCGTTCGAACAGATCAAGTCCTACCTGTTCAAACAAGTGCGGAACCAATTCCGAATCGGACTTGGTTGCAAACCGATGGCCCTTTCCGATGAGTTCCTGGCGAATTTCTTCGTGATCGTAGAATTCGCCGTTGACGACCGCCATCATCGAGCCGTCTTCATTGAACAGCGGCTGGTGTCCGCTGACGATGTCGGTGAATCCTAGGCGAAGAAAGCCGAACATCGTCCCGGAATTCGGCATGCGCGCGTAAAACGCCCCCTCCGGCCCACGGTAACGGATCGCGCGAAGCATACGATCGATGTCCGAAACTTCGGGCTGACCGATGACGCCGACGATCCCGCACATGGATTCTCCTAGGAGGGGTCGAGCAGGCCGGCTGCGACAAAATCGGCGCGCAAAGAGGGATTCAGGAACACGCCCGCCTCCTGGAACATCCGAAGCGCCCGGGCGGCTTCTTGACGGAGGCGACCGGACGATACCACGCCGAGATCTTGAACGAGGGTGTCCCGCTCGGTGCGGGAAAAACCGTATTCGTCGAGCTCGGCGGCGATCGATTCGGAGTCGAGCTGGCCAAACATTCGCAAAAAACCGACCAACTCGCGGCCGAGAAATTCGCGTTCGCTGTCGTTGAGGACCTGCCAAACCTGGGCGAACAAGGCCGAAAAGAACCGCGCATGTCGGGCTTCGTCTCGGGCATGATCCGCCGCAAATTTACGAACCGAAGGGAGTAATTTTGGATCGGTAGGCAGTCGGCACAGCGTCTGCGTGACCAGGGTTTCCGACACGCATACAAACCCAAACAGCAGTAAAAAGCCACGTTGGGGGTCGACTTCGGCGGCGATGCGTTGGTTGAGCAGGTTGAGGCGTGTGGGCCGTTCGCGGCGGTCCCAACGAACCCCGGACTGGGCTTCGATGTCGCCCAGCAGTTTGTGTGCTTCGAGTGCGTGTTCCGCCTCTTCCCGGTAGATGGAATAGGCTTCGTTGGCTACGTGCTGCTGTGTTTCGGCAGGGAGTCGTTCCCACAGTCCCATAGACCGGTTTGGGAAGCACATTTCCTCGACCACGCGATTGACGGTTCCGATCTCCAGCGCCCGGGTGAAGTGCAGGTACCGCAGCAGATGGCGCGCGCGTACCTGGCGTTGAACGGGTTCTCCCAGCCGAAGGATCGCCGGATGGGATGCCAGCGGCACCAGATCGACCGGAAAATACCGGTTGGCGGGAAGGGGGGCTTCAAGAACGGCGAGCATCGTCGAGCTCCGGAAGCAGGGGATTCATGACCCGAAACCACAGCGGCGGAACGGTGGCCAAAAGCAGCATCGCCGTGAAGCCGTAGGGAAAGACCCTTCCGTCGCGGTTCGGCTGCAGCTTTTGGTATTCGATCGCAGGCCGAGCGTGATGTTCGGCGTGCAACCCAAGGTTGTACAGGCTGGCGTTGCTCAGGAAGTGGTGCGAATCCCAGGAGTGCATCGGGGTGACCGGTTCGTAAACCCCTTTACTAATTTCCTTACGTTCCAGGCCATAGTGCTCGATGTAGTTAGCGACTTCGAGGGTGAGAATCGCTAGAGCGCTTTGCACCGCCATGACCGCCACGCCGGCCCAGCCAAAGGCGGCAAAGATCGCTGCGTAAATGGCCACTTGCGTGACCGAGAGAGCGATCATCCAGGTGGGCTTCAGCTGAAAGGCGTTGATTAACCCAAATTTTGGCCCACGGATTAAAAACCGGTACAGCGATTCCCCGCGCAGCGCCGTGGCGGAATCTTTGGGTGTACCGACGTTCTTGTGATGCCCGTAGATGTGTTCAACGAAAAACTGGGGATAGGTGCAAGAGAGGAGAAGCGCGATTCCAAGCCCCTTCAGCGCGCGATTGCGGCGATGAACCAGCTCGTGGGAGATGGTCATCGATAGGCCGCCCATGCTTCCAAGCGCGCCGGCCATCGCCCACAATTCCCAACCGGTGACCTGCGGAGCGCGCCAGACGGTGGCGAGTACCAGGGCCAGATGGACGAGGGGATAGGCCACCAATGCGGCGGTCGGAACCCAACTGTTGGCGGCCCGGGTCGGCGCTTCCGGAACCACCGGATCTTTTTGCATCAGGTGATCGGCGATCGGGTGGAGGATCAGGAAGTTGATCGGCGCGCCGAGCCAAGCGGGGCCTCCCCAGTACATTCCCGCAGCCACCCAGGCGGGAAGCGCAAACACGGAGAGAAAAGGAACTCCCATCGCCTCCGCCCGCTGAAACAGCTCAGTGCGAACGCGCAGAACCACATCGGAAAACAGAGGTGCCGCAGAGGCGGACTTCGATGATGAATACATGCGGGCGATGTGCCCGAGACCGCCCTCGTACGTCAACAACAAATCGCTGTTGGGCCTGCCAGCGTCGGGGGTTGGCGGGACCGCTCGCGTGAAAAACGGCCGAACAGGTTGAAAACCCAAGGTGTAAACGCGTTGTAACAAAAAGTACCAGCGGGTCGAAATTCGCTACTGTGGCGTAAGCTTCGCCATTTCGCGGCATTTTCGGATGATCGCGGTGAGATCCGCCGTGCACGCGGATCCTACCGCTCGCTCGGCCTCGATCAGCAGCGTTTCGGTTCGCTGCCCACCATTCCACCGCTGCTCGGCCATGGCCTGCAGTGCATAGTTCCTGGCCAAAGCGTGGTTTCTGCCGGTGTCCGACAGCCATTCGACCCCCTGTTCGAACCATGCTCTCGCAGCTTCGGTGTCGCGCCTGCGAAGGGCGAGTCGTGAAAGACCGCCTGCAACTAGGCCTCGCACCAAGCGATGGTTGGTCTGTTCGGCCAATTGGTCGGCCTCGGTGTACTTCGCAAAGGCCGCGTCGATCTGATCCAGTTCCTCATCCAGATGCCCCTCAAGGTACAACAGGTGCGATCGCATGTAGCGGTCGTTCATTTCGCCGAAAATAGAGGAAGCTTGCTGAAAATAGGCGCGCGCGTCCTCCCATTGGGCGAGGTCACGATAGCAGCATCCGAGGTTGACGAGGTTGATGGCCTCATTGGTGCGATCGCCCACCGCCCGCATGTCATGGAGCGCCTGCACGAACTGTGGGATGGCTTCGGAAATGCGCCCTTGTTCGGCGAGGCCGGTGGCGTGGTTGGCGGAGATCAACGCATGCCCGTGCCGATCTCCGGCGTCAGCGGAAATTTGTAAAGCTTCTTTACTATATGCATCTGCCCGGTCCGGCGCATGGATGCGTCGAAAGTGGTTTGCCAGATCGTTGAGGGCGCGAATCAGGCTGTAGGTGTTTTCTGCCTCACGAAAGTAGGCGATGGCTTGATCCAATTGGTCCGTAATGGCTTCGTTGGGGGCGACGCGAGTCGCAAGGATGGTGCGTTCATAGATCAGGATGCCGCGAAGGTTGGGCGCTCCATCGGGCAAAAGCAGGCGCTCAGCCTCGTCGAGATCCGCGGCCGCCTCGGACCATTGAGCGAACCTCCGATGGATGCGAGCTCGGGAAATGCGCGCCCAACCTTCATTGAGCGTGTCGTTCGCCGCTTGCAGGGTGCGAAGGGCCTCGTCCAGGGCGCGGTGCGCCTCCGCCAGATTGCCGCTTCGATAGTGAAGATCCGCGTTGACGATCTGCAAGCGGGCGTGGTCGCGGCTGCCGGGGGAATTGGCTGCCAGCGCACCGCTGACGAGTGCAACCCCGAATTCGAGCGGGCCGTTCGCTTTGATGGATTTCAGTGCTGCCAATGCCGTGTTTGCGGCGGTGGCACCATCTTTTCGGAGGCACGCCCTCCGGCATGCCGCGGCCAGATTGTTGAGCTCGCGGGAGAGGGCTTTTAACCGACGAACGCCCCCGGGGCGGTCCAGCGACTCCAGCGCCGAATCCGTCCCCATCGCAGCAAAATGGGCGCCGTGGCGTTCTTCGGTTTGGCGCTCTTCTTCGGGGGTTAGCTTTGAGCGCGCGTATTCTTTGACCGATACCAGGAGATCGAAGCGGTCTTCGGAGGAGTGCACGACCAACGATTGGTTGACCAGCGACTGGACCGCGTCCAACGGCCAGAGGGTGGGAAGCCGCAGCACGCTCTCCGCAGCTTCCAACGAAAAACCATCCTCAAAGACGGAAAGCTGTGCCAACGCTTGCTTTTCCTCGCCCGAAAGGAGCTCCCAACTCCAATCCAGAACGCCTCGGAGGGTGGCGTGCCGCGCGGGACGGCCACTGCTGGTCGACAGCAGGCGGAAGCGGTCGCCCATGCGCTCCAAGATTTTTGAGGGAGGAAGTACGCTAACCCGAGCCGCGGCCAACTCGATCGCCAACGGCGAACCGTCAAGCAACTTTACCAATTGCTGAACCGAGGCGGTTTCGTGGGCCGAAGGAGCGAAATCCCGTTTGACCGCGGCGGCGCGGAGTAGAAACAATTGTTCGGCCTCCGGGCCGGGAAGTAGGTGCAAAGCGAACACTTCTTCGCCAGGCAGGCCCAAAGTGGCTCGGGAGGTGACTAGGAATGTGGTGTCGGCGGCGCGATCGAGCCATCGACCTAGGGTTTCGGGAGCAAACTTGACCACCTGCTCAAAGTTGTCGAGGACGATGAGGCAGGGGGAGCGCGCGGCCATGGCGTGACCGAGTTGAGCAACGGGATCGTCGGGCCCAAGCGGGATGCTGAGCGCGGAAGCGACGGCACGCAGGATTCCATCGCGATCGCGCGCTTCGGTGAGATCGCAGAACCACACACCGCCCGTGTAGGTGCCCAGCTGCTGCCACGAGTATCGAGTAACGAGGCGCGTTTTTCCGGTGCCTCCGGTTCCCAGGACGGTGAGCAACCGGGTTCCGTTGGCGAGACGGTGCGCGATCTCCGCCAGATCGGAGGAACGACCAACAAATTCGTCTCGCTCTGCAGGCAAATGGAAAGTAGCGGGGCCAGGTGCGGCGGGATTCCGAAGTTCGGACTTGGGAAAAAAGCGGTACCCTTCTCCAGCCACGCTTTGAATGTGAACGGGTGCGCTTGGATCCCGTTCGATCTTCCCTCTTAGGCGATGTAGGGTGACGTCGACAATGGGTGTACGCGTCGACTCGGCGACCCCCCACACCTCGCGCAACAGTTCTTGGCGGGGGACGGCGCGATCGCCGCGATCGACGAGGTAGGCCAGCAGCTCGTTTTCGCGAGGGGTGAGTTTGACCAGACTGCCGTCTGGGCGCTGGATTTCGGCCCGCTCGGGATCGTACGTGCCAATGTCCAGCGCGGTCGTCATGCGGCCTATCATGCGTGGAAGGCCGGTGAAGATCAACCGCTTCGAGCGGGCGCCAGGGTCGGTGTGCGTATGGCGCAATTGCACATCGATGGGCTATTGTGGGGGACGATTTGTGCAATTCTGGGACAGTTGTGGTTGGCGCTCACGACCGTCCCGGGCATACTGGGTTCACAACGGAGGTGCGCATGCGAACGAATGGGATCGCTTTAAGCGTGATTTGGTTGATTGGATGTGCGGGTGAGCCGAGCGACACTGGGGACACCGACACGGCGGCGGCGGACACCGACACGGCGGCGGCGGACACCGATGAACCTGACACCGATGTGGAGGAGATGGTCACCGCGATCGACGTCGGCGAATGCGAGGGAAGTCCTGAAGAAATGGACGCCGATGGGGGCTTATCGGCCACCGCAGCTGGCTCGACGGTGACGGTCGCCTTCGGAGATGTAGATGCGAACTGTTGCCCCTCTCCCTCCGCAGTCATCGAGCGTGGCGTTCAGACGCTGTCGGTGGCGCTGAGCACCTCCGATGGCTCCGAGGGGGAGTGTGATTGTTGGTGCATTCAAGACTTTACAGTGCCGGTGGAGAACGTCGCGGCCGGAACGTGGACCGTGTACGGGTCCGTCGATGGCTCCGAATTTGGCGAAGCGGCGGTGGTGGTGGAGTAGCGAAGCCCTCGGTTATGAGGTTTCCGGGGGTGCCATGCTGCTCAAGGAAACCTTGTACTTGCTGGGCTTTGGGTGGTGGCAGATCCCGTTGATCTTCTTTTGTCGCCCGACCGTCGAGGAGCTGACCGAAAAGCGGTGTGTGGTGCGGATTCCATTGCGAGGCCGCACCAAAAATCACTTGGGTTCGATGTATTTTGGGGCGTTGGCGATCGGTGCGGATCTGGCGGGTGGTCTCGCCGCGATGCAGCTGATCCGGGACGAGAAGGCCGACGTGAGCCTTGTGTTCAAGGACTTCAAGGCGGATTTTTTGAAGCGTCCGGAGGCGGATGTTCACTTTGTCTGCGAGGACGGGGATGCCATCCGCGCGTTGGTTCAGCGGGCGGTGGCGACCGGTGAGCGCGAGAACATGACCGTGCGAATCACCGCGAAAGTCCCCAGCAAGCTAGGGGATGAGCCGGTCGCGATCATGGACTTGACCCTCTCCCTCAAGCGCAAGAGCAAATCGTCAAGCGGTTGACCAACAGCCGGAAATCACGGCGCGGCTGCTGAGATCGTCAACTTACTTTCCTTTTTGGAGCCGCCCAGCCGCGTCCGGCGAGGGAGGAACTTCGACGGGAGCGGCGGGTGTCGCCGTCTTTGGAAGGGCGGTGTCGGGAACCGAAGTTGGAGTCGGAGCAACGACCTCCCCGGGTGGAACCACCGGCGGCGGCGCCATGGGGATCGGTTGAGGAGGAAGTGCTTTTTCGAGCGCGGCTTTTTGGGATGGGAACACGACAAACGCCACCGCGGCGATCACTGCCATCAGGGCGAGCAGACCTAAGACGGTGTTGCGAACGGAAGGATCGCGGGGCGATGGTGGCGGGGTGAGGGTGGGTGTGCCTTGGCGAAGTCCCATCAGTTTTCCGTTCTGGTGCGGGCTGGGGCGACGGACATCGGGAGGGTGAGCCACGCCATTGCGACCTTGGGGTTCTGGTAACTCGGCGATGAGTAAAGCGCTGTTAGTAAAGCGGTTTACTATGTGGGCGGGCGAAATGCGTTATGTGGCCGTCGGAGGATCGATGGCATCGGATCAAACCATGGGCCGGTTGTTGACGCGGTGTGGGGGAGATTGTGAACTCTGCGGTGCAACTGCCGAGTTATCGGCTTGGGCGGTACCGCCGGCGGTCGAGCTTGAGGTCGAGCGGGCGGTGGCGATTTGCTTGGTATGCCGCGCACAATTGGATTCGGGCCAACTGGATGCCAAGCACTGGCTCTGCCTCAACCA
>SXGR01630747.1_pt1 | contig 12928 bp, 10 predicted proteins | sample 3174711 | NCBI WGS metagenome assembly SXGR01 (sample SAMN11356860, study PRJNA531348) | freshwater metagenome | isolation source: freshwater sample F1-60 | place: China: Fuxian Lake, Yuxi | collected 2017-12-25
ATGTCTCGCGGCGGCAACAACCGGTTCTGATCTTTCTGGGCATTCGCCAGAGCGGCCAAGTCGGTGCCGAGGATGTACTCGCTGGCGATGTACGGCCGACCGTCCACCTCGCCCACTTCATAGGTGCCGACAATGTGCCGATGCTGGAGCTGCGCGGCCGATCGCGCTTCACGAGCAAACCGTTCGGCCAACTCCGGCGGCAACCGCCGCTGATGCGGACGCTTGATCGCCACGTCTCGGTCCAACTGCGGATCGTAGGCCCAAAAGACTTCGCCATAGGCTCCGCCCCCCAGCCGCTTGAGCAGTTGGAAACGCCCGAAGGCTTCGATCATCGGCGGTCGCTGAGACGCGGTGGGTTGCGTGGCTGCTGATGCAGAGTCTGTTTGTGATACGGAAGACGGCAATAATGGTAGCCCGCTCGGTGAGGCGGGAAGCAAGGTTGTTTCCCGTCCATCGCTTGCAGGGGGCGAGATGAGGGGCGTGCTCTTGTTTCGCTCGGCACTGCTGATCTGGCTGCCGCAAGACGGACAAGTGACATCGCTTTCCGGCGGGGCTTCAAGGAGCTGAATGGCAACCTGGCAATGAGGGCATTGAAACTGCATGGTTTCGATCCGCACGGAAAGTCACGTCGGCCATTGGGCATCAGCGTTATATCGTCGCCAGTGCCGTTTCCAACTGGGTAACGATTCGGCGAACGGGGCGGCTACGTTGCTGACTTCGCTGTTGTCAGTTCGCGAACGTCGGCGATAAGGGCGGCGATGTCGGACTCAGCGGTGTCCCAGGAACACATGAAGCGTGCGCCGCCGGCTCCGATGAATGTGTAGAAGCGCCAACCGCGTGTTCGCAGTGCGGTCGCGACATCAGGACGAAGACGGACGAAGACGGAGTTCGCTTGGCGGCGGGAAATGAATTCGACGCCGGGGATTTGCTGGAGGCCCGCTTCGAGTTGCTCGGCCATGCGGTTGGCTTGTTGGGCGTTGCGCAGCCACGCTCCGGATTCGAGCATGCCGACCCACGGCGCGGCGAGGAAGCGCATCTTCGACGCGAGCTGTCCGGCTTGCTTGCAGCGATAGGCGAACTCGTGGGCGAGTTCCTTCTTGAAAAAGATGATCGCTTCGCCGACGGCCATGCCGTTTTTTGTGCCGCCGAAGCAAAGGACATCGACGCCAACCTTCCAAGTAATTTCTTTCGGGGCGACGCCGAGCGTGTCGACCGCGTTGGCAAAGCGTGCGCCGTCCATGTGGACTCGCAGGTCGTGTCGCCGAGCGGTCTCGAATAGAGCTTGCAGGTCGTTGACCGAGTACACCGTGCCGAGTTCGGTCGCTTGCGTCAGGCTGAGGACCCGCGGCTTCGGATAGTGGATGTCGCAACGTCGCTGCACCATGTGCGAGACCGAGTCGGGACGGATGCGGCCATCCTCGCCGGAGACCACCAGAATCTTTGAGCCGTTCGAGAAGAACTCCGGTGCGCCGCATTCATCGGTTTCAGCGTGAGCCAACTCGTGGCAGAGGATGCTGTGGTACGACTGGCACATGGCTGAGAGCGCTAGTGCGTTGGCGGCCGTGCCGTTGAATGCGAAGAAGACCTCGCAGTTGACCTCAAAGAGTTCCCGCAACAAGTCGGCAGCTTTGGCGGTCCATTCGTCATCACCGTAGGCGGGGACGTGTCCTTGATTCGCACGAGCCATCGCGTCCCAGGCTTCGGGGCAGACTCCGGAATAATTGTCGCTGGCAAAGTGGCGGCGGCCGACAGAGATCTCGGTCATGACATTCTTTCGGATGTAGTGGAGAAGCGCGGGAACCACCGGGGAAAGCTCGGTGGCGTTTTAGGTGATCGGGGTGAGCACGCCGTCGCGTAATTCCGCTTGGCGCGGGAAACGGGTGGCCAGGTCGGCGCTGTGAGTGACGCAGATCAACACGCTGCCGACGTCGCGACTGAGTTCCAACAGCAGGCTGCCGATCGAGTCGGCGTTCTCGCGATCCAGGTTGCCAGTTGGCTCGTCGGCCAGCAAGAGCGCGGGCTGATTGATGAGTGCACGGCAGACGGCGACGCGTTGTCGCTCGCCACCGGAAAGCTGAGCAGGGCGATGTTCGATTCGCTGCTGCAAGCCGACTCGTTCGAGCAACTTCGTCGCACGGGTGACGTCTTCCGCCGTCGTGCCGGAGCCGGCGAGTCGCGGGATCAGCACGTTTTCCAAGACCGTACATTGCGGAAGCAAGTGATGTTCTTGAAAAACGAAGCCTACCGATTGCTGCCGCCACTCAGCGAGTTCCGTTTCGTTGGCGGCGAAGACATCTTGGCCTCGCAACAGCACGGAACCTTGCGTGGGACGTTCTAAGCCACCGAGTACGAATAGCAGCGAACTCTTGCCAGAACCGGATGGTCCGGTGACCGCCAGGGCATCTCCACCTCGCAGCGTTAGGTTCACACTCTTGAGCACGATCAGAGGGCCGGCCGCCGTGACGTACTCCTTGCACAAATTCGTGACAATCAAATCCGATTCGACGTTCGACATTTCGTTTCGCTCTCGCGGGAAAGACCTCGTCAAAAAACAGCAGGACCGAAATCGCCATGGGCGGTTCCGGTCCTGCAAGATGTCAACAAGTCTGGGGGACGCTGTCGAGTTACTCGAAGGCAAGGCTCAGCCAACCACCCGTGGCTTTGATCTGTGCGACGCCCAGATGAATTGGTGTCTGACGGTTCTTGTCGATGCTGATAAAGCGGTCAAACTTGCGAGTGGGCAGAGCGTTTTTGATTTTCGTTCCCATGATGCGAGCACGCGCGATCTGGACGGCTTTACTCGCGGGTTCGTCCACAGGCGCGACTTTGACATCGCCACTTTCGATGACGAGTTCGGTGCCTTCGACGCGAAACATCAACGGCACAGTGATCTCCTGAGTCGGGATATCCTCTTCACCGGCCTTCTGCTTCAGGCCGGCCCGAATGGTAAGCGTCAATTGGCCATTGTTGAGCCGAATGCGAATCGGATCTTTGTCAGGGAAGATGAAGGTCGCCGGTTCCTTCGCTCCTTCGCCAGCGGCTTCGATCTTTTGCGTGGCGTTGAACTGGCGGCCGAGCAGATCGGAGAACGACTTTTCGATCTCGGTGGCAAGTTCCTTATCCGTCATAGTCCGGCCGGCGATTTTCAGCCGGTCCAGACTGTTGTTGAGCAACGACTCGTGCAATGCCACCACGAATCCGGTGCTGGGGACAGTGACGAACGGCCCGTCACCGCCGGCCAATTCGCGATCGGCCATTAGACGCAAATTCGCTCGCAGGTCGTCTTCGGTCGTGCGGTAGTTTGTCGCTGATGGCATCAAGTCCTTCTCACGCAGCTTGGAGTTGACCTTCTCTTCCAAGTCTTTGTTGAGGGTGCCGATCTTGCTGTCGACCTCTTGATTGAACTCCGGCAGGACTTTGGCACGGACTTTTTCGGCGGCGATCGCTTCGGATTGCCCACGTCGTTTGGCCACTTCGTCCCTTGCGATGGAATCCGCGATGCCACCGAAGAGGAACATGCCACTGTACTTCGTCGAGACTCCGGTGGTCGTATTGCTGGGCCACACGGAAACTTCCGCGGGACCAGTCGCAAACTGGTTGCCGTCGAAGCTGACGGGCTTAGAGGCTTTGAAGACGTGATGACCGGACGTGTAAACGTTGGCTTCACTGGTGACGCCGACGGTGTTCGAGCGGGCGACACCATCGAGCACGAGATTCAATCGAATGCCGTTATTGTTGGGTTTCAGATCGATCCCCACCGTCGCGGTTGTAGTTTTATTGACGCTGATATTCGCACCGAGAACATTGTCACGCACCTGACCTTGCTTGGTCGTAGATTCGCCGATGAGCTTCGACAGGAACTTCTCGCTGGCGACGACTCGGAGGTTGAAATTGAAGTAGTGCGTGGCCATCGCCGCGGCGATGCGGTTGCCCTGATCCGGCGAGGATTTGCGGATCGTCTCGAAGGCTTTGCGAACGGCAGCCGCGTCGGTCGTCGATTGCGTTTCCTCAAACTTCTCGACGGAGCTGACCAAGGTCACCAATTCGGCCCGCAACTTTTCCGGGTTGATCGGTTGATCGACGGTGGCCGCGAGCTTCACGAAGTTGTCCAGCGATTGCCGGAGCGCGACGAATTTCGGACCCGCCAAGAACGTACGAAGTTCTGGCGACGCGGTCTCTGACGGGGACAGCTTCTGATGCACGGCGGTCAAGACGGGGACCGCTTCGGTACCCTTCTTATCGCTGACCAGCTTGGTGATCTCCGCGGAACGAACATAGCTCAACCACGCCTGGCCGTTCTTGACCGCGCTGAGTTCCATTTCCAAATCTTTGAGCGACTTCGCCACTTCCTGACGCGGACCATCGAGTCGCTCGCTGGCGGCTTGTTGGGGGTCGATCAACAAGGTGTCGAGTACGGCTTCGGCGACTGTGACACGGCGATTGAGTGCGGAGTACAGGCTACCGAGCGATTCGTGGATGCTGCGATATCGTGCGTCCCTCAACGATTGCTCCATCGTGAGCAACTTCCGCTTGAGAACATCCAAATGCTGGCGCTGTGCCGCGACATCGAGCCCTTCGGCCGTATAGAGCTTGGCGACTTCGGCTGCTGTCGTTTCTGCCCATTCCTTCCAATTTCCGTCCAGCACGCCGAAGGCTTCATCGTTCACTGCGGCGGGGACATCTACGGGGAGAACGCCTCGTAAACCGGCCGGCTGAGCCGGCTTGGTGTCCTCGAGCGCTCCGGAAACCAGGGTGGTTCCCAATGCCAATACAGAGGTGCCACACAGAGCCATCCAACGGCGATTGGATTGGAAAGACGCTTGGATCAGATGTCGTTCACTCACAGGATTCACTCCCTCAAGAATAGTTCGATCGCATATTGGCGAAGGGCCGCGATCGGTTCTCCCTCTGTATCGACGCTCGCTTCGGAAGACCGGTGCCGACTTGTGATGTCCGCAGAACGCTCCACAGTCAGGGAACCGACTCGCCTAAAAACAGCACATCACTCGAAACATTGCTCCGCGAAAGAAGTTGCGGCATCGCATACGCGTCTTTGCTGAGCCTCCGAGATTGCTCACTTTACGCAGTCTAGTTGGCCGATTTTTTCCGTGCAATCGGGATTGTCGGCAGGTCCGTCAGTTTGAACGCGGCAACCGAGCGACCAAATCGTCACTGGCATCCGACGCGGTGCTGCCTAGACTTCGACGCAGTGAACGGCATCTCTCCGCGCGTTTCACTTCTCTCACATCGATTCACTTCTCTTGGCTTAACTCATGGCCGAACTCGCTTCCAAAGACGACAGCTCGCGCCCGTTTCCGCTGTTGGGCGCGACTTCGGTCTTCAGCGGAGCGGGATTACTGATTGTCCTCAAGCGATCACCATCATTCGCGGAGGACTGGGGCGAACTGAGTTATTGGGTGCTGTTCGCTGCTTCGGCGTTCTTGATGCTGTGGGGACTGAGCCAGTTGATCGCGTCGGCCAGGCCGGATTGGCGCTGGACTCGAATTACCAGTTGGAATCGGCACCGGATGTCGGTTACGCGCGAAGGGATGGCCTACATCGGCATCATGAGCGTCATGTTCATCGGCTCGATCTTGGGGCGGACGAACATGCTGATGTTCGTCTTCGCGATGATGATCGGCCCGTGGGTGCTCAATGGCTGGATCGCGTTTTCCATGTTGCGGCGGACAAATGCGAAACGGACGTTGCCGCACCGCGCGATGGCGGGAGAAATGGTCTCGGTCGAAATCGAAGTTGAGAATCACAAGTGGCTGTTGAGCTCATGGCTGCTGGCCGCTCGTGATCGAGTGGTCCACGCTCGCGACCGATTCCAGGTAGCGGCATTGTTTGTGCGCATTCCGGCGCGGCAGAGCCGGCGTGGACATTACTTCGTCCGATTCAGCCAGCGCGGCGAGTATTCCTTCGGGCCGATTGAACTGACGACGCACTTCCCGCTGGGGCTGATTGAGCGTGGCCTGGTGTGCCAGGACATGAGCAAGCTGATCGTCCATCCGCGCGTGGGGCGGATGACTTCGCGCTGGCGGAGCGAGCTATGGAACGCGACCGAGTTGGCCGAACAGCGGCAGACGCGAGCAGGATTGTTCGACGATGAATTCCAGAGCATTCGAGAATATCGCTCCGGCGATAATCCGAAGGCGATTCATTGGCGGACCACAGCGCGGCGTGGCGAACTGATGGTGCGCGAGTTTCAGCAAACGCGCGATCGCGACTTGATCTTGCTGGTTGAGTTGTGGCAGCCCGCGCAGCCGACGGCGTCAGACTTGGATCGTGTCGAGTTGGCAGTCAGCTTCGCCGCGTCCGTGTTGTATGAGAATCTGCGACAGTCGCGCGAGGCGCGGCTGCGGATCATCATCATCGGTACGAACACCGTCGCTTGGGACCATCAATCCAGCATGGAACTGGCACTCGACTTGTTGGCAACGGCGGCAGCCGCCCCGACGGCCGACCTTCGGCAACCGTTAGAAGAGAACATGCAGCGGATTTCAACTAGTTCACGCGTGGTGGTCGTTTCGTCGCGGTCGCGCGGGGATTTGCTGGCGCGCACGCGCGATGTGATGGAGCCTGTCGAACTGTTGTGCCTGTCGGCCGAGGCACGCGATTTGTCACCGTACTTCGCGCTGGAGGGCTTGGCATGACGACGGTGCTGCAGGTCAGTCTGTATGGCTTGATGATTCTGGCCAGCGGCATGTTGGCGTTTGCCGAAGGGGCGAGCTTCCCGGATGCATTCACGATCCCTCTGGCGATCCTGGCGTTGTTTGTGACCGAGCGTTGGAAGCTGTTCTGGCTGCGAGTCAGTTGGGCCAACGTGTTGGGCATCGGGGCGTTTGTTTTGGCAGGTTGGGAAATGAGCAGCGGCCAGATTGAAGCGCGACTGCTGTCGCTCGCGCACTTGCTGGTGTATCTAACCTGGATCGTGCTGTTCCTGCCCAAGACGGCCCGGATGTATTGGACCATGTGCCTGCTGGCCGTGCTGCATGTCGCGGTGGGAGCGGTGCTGACTTCGACAGGATCGTTCGGAGTGCTGTGCGGAATGTTTTTGGTTCTCGCGGTTTGGACTCTGACACTGTTCACGTTGTGCCGCGCTCGAGAGCGTTACGCCGCTGAAGATGAGATGTTGTTCGCAACGCACCGAGAGGTCTCGGCTCCGGCCCAGCCGGAACGTGTTTCGATCGGCACGTGCCTCTGGAATCAAAGCAGTCAGCCTGTCAGTACCGTGCAGATCGATCCGCGTTTGCGTTGGATCAGCGGACCATTTGCGTCCGGTGTTGTCGCGAACGTGGTACTGTCGGCGTTCGTGGGATTGTTGTTTTTCATGTTGACGCCGCGAATTTGGGTCGGCAGTTTCTCCGCCTTTGGCGAGGGGCCGGATCAACCGCTGCGCATCTTGCAGAGCGGGTTTGCCGAGGAAGTGAAGCTCGGAGACATCGGCCAGATTCTGGAAGGAACGCAGACGGTGATGGAAGTCCGGATGTTCGATCAGGCGACCGATCAGCCGTTGGACATCGCCGAGCATGCGTCGCGGCTCGGCTTTGACGAACCCCTGTTCCGCGGTTCGGTGATGGGAGAATACGAGAAGGGGAAATGGCGTGTCGGCACCACAGGGCGGAACGGCCATTTGAGGCCCGTGCCCTCTTTGCCCGCCACCAGCGACGTCATCCGGCAGGAGTTTCGGGTAGAGCCGATGGACTCCGGTATCCTGTTCGCAATGCCGCAGCACGTGGCGGGGCGTTTGGATCATCGGATGTCGCAGCTCATCGAGCGACGATTAACCGCGACGCTGCACCGCAACGAAAACATCACCGGCCGCGAAACTCTGAAATACACGATTTATTCCGACAAGCCGCAACATGGAGACAACTCGCAGTTCCCGCGCGGCACACATTCGAATCAGACGCTGCGCAACGAGGTCAAATACTACGGATTGCTTCCGCAGCGTGGGCTCGAGCGTCTGCAAAGCCTGGCGCGACAGGTCGCTCAACCGCCGAACACGACGACGGCGTCCCCCACCGAGATGGCGAGGAGGCTCGTCTATTACCTGCGTGATTCGGGCGAGTTCGGTTACACGCTCGATATGTCGATCCAAGACTCCAAGATCGACGCGGTCGAAGATTTTCTCTTCAACCGCAAGCAAGGGCATTGCGAATACTTTGCCTCGGCACTGGCGCTGATGCTGCGGGCGGTCGAGATTCCCGCGCGGTTGGTCAGTGGTTTCAAAGGAGGCGACGTGAAGCGCAGCACCGGCTACTTCGTAGTGCAGGGCCGGCATGCGCATGTGTGGGTCGAAGCGTACCTCGATGGCAACTGGCGCGTTGTCGACGCGACCCCTGCCAGCCGTTCCGACAGCGTGAAATCGTTGGCTCCGAAATTTGGCCTCTTCCACAGTTTGGCGAATCTGTTCGCCGACACCTGGTCGCACAGCGTGGTGGGTCTGACTTTCTCCGAACAGAACAACAGCCTCTATGCGCCGCTCAAAGAGTTGGCCCAACGGGTGTGGGACGATGTTCACGACACGATCAACGGGGAAGCCAAAGAGGGAGATGCGTCTGGGTTGAGACGGTCTGCGCTGGGATCGTTGATATTCATGGTGGTGCTCGGCAGTTTGGCCTGGAAGCTGTTTGCGGCGAGATCGCAGCCTGCGGCCGGCACGCGCGGTCGGTGGTTCACGCCGTGGTTGAAGTTTTTGAGATGGCTGTTGCCCAGCGAGGCAGCGACAAACAACGGCGATGATTGGCGTGCTCGCTGGTCGCGCTGGTGGACGGCACTCCTGCGGCGGCTGCGTGGCGATTCGATCGAGCAGCGTGTGCGGGTCGAGTTCTATGAACGCTTCCTGCGGTTGCTGCGATCCGCAGGGCTTGAACCGCTGCCAACTCAAACGGCACGTGAGTTCGTCTTGGCCTCGCAACCAACCTGGTCGCAGCGACTTTCCGATCGGGACATGGCGAGCGCGCCGGCTGACATCGTGGCGTGGTTCTACCGAGTCCGCTTCGGTGGCGAATCGCTCCCGCCCGACGAACTACGACAACTCGAAACACAGCTTCGGCAAATGGAACAAGACTGGCATCGGCACAACGGCCAAGGCGGACAGGAACGCATGCGATGAATTTGTCGGCCAACCAAATCTCAGCCGCTGTTGCTGAATCCGTCGCGGTGGTCCGCGCCGGTTGGGCCGAATGCCCGCGCGCCGCGATCATTCTGGGGACGGGCTTGGGTTCACTGGCTCAGCACATCACGATCGAAGCCGAGTGGAGTTATCGCGACCTGCCGCACTTTGTCCGTTCGACCGCCGACGGTCATCGCGGCCGGCTGCTGGCCGGTCGCTTGGCCGGCGTGCCGCTCATTGCGATGGATGGTCGGTTTCACGCCTATGAAGGTTACGCCGCCCAACAGATCACGTTTCCCGTGCGTGTTCTGGCCGCGCTCGGTGCCGAGTTCTTAATCGTGTCCAATGCGAGCGGAGGGATGAACCCGTTGCTGCGTTCCGGCGACATCCTGCTAATCGACGACCATGTGAATCTGATGGGCAATGTAGGACGGGCACTCCTGCCCGTCTCTTCGGAGGAGACGGGCAAGAGTGCCCGTCCTACGTTCTACGATCCGCGACTCCTCGCACTCGCCGAACGTTACGCCGCCGATGAACGCATTCGAGTTCGTCGCGGCACATACGTCGCGATGCTCGGTCCGAATTACGAGACCCGCGCCGAGTACCGCTGGCTGCGTACGCACGGAGATGTCGTCGGCATGTCCACCGTTCCGGAAGTCTTGGTGGCTCACGAGCTCGGCTTGCCGGTCGTCGCGTTTTCGATGGTCACAAACGTGTTTCGCCCGGACGATGTTCAGCAAACCACCAGCGAAGAAGTCGTCAACGCTGCCGCGAATGCGGAACCTCAGTTACGTCGACTCGTTACCAAACTTCTGACTTCTGGCCACTGACCTCTGCCATGAACCCCATTCAACTGATCGCCAAGAAACGGGACGCCGGCGAACTGACGGCCGAGGAGATCGCGTTTCTGATTGACGGCCATGTCCACGGTCGGATTCCCGATTATCAAATGGCCGCGCTGCTGATCGCGATGTTTGTGCGCGGATTGAACGACGCCGAAACCGCCGCGCTGACCGATAGCATGTTGCGCTCGGGCGTGACGCTGAACTGGCCGGAGACCAGCTTGCCGCGTGTCGATAAGCATTCGACGGGGGGCATCGGCGACAAAGTCTCGTTGCCGCTGGCTCCGTTGCTGGCCTGCTGCGACGTCTGTGTCCCGATGCTTTCCGGTCGTGGTCTCGGCCCGACGGGTGGGACGCTCGACAAGCTGGAATCGATCGTTGGTTTTCGCACGGACTTGTCGCTCGACGAAATTCATCGGCTGACCGAGCAAGTTGGCTGCGTCATCACCGGTACGACGCCCGAACTGGTGCCGGCCGACCGTCAGCTTTACGCCCTGCGCGACGTGACCGCGACGGTTCCGTCCGTGCCGTTGATCACCGCCAGCATCATGAGTAAGAAGCTGGCCGAGGGATTGAATGCGCTGGTGCTCGACGTGAAGTTCGGGCGGGGCGCGTTCATGAAATCGCGCACGATCGCCCGCGAACTCGCCGCCGGCATGGTCGCGGTCGGCCAACGAATGGGAGTCGCGACGACGGCTTTACTGACCGACATGAATCAACCGCTCGGTCGCATGGCGGGCAATGCGGTCGAAGTCGAAGAATCTCTCGATTGCCTGCGCGGCGGCGGGCCGAGCGACCTGCGCGAACTCGTGCTGGAACTTGCCGAAGACGTGTTAGTCAGCGCGAAGATCGCCGCCACACGCACGGCCGCGCGAGCGAAGTTGCTTCGCGAACTCGACTCCGGCCGCGCGCTTGAGCGACTCGAGCGGATAGTGGTCGCTCAAGGGGGACGGCTCGATGCGCCCCGTCCGATCGCACCGGCTCATGACCTGTGCGGTGAGCGTTCCGGATTCGTCGAATCCATCGACACGGAATCGCTCGGCTGGATCATCATTGATCTTGGCGGTGGACGACGACAGCTCACCGACGCCATCGATCACAGCGTCGGACTCGAAATGCTGGTCCGCATCGGCGACGAAGTACAGTCCGACCAACCACTCGTCCGAGTCTTCGCGCCGCCTGCCAAGTTCGATGAAGTTGCGTCGCGTTTGCGAGCAGCGATCACGATTGGTGACGATCTAACAGACCCGCCGTTGTTGATCGTCGAACGCCTTGGATAAACTATCCGCCGCCTTCCTGGTTCCCACTCTCATCCCCAAGGAGCCAATCATGCCGACACGCTTGGTGTTGCGTCCGTTGTGGCTGATCTGTTCGCTGGTGGTTGTGTTTCTCGTGGCCTCGGAGCGTCCTGGAGATGCGCGGCCGAACTACAAGAAGGCGTTCGATTCCTGTTATGCCGAGATCGGCTAGAAGAACAAAGCAACTTGCAACGTCTGCCACTCCGTTGGCACTGACGACAAGAAGCGGCAGAATCACTACGGTCAAGCACTCGCTAAAGAACTTGGCGCAAAGATGGTGAAAGACGACAAGAAGATTATCGAGGCGTTGAAGGCCATCGAAGAGGGCGAGTGCCGAAGCGGCAAATGGAAAAACGGTTGGAACATGGCCTCACGCCCTGCGCGTGTGGCAGAGGCGACCATGATTCCGCCGTCACCGAATCTCTAGCGAAGGAAAGGTGCCCTACGACTCTCCCACGCTGACGCTTCGGGCTACTTCCCGAACGGCCACCAACTACGACGGGCAACCGCGCTCCGACGCTGTGCGTCAATCACATCGGACACTTCGAGAGAGAGCAGCCGGTCCATCAATTCGTCGTAGCCGTGCTTGAGTTTGAACTCGGTCTCGTCGGGAAGGATCGGCCAGACGGAGTAGAAGTTGATGACTCGTTCGTCTGGCATTTCCAGACGCAGGAACTTTTCGCCAAACCGCACGGTGGGAACGATGATCGCGCAGCACAGTCGAGTGTTGTCCGCGTAGGGCTGCGGATCGTCTCCCCCGTTGGGAATCGAGTGGCCGGGGCCGATCCACGTGTCGTACTCGTGCGGCAATCGCGCGAGCGATTTGATGAGCCGGATCGGCCAGTAATTCTCTTCGCTGGCGAAGTCCTCTTTCGTCAGCTTCCACTCAGGCGGCAGACAGATCACGAGCTCGGCATACCGATAACCCTCCGCACCGTCAGGGACGCTCATCGGCTTGTCGCTCATGCCGGTCGTGACCAGCGTGTGAAAATCACGACCCGGTTCCGGTGGGACGTGATGAACGTCGATGTGGACGAGGTCGGAGACGATCTCGTGAAAAACCATCGTCACCGGCCCGACATGCGCTTCGATGTGGTCGACGATCGCGTCAATCTGTTCGCCGTCGCCAGTGACTAACTCAAGCGGCTTCGTCCGTTCCTCGTGCCGCAGGACTGTGGCGGGGGATTCGTTCGGCGGTGGAGGGACCGGGACGCGCAATTCCGCTCCGCAACTTCGGCAAATCGCCTTCTGCCCGGCACGATCGGCTTCGACTTTGTAGTTCGCTCCGCATTGTTCGCAGTCAAAAGCGATGCGCATGACGGTACTCCAGGGACAACGTCTAGCTCAGCACTCGGTCCAGTTGGCCAATCAATCGTCGTCGTGGTTCATCGCCAGCCAGTGCCAATTGCGAGCCGTCGAACACGCCCGTCGTTTGCAGCCACGCTTCAAATTCTGGAGCGGGTCGCAGGCCGAACAGGCGACGCATGGCGGCCGCGTCGTGGTAGCTGGTCGATTGGTAGTTCAGCATCACGTCGTCGGAACAGGGGACGCCCATGAAATAGTTGCTGCCCGCCGCCGTCAAAAGCATCAGCAGGTTGTCGGCCGAGTTCTGATCGGCGTCGGCGTGATTCGTGTAGCAGACATCGCAACCCATCGGCAGCCCCAGC
>SXGR01047054.1_pt1 | contig 12927 bp, 12 predicted proteins | sample 3174711 | NCBI WGS metagenome assembly SXGR01 (sample SAMN11356860, study PRJNA531348) | freshwater metagenome | isolation source: freshwater sample F1-60 | place: China: Fuxian Lake, Yuxi | collected 2017-12-25
ACAAAGAAGCCATTCGTCTTTCGGCTATGGTGGGACTGGCCCTAAATTGTCAAATAGACGAATGGAGTAAGTTTGACCGTAAACACTATTTTTATCCGGACTTACCTAAGGGCTATCAAATTTCTCAGTATGACCAGCCAATTGCGAAGAATGGGTATTTAGATATTGAAATACACGGATCAGCACGGAACCTGACACGGATGGACGCGGAAAAAAAGATTAAACGCATAAACATTACCCGTGCGCATTTGGAAGAAGATGCGGGGAAAAATATTCATCCCGAGGGCTTGCCGTATTCTTTGGTGGATTATAACCGCGCTGGCACTCCGCTACTCGAAATTGTTACAGAGCCAGAGATTGCCAGTGGGGAAGAGGCGTATGCGTTTTTAACTGAAGTTAAAAATATCGTAAAGTATTTGGGCGCAAGTACTTGTGATATGGAAAAAGGGATCATGCGCTGTGAGCCGAGTATCTCTGTCCGAAAACCCGGGGAGACTTCTTTACCTAAGTATAAGGTAGAAGTAAAAAATATAAATTCTTTTCGGTTTGCCCAAAGTGCTATTGATTATGAAATTGCTAGACAAATAGAAATCTTAAAAACTGGCGGGATGCCAAAACAGGTGACCATGGGCTGGGATGAAAAAAACAACTGCACTGTGGAGCAAAGAAGTAAAGAAGAGGCGAATGACTACCGCTATTTCCCTGACCCGGATTTGCCAGTTTTGCAGTTTACCAAGGCGTATTTAGATGAACTTAGAAGCAAAATGCCAGAATTGCCTTCGCAAAAGCGGACGAGGTTCATTAGCGAGTATGGTTTACCATCAGCGGATGTGGAAAATTTAATTAATTGGAAAGAACTTGCCAGCTTTTTTGAGAATGTGGTAAGTGAACTGCAGGCTTGGGTAGCCGAGGATAATAAGGGATCCCTCGACTCGTCGCAAAGCCTTCTCGCTCGGGATGACAGCACTATAAATAAATTGATAAAAAGTGCTGTGAATTGGTGTTTGGGCGAATTTAGTGCACTACTCAATCAAAGTAATTTAAACCCAACTGACTCACGAGTGGATGCGGAAAATTTTGCTGAACTTTTAAAAATGATTCAAAACGGGGAAATTAGCAATTCAGCCGGCAAGCAAGTGTTTAAAGTAATGTTTGAAAAAGGCGGAGACCCTTCTAATATTGTGGAGGATTTGGGCTTAAAACAAGTGAGCGATGATTCTATAATCTCATCCGCCATTGATTCAGTTATTAGCGCCAATCCAAAAGCTGTGGCTGACTTTAAAGCCGGGGAGCAAAAAAGTTTTGGGTTTTTGGTTGGCCAAACTATGAAGGAGTTAAAGGGCAAAGGGAATCCGGGGGTGATCAACCAACTTCTTAAAAGGAAGCTTGAGTAAATTTTATTATTGCTTGAGCCTGTCGAAGGCATGATAAAATTTTAACCCATTCGACCTCAGTAGCAGAGCCGATAAATCGGCACGCTACGGGGCAGGCAAGCTCAGGGATTAAAATTTTAAAAATATGAAAACGTCGTCAAAGGGGTAGGACCTTATGACGACGTGTTGGGTGAGATGAGCATTAGGGGCCGGTGCCCCAGAACTCGTCCCACAGAGGGTACGGTTGTGGCAGGCTCGCGCCTGCTGTTTTTTTTGCCGGCGGTTTTGTTGCCACCGGCGGAGGTTGTTGGGCAGTTTGCCCCTGACCCACTTTTTGTGGGGCCATTTTCACCTCCTTTCTTAGGAGGTAGTGTAGTTGAAGAGAGAGAGAGAGAGAGAGTCAAGGGGAGGGGAAAAGGGTGATTAGTGATTAGTGACTAGTGGTTAGAACAGAAAGAGGGAAAAAGTTATGGAAAAAACAAATTTAATAGGACAAATATGTCATATAAGACCAATAGGACTAATGGGACTTATATGACCTATAAGCTGATTAGATTCCTTAAATGATTTGGGATGACATTGCAAAAATTATTATTGCGATGTCAGTTTCTTACCAGCATGCCTTGAGGGTTTGAGTAAAGCTTTGCCATGAACACGCATTCGCAGGCGTTTTTTTATTTCTCGTTTTTTGGCTTTGGTAGCAATGTCGTCAAGGATTTGTTTTTTCATAGTATTAATTCTGATATATCCTGATATGCAGATGAATCCGGATTTGCGGATATCTACGGATATTTAAGTATGGTATAATCATAGCATAAGAACTTAAACTTATTAACAAATATGAAGAAATTTGTTTATTTTATTGTGTTAATGCTCATAGTCGCTGGTGGGTTTTATTATTTTATTAACCAACAACCAGTTAAAGCTCCGGTTTTAGACACTCAACAGGAAAAAATGAGTAATCAATCATTGGTAAAAAATCCGAGTGTAGAAGATCCCAAATCCGATGTAGTAAAAACTGATAAACCTAAAAGTACATCAACCCAAAATAATTTAGTTAAAACAGACGCGACTTTTTCCACTGGGGAAGAAGTAAATTCTCCAGATGTGTTAGTAGTGCAAATAGATTACGACGGAAAAACTTATACCCCAAAAACTTTAGATATAAAAGTGGGGGATGTGGTGATTTTTAAAAATAATTCAGCTGGGTCAATGTGGCCAGCTTCCTCGCCCCACCCAGAGCACACAGATTACCCAGAGTTTGACCCGAAAAAAACTTTAGCTTCGGGAGAAAAATGGCAATTTACTTTCACCAAAGCTGGGGTTTGGAAATTTCATGACCATCAACACCCTTCGGCTTTTGGGGTAGTAAATGTTATAAACCGCTGAACTGCACGCTGATTCATTACGCAGATTAAACGCTGAAGCAACTTTGCACCTGAAAAAACATCAAAACTCTCTAAAGATATTACGACGGGATGACAAATGCGTAAGTTTCTTAATCAATTAGATTATCTAATCAACGAATGACTACGAACCAGCAAATACAAAATATTTTAGACAAGCAATGGACAGCTGGGAGACTGGCTCACGCTTATTTATTTGTAGGACCTAAAGGTGCGGGGAAAACAGCTTTGGCTCAAGAGTTTGCGGAAAAGGTTTTGTTTGGATTATCACAGCCACAATTGAACAACAACCTCTCTGTCCCTTCGGGACATCTCCCCTCACTAGGGGAGAGATTACATAGACACCCAGATTATTTGGAGTTTGATTGTTTGGTGGAGCCAGAGGAGCAAGCTAAAAATGTTCGTGAATTTATTACCAGAATTGCCCTTAAACCCTTTGTAGCTAAAAAGAAGTTTGCTGTAATTTTTAATGCGGAACAGCTAAACCTACACGGTGCCAATGCTTTACTCAAAACTTTGGAAGAACCCCCAGCCAATACCGTTATAATTTTGCTGGCAAACACGAGAAAGCTGTTGCCGACGATAATATCTAGGTGTCAGGTGTTTAATTTTAATCACCGATTAGAACGCAGGTTTGAAACAACTCAGATAAACGCGGATATCAAAGACAAAGAAAACTCGTTTAATCAATCAATTGATAATTATGTAGGAAAAAGTTTAGGAGAAAGGTTAATAGCTGTTCAAAAATTTGCGGAATTGGAAGATGTTGAATTGAGCCAAAAAATTGAAGAATTTGTCTATTATTCAGCGGAGCAAATATCAACCCAGCCCGAAAAACATACTCATCTGTCCGCTGGGCTCAAAACTTTTGCAGATTTAAACACCAATAAGAATAAAAAATTTGTTATGCAAGGGTTAATGATGAAAATATAACACCTCTACTAAATACTAACAAAACTAAATACTAAAACTAAATTTTAAATTTTGGATATCAAAAAATAATTTATGAATAAGTTTCAAGTTTCAAGTTTCAAGTTTCAAGCCATTCTGTTTGCAATTGTTTTTTTAGCCGTGTCGTGTTCGCCGTTTAAGCCTCCCACTACTGCCGGAGTGGCTAAAACTATAAATGGCGGGGTGGATTGGACTGCCCAGAATTCTTTAAAGAGTGGTCAAGGGAGTTTGGCGACTTTAGATGTGGCGAAATTGGATTTTGACCCAAAAAATAAAGAAATAGTTTTCGTTTCTGGGTATAATGACGGTTTGTATAAATCAGAAGATAGTGGCGTGACTTGGACGCGGATTTTAAGCAAAATTTTTACTTATGATTTTGCCATTCATCCTTTTGACAGTAATATTATTTATTCCGCTGGCACTTTTGCAGACAAAGGCAGAGTGGTAAAAACCACAGATGGCGGGAAGAGTTGGGAAGAAATTTATAGTGAGGCAGCTCATGCGGTTACTGTCCGCAGTGTGGCACTCAATCCCGTGCAGGCGAACCAAATTATGCTTGGTAATAGTTCGGGAAATTTAGTGTTAAGTCAAGACGCTGGAAAAAGTTGGAAATTGGTCAAAACTTTTGAAGACAGGATAAACCGAGTGCTGTGGCAAAATGGTAAGGTGTATGTGCTAGTGCGAGGAAAAGGTTTGTATAGGTCCACCAATTTAGAAAGCGGAGAATTTGTGGATTTAACCGCTGACTTAACAAAACAAAAGTATTTTTTTGATAATTTTTCTGGAATGAGTGAGCAGGTGTTTAACCAAGTCTTTATAGACAAAACCTCGGGAAGTCTGATATATTTAACTGCAGGCAGAGGTTTGTTTAAAACAGTAGATGAAGGCAAAACTTGGGAAAAATTAAATTTACCGGGTAAGCATAATAGCGACTTGCCGGTAAGAGCCATTACTTTGGCAAAAACTTCCAGTAATGTAGTTTTGGTAAGCGTGGGGACAGTGGTTTACCGGTCAACCGATGGAGGTAAAAGTTGGCAAACGCAAGAAGTTGTGAGTTCCGGGTTTGTAAATTATTTACTCATTGATCCGCAGTTACCGCAAATAGTGTATGCTGGGAATTATGTATCAAAATAGCAGGTAAGTGAATAAGTATGTAAGCTGATAAGCAAATAGATAAAATATGATAGAACAAATTTTAAATACTCATAAACCCGAGTTTGAAAAAGCCATTGAGCATTTTTTGCATGAACTTTCAGGTGTTAGGACTGGTCGGGCCAATCCAGCCTTACTTAATACAGTGGTGGTGGAAAGTTATGGGAGTAAAATGCCACTGGAGCATGTGGCGTCGGTAAGTGTGAGCGATGCCAAAACTTTAGTAATTAGCCCTTGGGATAAAAGTCAAATGCAAGCCATAGAAAAAGGTATTCAAGTGGCGAATTTAGGTTTTAACCCGTCTAATGACGGAGTGGTAATTCGCATTACCCTGCCGTCTTTAAACGAAGAACGAAGAAAAGAAATGGTAAAGTTTGTGGGCCAGCTGGCAGAAAAAGGTAAAATTGGCATTCGGAATGTTCGGGAAGATGTGCATAAAGAAATGAAAAAGGCCGAAGCCGATGGCAAAATTTCTAAAGATGAATTAGTCGATGGCCAACAACAACTGCAGGAAATTGTAGATAAGTATAATGCTGAAATTAAGCAACACGCGGAGAGTAAGGAAAAAGAAGTAATGACAGTGTAGGTAGTTTGTAATGTTTATAAGGTTCGTAAAGTTATAAAGTATGATAATTACCATCTTAATTTTTATTATAATTTTAGGTCTACTGGTGTTTGTTCACGAGTTTGGGCACTTCATCGTCGCTAAGAAAAGCGGGATGAAGGTTTTGGAGTTTGGGTTTGGGTTTCCGCCAAGGCTTGTTGGGTTGCAGAAAATAGAAGGGAAGTGGAAGGTGGTTTGGGGGCATACATCACCCCTCCCTAACCCTCCCCCTCAAGGGGAGGGAATAAAGAATGATGCGTCAGTAGTTTCCTCCCCCTTGAGGGGGGAGGTAGGTGGGGGTGATTCCACCATCTACTCTATAAACTTAATTCCCTTAGGTGGGTTTGTGAGAATTTTTGGAGAAAATAATGAACACGAACAAGATTCTCGTTCGTTCATTAACCGCCCCTTTTGGGCCAGGTTTTTAACACTCGTTGCTGGCGTGGTTATGAATGTGCTGTTAGCTTGGGTTTTGTTTAGCGCTGGCTTTATGTTTGGTATGCCCACGGCTATAGATAGCAGTCAAAATTTACCTCAAGGTGCAACATTTACTAACCAAAAATTAGCCATTGTGGAAATTTTACCCAAAAGCCCAGCTGAAATGGCTGGACTAAAAGCTGGCGATGAAGTAGTTAGCCTGAATGGGCAAAAGTTTACAACTATTCAAGACATTAGGAATTTTATTTTGGTAAATTCTGGGAAGGAGATTAGTTTTGAAGTCTTAAGAAATAAGAGTAAAGTAAACATTACTGTCAATTCTCAAAAAGATTTTAAAGCAGGCGAAGGTCCAACTGGCATTGCTCTGGCGAATGTGGGGAATTTAAAATTTTCTTTCTTTACGGCTATTTGGCAAGGAGCCAATGCTACCTTTAGCCAGTTAAGCAACATTGTGGTCGGGCTGTATGGTTTAGTAACTTCCAAAATTGGTTTAGGTTCGTTGGGAGGCCCAGTCAAAATTGCGCAAATTACCGGACAAGTAGCAGATATGGGTTTTATTTATTTACTGCAATTTACGGCCTTTTTGTCTTTGAATTTAGCGGTGTTAAATATTTTACCTTTTCCAGCCCTAGATGGCGGAAGAATATTTTTGTTGATTGTAGAAAAGCTAAGAAGAAAACGCAACAATCCCAAAGTTGAACAAGCTATAAATGCTTGTGGTTTTGCGTTTTTAATTTTACTGATGATTTTAGTTACGATTAAAGATGTGAAAGGGTTTTAATATGGGTGATATAGTTAAGGGAGGTATTCAAAAATTGTTTGGACGAGACTTTCTCCTGCAAAAAAAAACAGATACAAGAGAACCTGATAAAGGGATAATAAAGCCAACTTCAGATTCAATACCGCCATCTACCGAGGAAAGCCCTGTAGTACTTGAAACATTGTCGGTAGATATAACTCAAAGGTCTGATGATGATAGTATTCTGGCACAAACAACAGAGCATAAATCTCCCAGAGCATTAAGAACATTGAAACCTATAGCAGGAGTTTTAAAAGATATAAATAGATTTATTGATGACCCAGATTGGGAAGCTGTGTTTCTAGATGCTAGAGAGATGGGAGTTTTTAAGAGAATATTTATTGAAAATATTGATTTAGGAAATTTAGATGAGTTAGAAGGGGAATTGTATAAAAAGGCAATAAACAAGTTCAGGGTGTTCTTTTTTTTGAAAAATAATCCTGATTTTCTAAAGCAGACTAATTTATTAAGTGATCAAGAAAAGATGTTATTGACCGAAAGATTTTTACAAGGCAGAGTTTCATCTGAATTATGGCAAGAGGGAATTGATATCCCGTCTGTTTTAAATAAAGCTTGTGAGGTTGTGTTATTACAAATTAAATAAATTTTATGAAATCAGAATCAGGTGAATTAAGCGAGGGAGCAAGGTTGGCTAAAATAAGAGCATTTATTCCAAGGATTTTTAAGGCAGGATTGGCTGGTAGTAGGCTAACAGCAGTTTCTGGGCAATTAAACTACGCGCAAGAGGATTTCAATACACTTATGGGTATGGCTGGTGAAGATGCAAAGGTTTCACCTACACATACAGTCGAAGATTTTAAAAAACAAGCTGGTGATATACTTGAGCAAAAATTTAAATCAAATCCAGAGCTACAACGAGCCTTGCAAGAAAAACTTTTAAATATATATGAAATCTTGGGAAGATTAAATGTATGAGACAAAGTAAATATTTTTTAAAAACTAGTAAAACTTTTTCCGAAGAAGACAGGCTGATTTCAGCTCGGCTGTTAAAGCAAGCTGGGTATATTCGTGAGTCAGTAGCTGGTAGGTATTATTTTTTGCCCATTGGGCAAAAATTACAACAGAAAATAATGAAAATTGTGAAGGAAGAAATGGATAAGGTGGGAGCCGAGGAAATGCTTTCGCCAATACTCCATCCTTTAGAATTGTGGAAAGAAACCAACCGCACGAGCACAACTGGTTTTGAACTTATGAAAGTTAAAGACCGCAGGGAGAGTGAGTTTGCTTTAGGCGGAACCGCAGAAGAAATGTTTGTGGATTTAGTGCGCAAATTTGAGATAAGTTATAAAGATTTACCCTTTCATTTATACCAATTTTCTACCAAGTTTAGAGACGAACTTAGAGCTCGTGGCGGTCTTTTGCGTGTAAGGGAGTTTATAATGAAAGATGGCTATTCCTTTCATAGGGATGAAGCAGATTTTAAATTTACTTATGAACAAATGAAACAAGTTTATACGCAGATTTTTAACCGTATGGACTTAAAGACAGATATTGTGGAGTCGGATAACGGTTATATTGGCGGGGAATATTGCCACGAGTTTATTGTGGAGTCAGAAGTCGGAGAAAGTCGATATTTTGCTACTGCTGACGGAAGTTATGCTGCGCATGAAGATGTGGCAAAGTTTAAAAGACAGCCAGTAAATGAACAGGCTCCAATGCTCCCTTTAGAAATAATTAGTCAACCAGAGTGGGTGCAAACTATGGAGGATAACCAAAAACATTACCAAAAAGAAAAAAATAGTTTTTTAAAAAATGTGGTTTATAAAAACCGAGTTACTGGAGAAATTATTATTGCAGTGCTTACTGGGGATTTGGAGGCAAGTCAAATAAAATTAGAGCATGCGGTCAAGGCCGTTGGTCAATTAGAATCGGCAACAGACGAAGATCTTGCCAAGTTAGGCACTAAAACTGGGTATGTGCATTCTTGGGGACATGCCGGCGCTAGATATATTGGGGATTTGGTTTTGCAGGATGCGAGAAATTTAATTGGTGGTCAAAAGGCAGTCACAACAGATTCCATTAATGTGAATTACGGCCGAGATTTTACTTGTGAGTTTTTGGCAGACATTGCTACGGCCAGGACTGGGGATTTGGCGGAAAATGGTAAGACGCTCCTGGAAAAACGAGGTATAGAAGTTGGGAATATTTTTCAATTAGGCTATCATTATACGCAGTTAATGGAAGGGGCTGTGTTTACAGATGAAGCTGGTAAGCCACAGCCCTATTATATGGGTTGTTATGGGATTGGCATTGGACGGGCAATGGCAACCATGGTGGAAAAATTTCACGACGAAAAGGGTATTCTTTGGCCAGAAAGCGTAGCTCCGTTTAAAGTTCATTTGTTGGCGCTTAAGGGAGTGGAAAAACAAGCTAATGAGGTTTATGAGTCTTTATTAAAAGAAGGGATTGAGGTATTATATGACGACAGGGATTTAAGTGCAGGAGCCAAATTTGCTGACAGTGATTTGATAGGGATTCCTAATAGATTAGTGGTTTCCGAAAAAACTTTGGCACAAAATTCAGTGGAAGTTAAGAAGCGATCGGAAAAAGATTTTCAACTTGTGGAAATTTCAAAAATTGTTGAATCTTTAAAATAATTAGTATTTATGTTTTTGCCCTTTTTTTCTCTCCTTTGTCTTTTCCCCCTCTTTTCCAAAGAGGGGGCTAGGGGGAGTTAAGAGGAAGGTAATAAATGCCTGTAATTAAGTAAGGTTTATTTGCTATTTTATGTTTTTTTTACCCCACCCCATTCGGCTACGCTCAGGGCAGGCTCTATCCCTCCCCGATATCGGGGAGGAGATTAAAGCCGTAAGACGTAATAAAGAATAACTTAATTTCCAATTCTCTGCCTATGGCAGATCTTTACGACAAATTTCAAATATCAAATAAAAACAAAATTTCAAAGTCATAATTGAGCATTTAAACATTGGGATTTAATTTGAAATTTGTTATTTGTAATTTGAATTTTTTTTATGTCATTTGATAAAATTTATAAAAAATTTAGCCAAGACATTGGGATTGATTTAGGCACTGCCAATACTTTGGTGTATGTAAAAGGCAAGGGGATTGTCATAAATGAACCAAGCGTGGTGGCTATTAATACTCGCACGAAACAGATTTTGGCTATTGGTTCGGAAGCCAAGCGAATGGTGGGCAGAACTCCCCAGCATATTGTGGCAACAAGGCCTTTGGTGGACGGGGTGATTTCTGATTTTGAAGTTACAGAAGCGATGCTTAGGTATTTTATTGACAAAGTTCATAATCAAACTTTTAGCTTTTTACGTAGACCTCGGGTAGTAATTGGCATTCCGTCTGGTGTGACGGAAGTCGAAAAGCGGGCTGTGGTAGATGCTGCCATAAACGCCGGGGCATCTAAAGCTTTTTTAATTGAGGAGCCAATGGCTGCGGCGATTGGGGCTCGGTTACCTGTGCAAGAGGCTGTGGGTTCCATGATAGTTGATATTGGTGGGGGCACAACGGAAATCGCTCTTATTTCGTTAGGCGGGATTGTGCTGTCCAAATCGCTTCGCGTGGCTGGTGACGAAATGAACGAAAATATTATTCAATATGTAAGGGACAGTTATAATCTCTTAATTGGCGAGCGCTCGGCGGAAGAGGCCAAAATTCAAGTTGGTTCAGCTTATGTTTTGGAGCAGTCCTTGTCCACTCAAATCCGAGGGAGAGATTTGTTAACCGGATTACCAAAAGAAATAAATCTTACTGATGCTGATTTACGCACAGCCCTCACTCCTTCGTTGAAAACGATGGTGAATGCCGTAAAAGCCGTGGTGGAAGAGATTCCGCCGGAATTAACTTCAGATATATTAAAAAAAGGGATTGTGTTTGCCGGGGGAGGAAGTTTGCTTCGGGGGATAGATAAGTTGGTTTCCGAAGCAACTCTAATGCCCGTGGTGATTGCCGAAGATCCGCTTACCTGCGTGGCTCGGGGTGCGGGGATTGTGGTGGAGGATTTGGAAGTTCTCAAAGATGTCTTGATTCCTTTGGACTTTGGCAGAATACCAAGATAAAAAGTTCATAAAGTTATAAGGTTTATAAAGTTAAAAGGAATTTTTGATTTGGCTTTATAAACTTTAAGAACTTTATACTTTATAAACTACCCATGCGTTTTATTTACACAAAAAGATTTGCAATATTTTTTGCAAGTCTCTGCCTTGTAGCTTTTATAACCTTTTTGCATTACTGGGGATTTTTGGACGTGCTTCAAAGAGGTGTATTGGCCTTGCCCAGACCAGTAAATTTTATGGTTCAGAGGGTGCTCGGTCCGGTCAAGGGGTTTTTTTCTCATGCTTATAGTCTAAAACAAATTGTGAAGGAAAATGCGGAGTTAAAGGAGAAAATTTATAAACTCCAAGCAGAGCAAGTTGGTTTTGACAAAATCGCTTTGGAAAATATCCAACTCAAGAAAGAATTACAGTTTGTGAAAGAGACTGTTTTAAAATTAAAACCTTGTGCAGTTATTGGGAGAAATTCGGTGGGAGTTGTGGACTCCTTAACTATAAATTGTGGACGGGAAGATGGAGCTGAGGAGGGTTTGGCCGTGACGGCTTCGGGATTTTTTGTGGGAAGGCTTACTTATGTGGCAGATGGTTTTTCAGCTTTACAATTAATTACTAATGCTAATTTTTCTACCGACGCCAAACTTAGTAAAAGTGGCAGATTGGGCGTTTTGCGGGGTTCCTTTAATTCAGGCTTAATTATTGACCAAATTTCTCAAGATGAAAGCCTGGAACCGGGAATGTTAGTAGTAAGTGCTGGGGTAAATGACAAGGTGCCAAAAAATTTATTGATTGGGGAAATTGGTCAAATTTTTACCGGATCTAATGACTTATTTAAAAAAGCTACAGTTATTAGCCCAGTTGATTTTGGGGGTCTCGAATTTGTTTTTTTGGTCAATCCGGGCCCTCTGGGGGTAAAACAGTAATGAAATATTTATTTTATCTTGGAATAATTTTGGTGATGCTTTCTTTAAATATGCAATTGGCCGGAGTTTTTTTAAAAACCGGAATTCAATTTAATTTACTTTTGCCCGTGATAGTGCTGTCTGCTTTAGAAAAAAGAAATTATGACTTTGTGTTTATTGCCATAGTCTCTGGATTATTTTTGGATGTTTTTGGTGGCGCTCCTTTTGGGAGTTTTCTGATTTTGTGTTTAACTTTAGCTTGGTTGGTAAATTGGATTAGTCGAAATTTTTGGGCATACGAAATTAGCTTTAAAGTTGCCGGTGTATTTTTAATCTTATCACACTTGATTTTTGAAATTTTTCTTCGGCTCGGCATTCGGCTGTTATTTTTTGAAAGCTTTCAGGGGGTGGCTTTTGAGGGGAATTTTTTTCTTGAGTTGTTCTATGGATTTTTGGGAAATTTAATTATTATTATTCCTATATTTTTTTTGTGGCAAAAAATTAATTGGTTGGTGAGAAGGATGGAAATTAGTGCCATACATATTAACTAACCTCTGAAAAACTCCTTTTGCCTTGCAATTTAAAATTTTGGCTATTCAGCCAAAAAAATTTCTCCGCTTATCTTTTGGATAAACATCAAAATTTATTTTGTCTGACTACCACAAAGTTATAAAATTTCGTTTACAAAATTAGTTTTTTAGAGGTTACTAAAATGAGAAAAAAAGATCCGTTTACTTTAGATTTTGGTCCTGAAACCGAAAGCAAGCCTCGTAAGCCTTTGGATTGGGAAGAATCAGCAGTTGATGAGCTAAGTTTGGTGGAAGGATTTTCTCAAAAAATTTCCATTCAGAATTTGGTATGGTTAAGGTTGTTTTTATTTGTCTGCTTTGTCGTGCTTGCTTCTCGGCTAGTTTATTTACAAGTTTTTTTAGGGGATCATTTTAGCGATTTTGCCCAGAAGAATAGGTTGCGCGAACAAAGCATATTGGCCCCCCGAGGATTAATTAAGGATCGCTTTGGGGAAATTTTGGCAAAAAATACCGCTAGTTATAATTTAACTGCCGTGCCTTTTGATTTGCCTAAAAATGATCTAAAGGCTTATTTGGAAAGTTTATCAAAACTTATAAAGTTTAATCCGCTGGAAGCCGAAAAGCAAATTTTGAGTTATAATTTAACTTCCATTGAGCCCGTAATTATTGCTCAAAATATTTCTTTGGAAGAGAGTGTGTTATTTGAAACTAAAGCCAGCGAATTTATAGGAT
>SXGR01308068.1_pt1 | contig 12927 bp, 11 predicted proteins | sample 3174711 | NCBI WGS metagenome assembly SXGR01 (sample SAMN11356860, study PRJNA531348) | freshwater metagenome | isolation source: freshwater sample F1-60 | place: China: Fuxian Lake, Yuxi | collected 2017-12-25
ATCCATCAGTGATGTAGTCACTACAGTATGCTTGACGCGGTGGCTCACCGGATGATATTGTTGGAAATAGTGTAACGAACTGATGCCTGCGAGCGTTCATAACAAGAGACGAATGTCTCGTAGGATAGCCCTTAGCGGCACCCACGGCCTCTCAATGAGGCCGTTTCTTTGGTAGAAGCTTCTTGTGCATCCTGGGCAGACCTTGTCCGGCTAACCAAGCTCAAGGCCAAAATGCTGTTGGATAGTCGCCACGCAGCATCTCGCTCTCAACGGTGGCTGCCCACCGCTTGGCGTCTTCATGTGTTGCGAAGGTGCGACAGCAGGGCGGGAAACCCTGCTGCCGGATGCGAACGTGGAACTGGTTCGGTCCACGTTTCACTATGCTTGCCATGTGTTCCCCAACTGCTCTGTGGAGCAAATTTGGAGCAACACCGATGGGGAGAGGTCCCCACCTTTACGTAAGCACTTGTTTGGTTTGGCTCCCCTTCCTGGGCTCGAACCAGGGACCTGCGGATTAATAGTCCGGGTGCTACGAGGGACGCTTTCTAGGGGATTGCCAGATCCCCAATGAATCGCCTTGATTATTGATTCGCGGCCCGCGCCTTAGATTGATATGCCGCGCGGCACACGTGGGGCGGAACTTTGGGGCCCACTATAGGCAATTGTTGGCTCTATGAGATTGGGATTCGACAGACGCCGGACTCTATTTGACCCATCAGCCGGACGCGGGGACTGCGGCCTAAGGTGTTCGTCCCGGGGAACTGACACAACTGCACGCACGCACGCGACAGATCCTTCCTGGTTTGTTGTGGAACGTGATGGTGGAAGATGATGGTGCTCGTTAAGCGGCACGCGGCTTGACCGGGATCACGTTCGAGCCGCTGGCCTTTGAATCAATGAAGTCCGCCCACCACTGCATGAGCTGGCTGCGCTGCTTGAGTTTGGCCGCATGGTTGTAGGCGCCACGAACCTCGTTCTTCTCCTTGTGCGCCAATTGGAGTTCAATGACGTCAGAATTCCATTCATGCTCATTGGCCACGGTTGAGAACAGCGCGCGGAACCCGTGGGCCGTTGCTTCGCCCTTGTAGCCCATGCGCGCCAAGGCGCTGTTCAGCGTGTTTTCGCTTAACGGCTTGCCGGGATAGAAGGGGCTCGGAAATACGAGGTCGCCGGTGCCGCTCAATGGCCGCATGGCTTCGATTACGTCAAGCGCCTGTCTGGAAAGGGGGACGATGTGCTCCTCGTCCATTTTCATGCGATGGGCGGGGATGCGCCATTGATGGGCGCTTAGTTCCAGTTCATCCCATCTTGCGCCGCGCAGTTCGCCGGGGCGTACCGCCGTGAGCATGATCAACCGCAGCGCGTTGCGGGTGCTCGGGTCGCCTTCGTAGGCGTCGAACCGTTCCAGATACGTCGGCAATTCTTTCTGTGACAGGGCGGCGCGGTGCTTCACGCGGCGCGGTTTGAGTAGTTCGCCGGGCTTGAGTTCGCTCATCGGGTTGGTGTCGATGATGTGATGATTGACGGCATACCGGAACACGGCGCGAATGCGTTGCAGGACGCGAGAGGCGGTTTCTCCGGCACCGCGTTCTTCGATGAGTTTGATGGCCTTGGTGATGTCGAGCGGCCGCAGTTCTGCCAGAGGGCGCGCCCCGATGGATGGGAATATTTCGTTCTCAAGCGAGGCGAGGGTGCGCGCTGTGGTGATCGCCTCCCAGTCGTCGGATTGGTGCTTGATCCACTGCCGCGCTACCGCCTCGAAGGTGTTGACCGCCTGGGCGGCCTTTGTCGCCTTGTCGGCTTTCCTGTGCTCGCTTGGGTCAATGCCGGCGGCGATGAGTTTGCGGGCGATGTCACGCTTCTCCCTGGCCCCTTCAATCCAAGTGCCATCCGGCAGCTTTCGGCCGGCAAGGGGCACGTCTGGGTATACACCGAGGGAGAGTCGCTTCTCCGTGCCCCCAAACCGGTACTTCAGGCGCCACCACTTGCCCCCACCGGCAGAGACTTCGAGATACATGCCCCCGCCGTCAAAATACTTTATCGACTTGGTGCCGGGCTTGGCGTTGCGGACGGTAACATCGGTGAGGGGCATACAACCTCCGTATGGGGGGAAGAGTTGCCCCCGTTTCGAGATTTGATGCCCCCGATGTTGCTCCTAGTTGCCCCCGGATGTCAATGGGCGTGCTTGGGCGTTGTCGGGCAATGTTAAGTGCTTCTTAGGGAGAAGTAGGAGTGAAATCGCCACGCTTTTGTTCTTGTTTGGACGCCGTTGGAGCTCGGTATGGTCCCTCCGGCAGGAATCGAACCTGCATCTGGCGCTTAGGAGGCGCCCGTTCTATCCATTGAACTACGGTGGGCCGAGCCGGCCATTTTAGCCCAGCCCCCCTGCGTATCGTTTACTTGATGCCGCTTGCCCCTACAATGCGCTCCCGATGCCGCCTGGCGCGCCGTTTTCCGGCTGCGCATTTGCCAGACGCACCTGCCAGAAAGACCGTCCGATGATCCAAGCCTTTGACCACGTGGTGATGACCTGCGCCAACCTCGACGCCACCGTCGATTTCTATACCCGCGTCCTGGGCATGCGCCTGGAAGTATTTGGTGAGCCGCCCAAGCCGCAGCGCAAGGCGCTGCGATTTGGCGACCAGAAGCTGAACCTGCACCAGGCCGGGGACAAGAATGTCACGGACATCTATGCGCGCAATCCGACTGCAGGCTCGCTGGATCTGTGCCTGCTGGCAGCCGTGCCGCTGGATGAAATGATTGGCAATCTCAAGGCGCAAGGCGTAGCGATCGAGGTGGGGCCGGTCAAGCGCACCGGCGCGCGCTGGCCGATCCGCTCGGTCTACATCCGCGACCCGGACCAGAACCTGGTTGAAATTGCCGAACGCTGGCAGGATTGATTCGTGCCGCTGATCGTTCTTGACAAGGCCGAGCTGGCCTTCGGCCATGTGCCGCTGCTGGACCGTTCCGATCTGTCGGTGGAACCCGGCGAGCGGATCGCGCTGATCGGCCGCAATGGCGTCGGCAAATCCTCGCTGCTGCGCGTGATCGCCGGGCAGACCCAGCTCGACGATGGCCGCATCATCTTGCAGACCGGCATGCGCCTCGCGGTGGTCGATCAGGAGCCGAAGTTCGATGCGGACAACACGGTCTATGCAGCCGTTGCCGCGGGTTTGACGGAAGAACATGCCCTGATCGACGAGTACGAAACCCTGATCGCGAGCGGCCTCTCCGACGAGGCCAGCATGAAGCGTCAGGGCGAACTTGAACACGCGCTCACCCAGGCCGATGCGTGGGGCACCGCGCATCGCATTGAAATGGTGTTGCAACGCCTGTGTCTGGCGCCGCAGACCCGCGTCGGTGCTGCATCGGGCGGCATGAAAAAGCGCATTGCCCTCGCGCGTGCGCTGGTGGGCGAGCCGCAACTGTTGATTCTTGACGAGCCGACCAACCACCTTGACATCGAATCGATCGCCTGGCTTGAAGATGCACTGATCGAGCACAAGGGCGCGGTGCTGTTCGTGACCCACGACCGCGCGTTTCTGGATCGTGTCTCGACACGCGTGATCGAGCTGGACCGCGGACGTCTGCTCTCTTTTCCCGGCAACTATGCCGCGTACCAGACGCGCAAGGCCGAGCAGGTTGAAGTGGACCGCGTCGTCAATGCCAAGTTTGACAAGTTCCTCGCGCAGGAAGAAGTCTGGATCCGCAAAGGCGTACAGGCGCGGCGCACGCGCAATGAAGGGCGGGTGCTGCGTCTCGAAGCCCTGCGCAATGAGCGCGCCGCACGGCGCGAGCGTGCAGGGCAGGTCAACATCGCCATCGATGATTCGACCCGTTCCGGCAAGGTCGTGACCGAACTGGCAGGCGTGTCCAAATCATTCGGTGACAAGCGCATCGTCAGCAACCTCAACCTGCGCTTGTTGCGCGGCGACAAGCTGGGGCTGGTGGGGCCGAACGGCGCCGGCAAATCGACCATCATCAAGCTGATTCTCGGTGAGCTGGAGCCGGATGCGGGCACGGTCAAGCGCGGCTCCAAACTGGAGGTTGCGTACTTCGACCAGTTTCGCGACCAGCTCAATGATGAAGCGACGCTCGCTGACACCATCAGCCCGGGTTCCGAATGGGTTGAAATCGGTTCGACCAAGAAGCATGTGATGAGCTACCTGGTTGATTTCCTGTTTCCGGCCGAGCGCGCCAATGCCAAGGTCTCGTCGCTTTCAGGCGGTGAACGGAACCGGCTCCTGCTGGCCCGGCTGTTTGCGCGGCCGGCCAACCTGCTGGTACTGGATGAGCCGACCAATGACCTGGACATCGATACCCTGGAGTTGCTGGAGTCCTTGCTGCAGGACTATGCCGGTACCGTGATTCTGGTCAGTCACGATCGCGCCTTTCTGGACAATGTGGTGACCCAGGTGCTGGTCTATGACCCGGCTACCGATGGCGCCAACCTTGGGACGTGGATCGAAAATCCGGGCGGGTATAGCGAATGGCAGGCGGTGCTCAAGCGCCGTGCCACGATCGGGAGTCGGCCGGAGAACGTTGGTGGGAGCGGATCTTCGAGTATTGGTGCAAAATCGGGAGGGGCTCCGGGCGCGGCCGCTCCGGCCGCCGGCCAGAAGAAGGCCAAGCTCAGTTACAAGGAGATGCGCGATCTGGATGCCTTGCCCGGCCAGATTGCGGCGTTGGAGGCAGAGCAGAAATCGCTTGAGGCCACGCTGGCGAATCCGGCAACCTACGCGCGTACTGACCCGGCTGCGGTGGCAGAAGCTGCGCGGCTCAAGCAGCGCTTCGATGCGATCGAAGCCGAGATGCTCGAAGCCCTGGAACGCTGGGATGCGCTGGAGAAGAAGCGCGGGTGACAGGTTCTGCCGGGAAGGTGCAAGCGGGGCCGCCCGTATAATCCGGTGTATGTCGATTCAATCCCAACCATTCTCTGTAGCATCGGGGCACAGCGAGGCTGCGGCGCCGGAGGCTGCCGGTTTCGGCCTGATGCCGCGTGCTCCCTGGGCACGGGCTGTGGTGTGGTTGTTGATCTTCGCCGCCGCCGCGCTGGTGTTTGCGTCGTGGTTGCGCCCCAACATGATTTTCGACCTCGCGGACATGGTGTTCTGCAATTAACCGCGCGGTGCGTAAAATTTGTGCGCACCACTGAAACCCTTGTGCCGCCTAGCTGTTTTCATCTGTCAAGACCGATTTGTCCACGGGAATTGTGGATAACTCTTTTTGCAAATTTTGCCTAAAGCATGGCTACCAAATCCGCCTATAACGAAAGTTCCATCCGGGTCTTAAAGGGCCTGGAGCCGGTGCGTGAGCGCCCCGGCATGTACACCCGTACCGAAAGCCCGCTGCACATCATCCAGGAAGTGCTGGACAACGCGTCCGATGAGGCGCTGGGTGGATATGCGCGCAATATCGACGTGGTCATGCACACGGACGGTTCGATTTCCGTGAAGGATGACGGCCGCGGCATTCCGGTGGGCTTGCATCCGGAAGAAAAAGTACCGGTGGTGGAGATCGTCTTCACGCGCCTGCACGCCGGCGGCAAGTTCGACAAGAAGGGCGGCGGCGCCTACACCTTTTCCGGCGGCCTGCACGGCGTTGGCGTATCGGTCACCAATGCCCTGTCGACCCGTCTCGAAGTCACGGTCTGGCGCGAGGGCGGCGAACACCGCATCGTGTTCGAGCAGGGCGGCGAGGTCGCGGAGAAACTCAAGAAGATCGGCAAGACGCAGAACACCGGCACGTTGGTGCGGGCCTGGCCGGCACCGAAGTATTTTGACTCGCCCGTCATCCCGATGGAAGAGCTCAAACGGTTGCTGCGTTCCAAGGCCGTGCTGTTGCGCGGCGTGGTGGTCACCCTGACCATGGAGAAGACCGGTGACGTGACGACCTGGGTCTACAAGGAGGGTTTGCGGGGCTACCTGCAGGAAGCCTTGCAAGGCGCCGAGCCGCTGATCCCCTGGTTCGAAGGCGAGAAATACATCGAGAGCGGTGATGACACCTTTGCCGAGGGCGAGGGAGCGCAGTGGGTGGCAGCCTGGACGGAAGAGGGAGCGATTGCGCGCGAGAGCTATGTCAACCTGATTCCGACGCCGGCCGGGGGTACCCACGAGGCCGGCCTGCGCGAGGGTTTGTTCGGCGCCGTCAAGAGCTTCATCGAACATCATTCCTTGCTGCCCAAGGGCGTCAAGCTGCTGCCGGAGGATGTGTTTGCGCGCGTTTCCTTCGTGCTTTCGGCCAAGGTGCTGGATCCGCAATTCCAGGGGCAGATCAAGGAACGCCTCAACAGCCGCGATGCCGTGCGCCTGGTGGCACAGCAGGTGCGTCCGCCGCTGGAATTCTGGCTTAACACGCACGTCGATCAAGGCAAGAAGCTGGCCGAATTGGTGGTCCGGCAAGCGCAATCGCGCATGAAGGCCGGGCAAAAAGTCGAGAAGAAGAAGGGCTCCGGCGTTGCGGTGTTGCCCGGCAAGCTCACCGATTGTGAATCGAATGAAGTCGATCGCACCGAGGTGTTCCTGGTCGAGGGCGATTCGGCAGGAGGCAGTGCCAAGATGGGGCGCGACAAGGCATTCCAGGCCATCCTGCCCCTGCGCGGCAAGGTGCTCAATACCTGGGAAACCGAACGCGACCGCCTGTTCGCGAACAACGAGATTCATGACATCGCCGTGGCCATTGGCGTCGATCCGCACGGTGTAGGCGACACGCCCGACCTGTCCGGGTTGCGCTACGGCAAGATCTGCATCCTCTCGGATGCCGACGTCGATGGTTCGCACATCCAGGTGCTGCTGCTGACCCTGTTCTTCAAGCATTTCCCGAAGCTGATTGATGCCGGCAACGTGTATATGGCACGGCCGCCGCTGTTTCGCGTGGATGTGCCGGCGGCCGGCAAACGGCCGATGCGCAAACTCTATTGCCTGGACGAAGGCGAGCTGGAGATCGTCGAGGACAAGCTTGCCAAGGAAGGCGTGCGCGAAGGCTCGTGGCAGATTTCGCGCTTCAAGGGCCTGGGCGAAATGAGCCCCGAGCAGCTCTGGGAAACCACCATGAACCCGGATACGCGGCGCCTGTTGCAGGTGCGCTACGGTGCGCTTGATTTCATCCGCACCGGTGAAAAATTCAACATGCTGATGGGCAAAGGCGAAGCCGGCGCTCGGCGCACCTGGCTGGAAGAACACGGCAACGAAGTCGACGCCGACATCTAGCTTGCCAGGCAGACTGCCCTGAGATCCGCTCTGGGAGCGGCTATTGGCCTTACGAAGGGTACGGACTGCTCAGATTTCGCCGTCTATGACCAGCATGTTGAAATCAGCCGCGCCGATGCGCTTGGCTTTGGCGGCCTGGTATTCCACCGAGTGGTAAAACGCCCGCGCCGCTTCGATGGTGTCAAAGCGGTTGATCACCACGCGGTTGCAGTCCAGCTTGCCTTCCAGAAATTCGAACTGGTTACCACGGGCCAACAGTGTGCTGTTGAACTGGCCGTTAACGGGGGCCGCCAGGCGCGCATACTCGGCATAGGCTTCGGGGTTGGTGACCTTGATGATGGCGACGACGTAAGCGCTCATGCTGCTGCTCCTGTTGATGATTCCACTGTAGCCCTCGCGGTTGCTTCCGCATTTGCTTCTTCGGTACGAAATTCCGGGATATCCGGCTTGGCGCCCCAATAGCAGAAAGACCACGGCTCCCAGCTGAACTGGCGCGGCCGGTAGCCGGCTTCCTCTTCCGGCGCGATGTGGCGTACTCCCACCGAATACTCGAACACCATGCCGTGCGGACCTTCGAAGTACAGGAACATCGCACCTGATGTCGGGTGCCGGCCCGGGCCGAACACGATGCGCACGCCTTGTTCCTTGAGGAAGTACCAGGCCTTGAGGATGTCGTCGACCGATGCCACCTGGTGGTTGATGTGCTGGACACCGCCCACCTGCGAGGGGAACAGCGCCAGGGTGTGATGGACCGTGTTGATGCGCAACAGCGCGGCATCACCAATCCAGTCCGACACCCGTGCATTGCAGCTACCGGTCCAGAAGCCTTCGTCGCGCGGTGAATCCGTGGTTTTCAGGCCGATATGGTTGAACCCGGTAATGCCGGCGTCGCGCTGGCCGTGATACCGAATGCCCGAGTGGAACGGCCGCGACACCACGTCCACCGAGTTGCCGGATAGATCGCGAAAGTTGAAGAATGCACGGACTGCGCGCGCCTCGCATTCGTCCCTGGTTCCCCAGCGCGGCCGAAAGCCCGCGTTGTCCAGAAAGCCGGCTGCGGCGTCCAGTCCGTGCGGATCGTGCAACTCAAACCCCACCGTGTGGTCGGCCGGATCGCCTTTTAAATAGGCCAGCGTATGGTCGCGTTGATCGCTCTTCAAATGGACGGTGCTGGCGCTTTCGCGCGCCACATCCAGCCCCACAATCCGGGTGGCAAACTCTTTGGCCTGCGCCAGGTTGTCGGTGCCGAGCCGCACGTAGCGGATGTCTTGAAGGTTCAGCATGCGACCATAGCTTGTCAGCGGCTTGTAAGTGCGGGAAGCGAAATGTTACTCCGCGCCGGCCCCCTGTGGTGGCCTGTACGTTGAACACGTTGCCGTGGTACCGCATCTCATCCGTCACAATCCTGCGGTATCCTCAACACCGCATGCCTGCACCGCACGCCTGCACCTCACGCCTGCACTCCATGCTGGCCATGCCACACCATTCGAGGTTTGATTGACCAACCCCATTCAGAAGCCGCTTGAGAAGGCGCCGCAGACGATCAAGCAGACGATCGAGGCGGTTCCGCAGGCGGTCAATCAGGCCATTCCCAAACCGCATTTCCCGGAGGCGGTGGGCTTTACCGTTGTGGGCGCCTATCTGATCCTGCTGCTCGCGACACTGGTGATGCGCATGCGCAAGCGCCAGCACCCGGAGCGTGTCTATTCGGAATTGGGTCTGCGCATCAAGACCTGGTGGATCATCGTGATCCTCACCACGCTCATGCTCGGGTTCAACCGGTACTTCTCGATTTTCTGCATCGCCTTCATCAGTTTTCTGGCATTCAAGGAATACCTTTCTCTGGTGCCCACGCGCCGGGCTGACCATCGGGTCCTGTTCTGGGCCTACGTGGCGATACCGATCCAGTATGTCATCGTCGGGCTCGAATGGTACGGCGTGTTCGTCATCTTCATCCCGGTATTCTGGTTCCTGATCATGCCGATGCGCATGGTCTTGATAGGTCAAACCCAGGGCTTCCTGCGCGCGTTGGGCAATCTTCAGTGGGGGCTGGTCACCTGCGTGTTCTCGCTTTCACACATGGCTTATCTGCTGGTGCTCCCCGCCGCTGGCAACCCCAATGGCGGCGGCGTGTCGCTGCTCTTCTATCTGGTGTTCCTGACCCAGTTCAACGATGTGGCGCAGTTCGCCTGGAGCAAGCGCTACGGCAGGACCAAGGTGACCCCGACTGTCAGCCCGGCCAAGACGGTGGAAGGTCTGGTGGGTGGTGTCATGACCACCACGCTGCTGGCGCTGGCGCTGGCGCCCTGGCTCACGCCCATGGGACACGTTCAGGCCCTGGCGGCCGGGGTGTTGATCGGCCTGGGCGGGTTTATCGGTGAAGTGACCATTGACGCCATCAAGCGCGACCTTGGCATTCGCGAAAGCGGTTCACTGCTGGCAGGGCACGGCGGCGTCCTGGATCGCACTGGCAGCCTGATCTTCACGGCACCGGTGTTTTTCCATTTCATTTACTTCCTCTATTACTGAGGCCGAACCGTGCCTTTCGTGCAGCGCCTGAATGACTTCCTGCGGCCCTGGTTGCGCCGCTTTTTCGCCATTGCCGTGGCCTGGCCGATTTGCCTGGTCGTGCTCGGGATGAACATTCGCCATCGCAACCGGCTCCCGCTCAAGGGGCCGGCCATCATCACACCCAACCACAACAGCCATCTTGACACCGCTGCCATGCTCACCATCTTTCCCTTGAGCGTGATTCCGCAGGTGCGGCCGGTGGCCGCCGCTGACTATTTCCTCGAGAGCGGCCTGATGGGCTGGTTCTCCCTGAAACTGGTGGGCATCATTCCGATCGTGCGCAAACGCCCGCCCGTGGAGGGGGAGCCGGTGGTGGCGCAGGCGGATCCGCTGCAGGGCTGCTATGACGCCCTGGATCGGGGCGATATCCTGATCATTTTCCCCGAGGGTACGCGCGGGGAGCCGGAGCGCATGCAGGAGCTCAAGTCCGGCGTGGCGGTGCTGGCATCCAAGTATCCCCAGGTGCCGGTGGTGCCGGTGTTCATGCACGGCCTGGGGAAGGCGATGCCCAAGGGGAGCGTGGTGCCGGTGCCGTTCTTCGTCGATGTGTTCATCGGCCAGCCGATGACCTGGGCCGACCATGGGCAGGGAGACAGGAAGGCCTTCATGGCGGAATTGAGCCAGCGCATGAAGATCCTGGGCGAAAAGCACGAGAGGCCGGAGTATGACTAAGGCCTCCCTGATGGTGCGTAGCGGGTGCATGGCATTGTTGGTGATGGCCGCCGGGTGCGCCGTGATCCAGTCACCCGCGGAGCGCGCGGCAGTCATCGCCGCCGAGGCGCGCCTGCTGGAAGTGCAGTTGCCTGCCAGTGCTCTCAAGGCATATTTGCGCCAGCCTGCGGCAGCCAACACACGCCGCTTGACGATCTACCTGGAGAGTGACGGCGCACCCTGGCTGGCACCGGATCGTCCGCCCGCCGATCCGACGCCCATCAAGCCACTTGTGCTGCGCATGGCGGCGGCAGATCCGTCTTCCCCGGTGGCCTACCTGGGCCGCCCCTGCCAGTATCTGGATGCGGTTGAGCTGGCGAAATGCGATCCTGCCTTGTGGACGCGTGGCCGCTTCAGTGAGACCGCAGTGGCCGCAACCAATCGCGCCGTGTCCAAACTCAAGGAGCGCAGCGGTGCGCTGCGGATCGCGCTGGTCGGTTATTCGGGCGGTGGCGCGCTGGGCGCGCTGGTGGCGGCGCGCCGCACCGATGTGGAATGCCTGGTCTCGGTGGCCTCACCGCTGGATACCGCCGCGTGGACGCGTGCCCTTGGTGTTTCCCCCTTGCGCGAATCGCTGAACCCTGCGGATGTGGCGTCCGGCCTGGCAACCGTGCGGCAGACGCATTTCACTGGCGCGGCCGATCGCGTGGTGCCGCCGGCGACCATTGGCCGTTTTATCGCTTCACAACGAGCGACGCGCATCGTCAATCGCGCGGCGTTCGATCATGAGTGCTGCTGGGCTGATGAATGGCCGCAACTGCGGGCCCAATCCTGTCTGGCGGATTGAGCCGGCAGGATCAGGCAAGTTACGGGCAGGCGCCCTTGAATCGCCCTTTGCCCCTCAGCGAAACATCGGCATTTGCTGAATGGCCCGCATCGGCTGATCGGTGAGCTGCTGCATCAGGGTATCGAAGCCGCCGCCACGGAAGAATGCCGGGCGCGTATCCAGCAGTTGCAGCGGAGCCTCGCCGGGTGCAGGGCGCTCGGGCGCAAACGCGGTCTGATCCCTGGCCACATCCAGGGATGGGCCACTGGCCAGCCGCACGTTGGTACTGCCGTCGTTCACCACGTTGTACACGCCGGCACGAGCCGTCGAATCGCCCTCTTCAATGATGGCCACTTCGAAATCCGTACCGCGAATGCCGACCGTCGCCGTACGTGCCGTCAGCGCGACATTATTGGGGCGTGACTTGCCGATCAAACCGGTCACCATGCGCGCCGTGCCGCGCAAGAGCGTCGACACGATCGAATCGGTGGACCGGTCCTCAAACTTGACTTCGTTGAAGCGAAACTGCGTATTGGCGCGCAAGGCGACCGTGGAGTTGTCGGCCAGTTTGACCAGTGCCTCGCCGCGGCCGTCGGTGCTGAGCGTATCGCCTGACCGGATGCGTTCGTTCGCAACCGCTGGCCGTGTCGCGTTATCGGCGCCGGTAATGGTGGCGGCTCCCGAAACGCGTTCGATGGTGCCGGCATCCTGCGCATGCGCCCACGAAGCCAGCACGACAAATGGCAGAACTGTCAGAGCGGTAATCCATTGGCGTCGGTTGAACATGGTGGTTCCTCCAGGTCGTTCCATCAAAAGGGCCGCAGGGTGCTTTGAGATTCAGCAATGCAGATAGAATGTTATTGCATTCTGTATGTTCAGCGTGCGAAATAAGTCACACTCCCACTGATAAACCAACCCGCGCCCCCTAATTGAGATGACCATATTGGTAACTGGCGGGGCAGGCTTCATTGGCAGCAATTTTGTACTCGATTGGCTGGCGCACTCCTCTGAGACGGTGGTCAATCTCGACAAGCTGACCTACGCCGGCACTCTGCAAAACCTGCAATCCGTGGCTGCGGATGCCCGGCACGTGTTTGTCCGGGGCGACATAGCCGACGCCACCTTGCTGGCAGATTTGTTCAGCCGGCATCAGCCGCGGGCGGTAATCAATTTTGCCGCCGAATCCCATGTGGATCGGTCCATTCATGGACCGGCTGCCTTCATTGAAACCAACATTGTCGGCACCTTCAGGTTGCTTGAGGCCGCGCGCGCGCACGTGACGGCGTTGCCAGAGCCCCAGCGGGACACGTTTCGCTTCTTGCAGGTTTCGACGGACGAGGTGTATGGAACGCTGGCAGACAAGGACCCGCAGTTCACAGAGCTAAGCCGCTATGAGCCCAACAGTCCCTACTCGGCAAGCAAGGCGGCTTCCGACCATCTGGTGCGCGCCTATCACCACACCTATGGTTTGCCGGTGCTGGCAACCAACTGCTCGAATAATTACGGCCCGTTCCAGTTTCCCGAAAAGCTGATTCCGCTTTGCCTGCTAAATGCAATACAGGGCAAAGCCCTTCCCATATATGGCGATGGCAAACAAGTGCGCGACTGGCTGCATGTTGCTGACCACTGTCGAGCCATCCGCACCGTGTTGCAACAAGGAACAGTGGGCGA
>SXGR01036180.1_pt1 | contig 12926 bp, 5 predicted proteins | sample 3174711 | NCBI WGS metagenome assembly SXGR01 (sample SAMN11356860, study PRJNA531348) | freshwater metagenome | isolation source: freshwater sample F1-60 | place: China: Fuxian Lake, Yuxi | collected 2017-12-25
AGACTGGCTGTCGCAACGACGACGTCGGCATCGGCTGCGACACCGCTGTCCTGGGAACTGGTTCTGCCCACGCGCTTCTGTACGTCACCGTCGATGTCGTGGCCCAACTCTTCAGCCAACCACCAGTACTGACCTTCAGGGTCTCGCAGTTCGGGTGACTCCCGCCTCGCCTGTGTCAACCGTCCCTGGTCGTGGGATCGCAGGTGAGCCAAAGTGAGCGGATGCATGCCCGTCTTCACCTTGCCCGGCCATGCCCACCCCTCGGCGTCGAGAAGGTCCCAGTAGAGGCGGTTGGTGCTGTCGAGTTTGTCAGTGAAGGCGAAGACTCGATTGCCGAACATTCCGTCCGAGTCCACCGGCGGGTTGAAGGGGTTACCCGTCATGGGGTCCAGGGCCCGCGCAAGGACCATCGCTGTCTGGATCGTCGTCGAGAGGGTTCCCGTGTTGCCATGCGGGTTGTGTCGCAGGGCCACGAGATACTCCGCGCCCGACTCCTCCATCTCAGACGGGTCCGGTTCGATCACGGCGATCCTTCCACCGTCAAGATTGACCAACTGCCCGAAGAACTCGTCGGCATCGGTCAAGGTGGCGGACAGGCCCGCCCAGAGCGGGGCGTATCCCAACACCCTGCGCAGGCGGCGGAGCAGATAGGCGTTCTGGGCGCCGGCCGTTCCTTCATACGTGTGGATCTCGTCTAGAAGCACAGCGCGTAGGCCTCCCTGGTGGACACCAAAGGCACGCAGATTCCCGGGGGCGGAGAGTTGTCGATTGAGCGACTCAGTTGTACTCAACATCACACGGGGCGGGTGGGATCGAGCGGAATCGCGGGTGAGCCGAAGGACACTTCCAGGAACGGCCCGGCCGCAGGTCTGGCACCTGAGCAGTTCTTCGCCACTCTTGAGGGCTTCGTGCGGCCAGACCAAATCGCCGTCATCGCAGTCATCGTGGGGGCAACGCAGAAACGGGCACAGGTAGCCGGCGTTGACCTTCCGCCATGAGTCGACACGTCCATCGCGCACTTGGGCCGCGGACATTGGGGTGGGGCCAAACCACGTCCCTAGCGAGATAGGACTCTGCTGATCACTCACACCTTGGAGTCGGAGCGCGTACGAGACCAGGGCACGCAACTGGTCCTTCAGCAGTTCATTTCTCGGATATAGCGCAAGAGCTAGCACGCCTGCGGGGCTCGACTGATCGCAGATCCACGCCATCGTCGGCATGTAGAACGCCAACGTCTTTCCGCTGCCGGTGCCCGCCGTGACCACGACTCCCGAAGGGTCCTTGGCCCTCAGGGCTTCAAGGACGTGCTTGGTCGATCGCTCCTGAAACGCCGAAACAGTGGGCGGCGTGAGCACCCTGATGGCCGCCTGGCCTGCCGAACCAAGTAGGGGAGCAACGTTCTTTGCCAGCCCGATACCCGGGATGTCTCGACGCGGGCGTCGACGAGGCCGTTGCAAGAACCGGTAATCGAGGACGAGCGGTCGCCCGGAGAGGATTGACTCTGAACGGAAAGCCTGCCGAAGGGTGGCCAAGAGCCTCACGGTTTCGGCACTGCGGGAACGGAAGCCACCTGCCGCCGTGCGGACTATCGCCGCGATGTCAAGCAGTTCATCCAGCACTGCCTGGCCATTGCCGTAGGCGCCGAGGACGTCCACCAGTTCGCTGTGGCGCCACTCTGCGCCAACGGCCCCCCATGAAAGCAACTCCGCCTCTCGCAACTCGACGGCCGTTAGAGCCTTCTGCAGAGCATCAGTCATTCGTCGGCGTCCCCGCGACAACCTTGAAGTTTCGCAGCGCATTGTGCTTCTTCAACCAGGTGACAACGTCCGTAGTCAACAGGTCGGTCGAGGCACCACCGCGGGCCACAGCGGAAAGGAAAGTCCGGACCGATTCTGGTTTGAGCGAGTTCTCAAGCTGGCGAAGGACATCCTCCGCCGAGTCAAGCTGCGCGACCGTCTTTCGGGTTGGGACACTCCCTCCCACGTGCGCGAGATGGCCGAGGATCTCCTGCAGACGCGTAGATACCTCCGCAACGCCGTCCACCCCCGAAAGTGTCCCGGCCAGAACGAGGAGCTCCCCCACATCACCGATCTTCGACGCCGCGTGCTCTTCCCAGGCTGCAACCATCGAAACCTGCACGCGTGTCCGATGTTGCCCAAGACCCTCGGCCACTCGACTGAGTTCGCGCGCTTCTAGGGTGCTTCCTGCCACACCCATGTCTCTCAGCAAGTCAGGAGTGGGAGCAACGCCGTCCCATCCGAGATCTCGGACGATTTCCGCCCCCTTCTGCAGGAGTCGGAACTCAGTCTTCAGCGGGCTGAGTTGGTCATCGGCATCTTGCAGATACTGCGCCTGCCGCTCGGCCTCAGCCGCATTGGTGGCCAACTTGACTGCCTCCGCCGTCGCCGCGATCCAGCTGGTGAGTGTCAGGTCACTGTCCGTCATCTGCCCACTCCGGTCCCAGATAGGCCACAAGCCTCTCTAGTTCTTGCACGTGTGACTTCACTTCGCTCTTGAGATGCGAGACATCGCCGGCGGATCCCTTTCCTCGTTCGCATTCAGCGCACGTCTCGTCCATGGCCCTCTTCACGAATTCAAGTGCCTTGCTCAGTTGGACCGTTTCGCGGATTGCGGGCTGCCCAAGCACGACAGAGCCCGAGGAGACGTTCGTCAACCCATTGGGCGATTCAGCGGCAGACAAGACCTCGATCATACGGCCGAACTCTCCGTAACCCGCCGATGGTCGAAACAAGCCAGCGTGGTTTGCGTCTCGTGCGACGCTCTCCGCGGCCAAGGCAACGGAACGTGGCGACTGATCCTCGAGCAAGGCGGATGTCTCCTCTAATGCGCTCTGCATGACTGCCCTCTCCGCATCTTGCGCCCCCTCAATCGCCTGCAACAGTTGCTGCGCCGCGAGCGCAAGAACCGGATCCGCCCTGCACTCCCCTACCTCCGATAGGGCACGCAAGGGGTCTACCAAACCCTGGGTGAGTGCCTCGTCAAGTGGGCATGGGTCGATCAACCTTGGCTGGCCCGTCTCGCCCTGCCGACCAGCTGCGAACTCACCCACGTACTCAGCGGCCTTGAGTTTTAAACAAATCTCTGAGGCAACAAGTGCAACGGGCTGCCATGCACTACTCGGGGGCAGTACCCCCGAACTCTGAGCTCGAAGGATGTCTACTGTGCTGGCAGAAGGTGAAATCGCCTGTCCAGTAGCCGCCAGCGTCAATGCTCCCAGGACAAGGGCCTGGCACGCCAGTTTCGATCCTCCGGAAACGTCGAGGAACTTGTCCCTGACGCTCGCCGCCCAAAAGTCAAGGTGGCTCTCAAGTTCGAGCAGGAGTTGGTCTGGTTCGTAACCCTCCGGCCATTGCCACTGACCTCGAGTTGGTTCGAAGTGTCCGTGGTCGCAGAACCAACGAGCAGCCGCCATCACCCGCATGTCCTCGGCCTTGCGGACCAAACTGATGCGTACACCTTGGTCACCAATAACTCGGCCGCGGCCACCTTCGATATCGAACGACGTCACGTTGAAGATGCCGTCGAGAATCTCCTGTCCTCGGCCGGAATATATGTGCAGTAGGTGCTGGTCTAGATTGAGACGCTCAACCGTCAGGAGCCGCAGAGTTCCTCGGTAGTACTCGACTTCGCTTTCCGAAAGTTCCTCGCCTACTTGCCATTGGAACAGCGGCAGCAGTGGGTTAGGGAGGTCTCCTGGGCTCTTCCTTTCGTGACCCTCTTCGCGCCGGCGGTTTGGTGGCGTAATCGGCCCTGCCTCACCATCAAGGTCAAACGCCTCAAGGATCCCAGACGGCAGAGCCTCTTCGTCGCCCCAGATGACCAAGGCCCGGTAGTTCCGTTCAGGATCTGATGAAGGGTGCCGCGCTTGGAGCGCGTCCTTGGCCTTCGTGACCTTGAAGTCGAACAACTGTCGTGTGCGCTCATGGGGGTAGTGACCGGCCTCAATGTTGCCGTCCGCCTCCTGCAGATTAGTCAACACACAGTCGTCAATCACGTCCCGCGGCGTGGGGTCGGACCCAATGTGCGCAAGGGCACGACTCAGCGCTGTTTCGTTGTATGGATAGAGCCCAACTTCGCCCAGCCCACCAATGTCCACGAATCCGAACGCCGCATGACACTTCTCGCGGAACTGACACGGCACGCCTTGCTCGTTCATGTCACAAGCGTTAGCCATCCAACTCGAATCAGTCACGGCTTCATCCCGCGACTCCCACAGTCCCTCCGTCCGTTCCCGGCCAACCCGAGCAAGGTTCAAGTACCGCCCCACGAATGTGTTCGGTTCGGCTAATGCAGAGTCGCCCACTCGGAATTCGTGCGCCACTCGCGTGCGCACAGTGCGCTCCATACGCGCATATGCGCCATCCGTCACCGCGAAGACGACTCTCAAAGGCGCCAAGTCCTCACCCGGCTGCGTGACGAATTGATCGTAGAGTTCACCATCGACCAAGCCGAACTGAGCCAAATCCTCGAAGATGAGGATCAGTTCCTTGCCCTGCTGGCGCAAGGCCTTACGAGACTCGCGGAACAGCGAGTGGAGGGTGTCGCCGTTGCTCGATTGCAGCCCGACGGTCCTGGGTAGGGCAACTCGCAGGGCCTCTTCGAGCAGGGCAAGTGCATCATCGGGCTGGCGCTGGATGATGTCCCACAGTTCGGCCAATTCGGGAGCACTGGCAAGGGACTGACGCACTCCCCGCTCGCGTAGTGGGAGATCTTCGGGCTTGAAGATCTCGTCATTGTCGTCCCGCCGAGACCTTTCAGCAAAGTAGGACAACACCAATGACGAAAGGTGCCCATCGGCTCGGAGCAGTCGGTCCTTTATCTTGGGTACATCAATGAGGCTCGCCAAGCCATCGACGCGGCCGCCGCTCACGGAATTTCGGAAGCCAAGCAGGCTGTTGCGGTCTTCGCGAGCCGCCGCTTCATCCGGGGTCTCTCCGTCCACGGAGCTCCGATCCTCGAGATTCCAATCCAAGGCAATCTTCATCTCGTTAACGAGTCGGGCCTGCAACTCACCTGGCTTCACACTCGAGATAGCCGCATCGACACGGTCCATCAAGGCGGAACCATCGACGCCAGGCAGGCCGTCGATGATCCTGCGGAGCAGCTCGCGAAGCGTTTGAACAGCACGGGGCACGTAGAGCACATGGAACGCAGGATCGTTTCGGGGCACATGCGCATGCACCCAGCGAACAACGTGGCTCTTGCCGCTGCCTGACCCACCCGTAACGGCCACAAGGGTGTTCCGGTCCAGGTCGCCCACGTGTTGAAGGAGGGCCTCCCGCACGTGAGCCTCCCCTGAACCCTCTGTTGAAAACTCCGGTCCGCGCTTGTGCTCGAGCATGACAGGCGTATGAGCCGCGAGCAGGACTCCTTCAACGTCGCCAGTGAGTTGCCCGATATCCGAAAAGACCGTACGCGCGAGTCTCTCGGCACTCCAGCAACGGAATCCGGCCATCGAGTCGTCAGACACTAGAACTCCTTCACAACGATACGACCGATCTGACGCGAAGACTTCCATAGACCGAGAGGCACCACATCTGCGGCGTCATCCGACGCTTCCAGTGCCAGGATCCCGCCAGCCTCCAACTTGAGTAGCCCCAACACGAGTCCCGGCGGGACATCCGCCCAGTCGCTGCCCCCACTGGGAAGTTGTTCCAACATGAACGATCCGCCAAGTACTGGCAGACGCTTACGAAGCAGTCTCAGCCACTCAGCCGCGCTCGCGGCCTGGGGCAAATGGGGGATCTGGTCGGCAATCGCCGTGCTCGCATCAGGAAGAAGGACCTTTGCCTTCACAGACAAGCGTGCCAGACCCAACGCTACGGCCCAGCGCCGGAAAGGGCGCCACTGATCACTTCGCTCGATCGCGTCGAAGTTCAGAGCCTTGACGAGCAGATACGGCCCGTCCTCCCACGACAGAGTCGGTGGATTGATCGGATTCAGTTGCATGAACCACGTCAAGCCCCTGAGCAGGTCCGGTGCCTCACTCGTCTCACGAATCTGATCCGAACCTTGCTCCATAATTCGCTGAGTTAGCGGACCGCGAAATCCCGCCCACCGTCCTTCCGCCCGCTGCAACGCGTCAGCCAAGTCGGCGGTGACGCACCAGGGCGAGGAGGGCGACTCACGAGCGATGAGGCCAAGGCCCTGCCCGATTGCGAGAGAAGCGGTCAGCACCGCTGCTGCCCCCTCCGAGTCACTCTGAGGCGCCCGCAGTACCTCCAGGGCTGCCCTCAACTCGCCCTCGGTCCTGCCCGACGAGTGGGAGTTGAGGTACTTGCAGATGACGAATATGCCCATCGCGCTCGCCGCGGCGTTCCCGCGCAGATAGTCCATACTCAACTCCTCGGAAGAATCTCGAGTGCCGTCTCAACTGAAAGCGCGGGGATGTCCCTACCGACGAGTCTTCCACCCACGGTGGATCCCCGCGGCACCATAAGAAGATCGAGCATCGCCTCGCCTCCGATGGTCAATCTAGGCCTTTCCCGACGCAATAACCATCGAGGTGAGACACGCTGGCCGGGACGATAGAACGAGAAACTGGAGGTTGGACTCAGGTTCCCGGGCGACAGAGGGAACTCGTCCGAAAAGAGAGGCGTCTGTGTCCTGGCCGAGGGGCGCCACTCAACTCCACCTAGGTGCTGCACTCCGATGCCGGCCAGCCTGCGGGCAATCTCATTGGCAGAGTCAGGGCCATCTGCGCTGTACGTCACGAACGCTAGACCGTTGGCTCCTCGCGCGCTCTCAACGAAGGAGGCCAGCGAAGAGAGCCCAACGTCGGCGACACCCCAGACCTGTGGAGGTGAGGGCGGTGGATCGTCCAGGACTTGAATGCCATCGTGGCGGCATGAAGGACATCTACCGCATTCGCCTGACGGCTGCATGTACTCAAGGCGATCGCCCCACTCCGAGAGCAGACCGCCAACTGGCCTATAGGATTCGGAGATCCCTTGACACGCCGGAATCAGAAGACGCGAGACGTCCCCTATGCGATTGAGCGCGCCGCTCGAACGTCCCATCTCCCCTCGCTGCCATGGCTCCCAGAAGTCCTGCCAGAACGACTCCACTCCCAATCCCGCGGACACGCGCTTGACGGCGGTCCAATCCGCGACCTCGACGTCATCTCTGTTGAGTAGTTCGCGCAAATCCTCGATGTCGAACTGCTCGCGCTTCAATTCACCGAGTTCTATGAGCCCCTGCACCACTTGGCAATTCCATCGCCTGTTGTAGTCTCCGCGACCCACGGTGCCGCGTGCGCCCTCCAGATCCACAAAGATTCGCCCATTCACCTCGCGTCGATACTCCCAAAGGTCAAGCCAACGGGCCTTGGCAACGCTTGGCGACAGCACCAGGACGCCCAGACTGGCGGCTTCTCTGTCATCCTCGGGAGCGGTAAGGAGGAAGGCAGCCGATGCGTCTCCATCCCGTCCTCCCCGACCAAGTTCCTGGTACCAGCGGTCTACCGTCTCGGGTAGACAAGCGTGAACAACGGTGCGGATGTATGGGTAGTCGATGCCGAGGCCAAATGCGGAGGTCGCCACCACAAGATCGAGGTTGCGTGCGGCCGCTTGACCCATCCTCAGACCTTCCAAGACCGCAGCGCGATCGACCGCCTTGGTTGTTCCGGTAACCGAGGCTACCCGGGAGTACCCGGCGTCGCGAAGAACGCTGAGCCAGTGGTCTGCCTTCTCCGGTTTGGTGACGTACAAGATGGCTGGACGAGCACAGTGAGCAAGAGTCTCCAGCACACGTGAAGTGCGCTCGTCTTCGCTGACGGACGGGGCGATCCATACATCTGGCTCGCTGCGAAGCGCATTCGCCACTACTGGGTTGCAAGGTCCGGGGGCTCCGAACGTGTCTGTGAGGTCCTGCATCTCGGCGGGGCCGAGGGTGGCGCTCAGTAGCAGCGTGACAGCACGCAGGTGGCCGCCTCCTTCCGCTTGGTCAAGCAGGTCGCGCCGAAGATCCGCCAGCGTTCTGAACTCGGGCCTGAAGAATCTTCCCCACTGCATGACTAGATGCGCCTCGTCAATGACGATGCCCTGCAGGCGACCGACCGCGGCAGCGTCCAGGAGTGTTTGGCGGAGGGCGCGTGTCATCGACTCTGGAGACGTAATGAGGAGGGGTTGCTGCCCCTGCATGACGGCATTCTTCAGTCGCTGGCGCGTGGCCTCATCCGTCGCACCCGTCCATGCGAAGCTGAGTTCCTCTGACCGAATCTTCTTGTTCTTCCGCGCGAAATGCTCCCTGAAGCGGCGCTCGAAGTCATAGGCCAACGCCACTGTGGGGACAATGACAATCGTCACTCCAAGCTTTGACCTTTCAGCAAGGCAGAGGGCGATCTCTGTCTTGCCGGAGCCTGTCGGAAGCATCGCGATCACGGTCGAGCCTTCAGGACTGCTCATCACTGCTCGACACGCCGCGCGCTGCCCTGCGGTCTTATATGTCGGGAATCCCGTGATCTCATCGAAGAATGGATCCGCCCGGAACATCTCAGGGCTAAAGCGCGTACCGCCTTCTGTTCCAGCAGAGCATGCCGAGTCGGGCGGGACACCATACGTTTCCATCCACTCGGGAGTCCAAGTCCGGGCGATCCACATCCCATTCGACTGTTGAAGAAGTCCTACCTCTGCTGAGTGCCGCCGAAGCGCGTCCTCAAAGATCTCAAGGACCTCGACTGGGACATCACGACCATCCCGCAATGACCACCTGCGGAGCAGGTGACGCAGTACCACGGCACGGTCCATCCCGCTGGCCCGTTGGTCGCTGAAAACGTCGACGACGCGTCGATGTAGGTCGTCTTCGAAAGACACCGAGGTCATTCCCGATGCAAGAAATGCAATGATGTCGGCTTCCTGATACATCAAAAGTCCGCTTCCGGCCAAAGCACACATGCGCCACAGGCAACCATGCGAATCATCGGTTCACGAATGCCCAATTCCAGTGCCTCGGCAGCGGAGTACTCGCACTCAAGTTCGAGATCTGCGGCCATCCGCTCTGCCTCAGTTGGCAGTTTGTGCGTGCGAGCCTCCAGGATGGCCAGACGTCGGGCAACTTCACGCGCAGCGCTGTCAAGGCCTTCCTTGATCGCCGCGGCAAGCACCTCTGACTGGCTCAACTCATGCCTTGCACTGGCCGCAGCCTGCCCGCACAAAGAGGTCCAGGTTGGTAGTCGCTCAAGAACCGGCGCCCAAACCCTCCCCTTAAGCACTTCGTCACGTTCGTTATCGAACGGGAGGTTCAGGAGATGCTCCACGGTTTCCATTGAGGCTGGTCCGTACTCGTTTGTCCACAAGGCAATGTGCAGAGGTTGGAAATGCGATTCGCCGCGCTGAGTTATCCCTCGTCCACCCAGCCCCTCGGCATTCCCCACACGAGCATCGAACTCAATGAGGAACTCACTACGAAGCCACAGGGTAACACAATCGAGGTCGGCGACCGGCCTCACAATCGCGGATGCACGTCCCCGTTCGTCAGCGAGGAGGTACTTCTGGAGCCACGAAACGAGCGGATCTCCGATTCGGAAAGGGGCTACCCCAGACTCCTCCAGGGCCACGGAACGCTCGAAAGCCTTGGGCGCCAGCACCTGCTCAAGGGCGCGCATTTCGTCAACGGCCAGACCCAAATTTCGGGGACTGCCGAAGGTAACAATCCCATCCCGCGACTCGCTCATCGCGAGATCAAGCGACCCGACACCCCTCGTTAGCCTGCGGACTGCGCTCCTCAGCACCGCCAGATTAGCCTCATATTCTTTGAGTTCAACGAACGACTCATCTGAGATCCCAAAGGTGGACTCGACAGACTCAATCTCCTCGAGGAGATCTATTGTCTCTCGCTCAGCCTCCAGTTGGCTCCTAAGTTCTTCCACATCAATTTGGAGGGCTTCAACACCTCTCGATAGGAGTCCATCCACGACCGAGTCTCTAATGGTCGCAAGGACTCGCTGCACTGACGACACCGAGGAGTTTAGGACGCCTACACCCTCGTTCAGTAGTTTGATATGCGAGGAAACCCACTCGCTGTCGGGTTCTGAAAAGATCACTATTTCGGATGGCTCGGGTCTTACTGCGTAGCGATCCAGTCGTCCGATGCGTTGGTCGAGTCGATTGATATCTAATGGCAGGTCCAAGTTAACTAGGGTATCCGCTAACTGCAGGTTGCGGCCTTCCTCCATGGACGGATCGGCAAGCAAGACACAACCGCCCGTGCCATCAAGGAAGTCCGCAACTGCTTCATCTCTTTGGTTCGGAGGCATTGAGAGATAGTGGCGGTGGATGTTCCCATTCCTAATGACTAACTCGAGCATCGCATTCACCCTATTGAGAATGCCGGGGAAAGTTGAGACGACAACGACCCGGCGCTTCTTATCGACGCGATCAAGCACCACTTCGAGGGCTCGCCGCAGTCGGAAGTCGACTCCGACTGATTCCAAGCGAGCCGACGTCATTTCGAAGAGCAGGCGATCTTCCTCGATTGAGGGGCGACTCAAGAACTCGAGGAGAGCAGCAGGTCCGGCGAGTCCGTGCAGCACGGCCATTGCGTACTCACGAGTCTTGCCAGTATCCACAAGTCGGCGTCGGTAGGCCTCGAGGAAATCATCGACCACGGGTCTGCCGGGATCAGACACCTCGACGTATGTAGGAGTTCGCCCCGCCACTGGGTAGTCCTTGACGAGTTCCTCTGTGCGCCTATGACGGATCATGCGTCTACTTAGCCGGTAGATCTCCTTTACGTAGTTCCCAAGTTCCACCCACGCTGGATCATGTGGGTCCGCTGTGGCTCGACAGGCTTCAGCGAGTTCTTGCACGTTCTCGTCATCCGAGTAGTCGCCGAGTACGTCATCCAGAACCGACGACTTCTGCCGCACGCTGGCACGGCGAGACGAAAGGATCTGCACGTCTCCCGCGCTACGTTCACGTTCCCGGAGACGTTGCTCGAAGACTTCCGCTGGGGTGTCGGCGAACGCCACCGGGTCGACAAGAGAGAGAAGGCGTCTGAAAGTCTCGGAATCGCCGCGCATAGGAGTAGCGGACAAGGCGAGAAGCGCGTCGACCGACTGTAGTTCTCGTTCGAGTTCACGATTTCCCCTGAGGTTTTTTAGTAAGTTGTGCGCTTCATCGACGACGACCAAGGCGAAGCGACGAAGACCGTCCGGGGAGTTTGACGAGAGCCGTTTAGCTTCCGCGTAGGGGACGACAGTTATCCGGCTAGGCATGCCGTCATCGACAATGCCAAGTCTGTCCCTGAGTTCGGATTGCCACTGTCCGATCAGAGTGTCGGGGCAAAGCACCAGTACCTCTGCAGCGGGATCATCGATAAGTAACTGACGCATGATTATGCCAGCCTCGATTGTTTTTCCAAGGCCGACCTCATCGGCAAGCAGAAAGCGCCTAACCGGATCAGCCAGCACGCGTACGGCGGTATCTAGTTGATGCTGGAACAGGTTTATCGGTGCAGAGATGGCTGCGGATAGTCCTCGGGTGACCTGCCGCTGTATTACCAGTTCGTTCATGAGGGCAGAACGCGCCTCGAAGTAGATAGGTGCCTCAGATAGTCCGTTCGCAACTGCGAGAGACGGATCTTCAAGTGGGCGCGCCCATCGAATCGTGAATTGATTCTGATAAAGCTTCGGACGCATGGGCGTACCTACCAGCGATACGTAGTACATCTGCGCGGACGAGTGTTCCTCCACCACTCCGGCATGCCACCCGTAGGGAGTGCCCTTTACCCATGTCCGGGTTCCCCGAGCGATAGGCCGATCTATAACGTCTTCGCGCGCGATCAGAATTTCATGTTCTGCCACCTCGGGGATATCAATGAAACGGAAGATCAGGTCCATCCCCTGGGCGCCAAAGCAGTAGCCGTAGCCAAGATCCCGGTGCGAGGAAGCGCGCAACCACCTCCCCGTGTAGTGGGAGGGCGGCGGGAGAGCCCCATTCGTCACTGCAATCCCCAGAGCGTCGCGGCAATCAGAGTGGCACTCGCAAAGACCCCAGATTCACTCCCCGACGCCATGTCGCTAAGACTATGCGATCGCCCAGACACAGAGCAGGCCGAATGAAAGAAAGTCGGATCAGGCACAAACCACCTTGCTAACTCTGGGACTGCCGGCGCGACAAGGGTTCAAATTTCCGGCGCAGTTTCGGGCAGACGCTAATGAACGAACTCGGTGACGATACCTGCCGCGATCAACGCCCTCACCGTCTTGAAGATGAACTGGCCGAGTACCGCCTGACAAGTGACGCCGAATCCCGCCAAGTAGCGGCACGGGATCGTGTCCACCGCCTAAGAGACGACTGAGGACACCACGACAGCACGGGCAAAGATCTTCCGACCCGTGGACGTGAAGGCGCACTAAGCCCAAGGCGCAAGATCTTCCTCGATAATACGAGAATTCGAGAGGGTTGCCGCGTTACTTCGATCCCCTTGAAATGCAGCATGAGCACGGAGACGTAAGAGAAAACCAAATCGAATCCCGTCGTCGCAGTCGCCTCCTACATATAAATCACTTTCGCCGACATTGCCTTCTACGCAACGAGCGAAAGGTCTAGTAAACGGAATCAGGAAATCATAGGAGCGTAAGCAATTCAAATTTCGTCAGGCTGCGCCCTGAAAACATTTCACAGATCGCGTGAAATCTCCCCGCGCTCGGACCTCAAGGCCAGTAGTCATCCTGTCTTTACAAAAGCGAGCAGTAGATTGGCAAGGCTACGCACATCGTTTGGCGTGTTCTGAAGTCCATTCCACCGACGCTTATCCTCTGGGCCCAGAGTCCAAGTGCCAGTCGTCCAGGCAGTCACCTCATCTAGCGCCCGCAATTTATCTGGGATGTCCACGCCGCGAATATCACTTGCTTGCACGCCCTCAGTGAAGTAGTCCATTAGGTAGCCAAGTGATTGAATTCC
>SXGR01373528.1_pt1 | contig 12926 bp, 13 predicted proteins | sample 3174711 | NCBI WGS metagenome assembly SXGR01 (sample SAMN11356860, study PRJNA531348) | freshwater metagenome | isolation source: freshwater sample F1-60 | place: China: Fuxian Lake, Yuxi | collected 2017-12-25
ATCTTCGAGAACTGGCACCGACTATCCCGTTCGAACTTGTCTCGGAGTCGATTTTCAGCGGCAACTATGAGCAGATTCTCGACCGAGTCCGCGGCTATGCCGATCACGGTCTGGAACACCTCGTGTTGGCCAACTCGACAGGCACCGCTGGTGGTCTGGAAGAGATTGACGCCAATAGGCAACAGTTTTCGGACCTGGTCGCTGCAGTCGCAAAGTTGTAGGGCGAGGACTGCTACCCGAAGAGGTCGTCTAGTCCGAAAGTGGGCGGGCGGTCGGCGAGCTTGCCGACCACCCACTGGTTGAACGAGACCCGCTGCTCGCAGGCCTCGACACTGAGCCTGGCGTGCAGTGACCGCGACGTGCGGACCAGGAACCGCCCGCTGTAGCGGTGATCAGTGAGGGAGTCCGGGGCGGTCTGGCCGTACTCGGCCATCTCGGCCAGTGTGTCGGTGATGATTGCCTCCAGTGCGGCGATGGCCTCGTGGGCCGTGAACGCTTCGGCGTACCGGCCGGGGAATTCCAGACATCGCGCGAAATACTCGAGCCGCGCGGGATCCCATTCGGCTCGATACGTGTAATTGAGCGCCATGGCGACCATCATGCGGGGAACGCGCGCGCGGGGCGTTCAGGGAATAAGGACACTGTGCAGAACTTGATATCGCCGGTGATATCAAGTTTTGGAAAGACTCAGTGGTCCAGAGAGGCTCGCCCCGGAGGGGATGGAATCGGTCATCGCGACACGGTCACGAACCGGCACCCAGTCTGATCTCGGAAGGCCCATCGGCCCCATAAGCCCCTAACGTCACACCGGACGGCGCTGCGCCGTCGCCGTGAACGGAAGGCCCCCTCGTGTCGTCAGCACTCGGGAAGTCGTGGATGGCCTGGGCACTGGTGCCCGTGCTGTGCGCGGGCATCACCGCACCGCCCGCCGCCGCCGAGGGATGTTCGGGCGCGGCCGCACAAGCCCAACCACTACCCGGCCAGGACGTGCAGATTCCCAGTCCGGGCAAGATCGCGCCGCTGAGCCGCCCGATCGGCCACAAGCCCGTCGGCGCCAACGACAAGGCGCCACTGCCCAACATCGGCCAACTCCTCGCCCAGGCGTTGGCGCCGAAGTCGGCGACGGTGCAACAACAGGCGGCGGTGGCCCCGGTGACCCCGGTGCCCAAACCCGGCACCGCGCAGGCACCGATCGCCGCCGCACCCCTGCCGGCACCGGCGGTGTCCGTCCCGCAGTCGGACCTGCCGCCGGGCACCGCGGTGGTCGGCTGGGTCACCGGGCCCGACAGTCCGAACAAGACCATCGCCAACTTCGCCGTCACCGGCACCGACCTCGGGATCATGTGGGACAACGGCGATCCCGCCAACAATCAGGTGCTGATGGCCTTCGGCGACACCAAGGGCTTCTGCCAGATACCCGGCGAGCAGTGGCGATACAACGTGCTGATGCGCTCCTCGGACCGCACCCTGGCCAACACGATCGCCATCGGAGGCGGTGCCGCCGGCAACCGTTACGCCGGCGCGCCGGTGTGGCGTCCGGGCATCGCCAAGCAGATCGTCAACACCATCAACGCCGCGCCGCAGGAGACCGGCATCATCCCCACCGCCGGGGTGGGCTTCGGCGGCAAACAGTTCCTCAACTTCATGTCCATCAAGAAGTGGGACGGCGACGGCGCATGGACCACCAACTACTCGGCGCTGGCGGTCTCGACCGACAACGGCGAAACCTGGGGTGTCTACCCGGGCACCCTCCGCACACCGCAGGCCGGCAACGAGAAGTTCCAGATGGGTGCGTTCCTCAAACCGGGCCCGGGTGACCCGTACCTCTATACCTACGGAACACCCAGCGGCCGAGGTGGTTCGGCGTATGTGGCCCGGGTGGCTCCCGCGGTGGTGCCGGATCTGACCAAGTACGAGTACTGGAGTTCTGACGCCAACGCCTGGGTGCCGGCCAATCCGGCCGCGGCCACCGCGGTGATCCCCGGTCCGGTGGGCGAGATGTCAGCGCAGTACAACTCCTACCTCAAGCAATACCTGGCGCTTTACACCAATCGGGCCAACGACGTCGTGATGCGCACCGCGCCGGCGCCGCAGGGTCCGTGGGGGCCCGAGCAGGTGCTGGTGTCGTCGTTCGCCACCCCGGGCGGGGTGTACGCGCCGTTCCTGCACCCGTGGTCCACCGGCCGCGAGCTGTACTACAACGTGTCGCTGTGGTCGGCCTACAACGTGATGCTGATGCGCACGGTGCTGCCCTGAGCTTTGGGCCCCGGCCCTGCGGCGCAGTACAGTGGGGTGATGTTGCGCGGGATCCTGCTTACCTCCGTGGTCGCGGCCGGCGTCCTGACCGGGGCATCCCCGGCTGCCGCCGACCCAGTGGCCCCGCCGCCGCCGCCGATCCCGGACGTCTTCGCGTACATGCCGGTGAACCCGGTTGATTACACCGTCAACAGCGGCAAGTGGTTCGCCTTTGCCGGGCCGGCCGGGGTGGTCTGCATCCTCGACTCCACTAATGGCGACTACGGCTGCAGCGGCCCTCTACCCGGGGCCCCCGACGGCGCCAACCTGGTCAGCGCGGGCCCGGTCGGCATGCCGGTGTTCACCACCACCGAGACCCCGAAGTACGCCGCCGCCGGAGTGGTCAGGGCGCTGCCGCCCAACCGCAGGCTCAGTTACCGCCAGGTCGCCTGCGGGGTGGACGACGCCGGTGTGGTGGCCTGCCTGAATAGCCGCGACCAGGTGGGCTTCGTCATCGGCCCCGAAACCAGCTTCGTCGCCTCGAACGCGCCCCCGCCGCCGCCGCCGGTTGCGCCGCCGCTGGATGCGCCGCCGTTGGATCCGGCCGCGCCACCTGCGTAGCCCGAAGAACTTCATCTTCTGTCGTGCAGGTTCTGGCCCGCTACCGCGAGCGCTGCGGGATTCCCGACTACCTGGCCCCGCCCGGCGATGCGGTGGTAAGGCCGATATCGCCACAACCGTTCAGCAAGCGGTGGTCGTAGGTGACAAAGGCGGTCAGTTCCGGCTCAAAGTAGGCGGCCGCGGCGAGGTGAATGGCGTCCAGGGAGCGCAGGGTTGCCGGGCCGATTGATTCGGCGAGAGTCATCATCGGTTCGGTGAGGGGAAGAATGTCGAGACCGTCGAGTAGGTAACGGGCTCGATCGACCTGGCCGGTATCGCCATATCGAGCGACGGTCCGCATCAGTTCGACTCTGCCGAGGGAGCTCGTCGCTGCGCTATCGCCCGCATCGATCTGCGCGGTGAGCCAGGTGCGCAATTCCGGTGTCTGGGGCTCGGCGATGAGCAGCTTGGTCAACGCCGAGGTGTCCATGTAAATCATGGTTCATCGCGCATCTCGTTGAGAACATCGGAGAGTGTGCGCTGCGGGTCTGCAGGCGCAATGGCGTTGACCTCGAGGAGATTGCTCGGCTGGGGCGCCGGGATGAGGGCGCCCGATTCGATGAGGGCCGCGCGGGAACGCTCCGCATCGCGGACGGGGACCAGCCGTGCGACGAGGCGACCGTTGTTGGTGACGCCCAATTCTTCGCCGGCTTCGACCCTGGCGAGGTAGCGCGACGCATGCTGCCTGAGCTCGCGGACCCCGATTGCCTCCATCGGCCAATGGTAGCACTAATTGTGCTACAGGCTCGGTGACGCCGACTGCTGGGCTTTTGGCAGGTAGTGATGCTGTTCAAAACTTGATATCGCGGGCGATATCAAGTTTTGGAAGGACATAGTTTTGGAAGGATCTAGTGGTCCGGACTGTGGAGGAGGCTAGAGCGACCGATCGCGCGCCGACCGTCGGCGGAACAGTTGAGCGGGCCGGCCTCGTGAACCGGTGTTTTCGGATTTCACGCCGGTGGGTACGAGGAGATTGTGCATCCGGCGTCGAAAGGCGTCGCGATCCCACGGCGGCTCGTCGTTATCGGCGACGGCGTCGTGGACCAGCCGTAGTTCGCGCAGTGTGAACGTGTTCCCCAGTAGCCGGTCGGGGTCGGGTTGCTCTTCGTAGCGTGATCGCACGTACTCCTTGGCGCGCTTGACGATATTGGGGTGGTCCCAGGCCAACTCCCCGGGACGGTCCACCGAGACGAGCCGGGTGCTCTTCGCGGTTCCGCGCCCGAGCGACTTCAACTGGTCCGGGCGGACCACCGCGACGTGGGCCACGGACAACACCCAGTGACGCTCATCGCGGTGTGGATCGTCAAAGACGTACAACTGTGCCGGCCGGATGTCCCGCACTCCGAGCTTCTCGTCCAGTGAACGCTCGACGGCGCCGGCCAGCGTTTCGCGTTCACGCAAAAAGGTGCCCGGAAGTGCCCACTTGCCGGTGTCGCCGCGCTCCATCTCCACCACCAGGAGCCCACGATCGGGATGAAAAGTCAGCAGCGCGGTGTCCACGGCGACGATGGCGCGGGGAAACTCGTAGCAAAACTTGTCGGTGGCTTCCGCTACCGTTGAGGAATCAGGATCAGGTATTACTCTGTCGCGCATAGGGACCAGGCTAGTATATTGCGCGCAAATCGCGCAATGTGCTACACTATCGGCAGCCCCGGGGGGATCGCGGCAATACCGGGTCGCTGAAATGCACTAACAACAACGGAAAGAGTCCACAACGACCACATTCGAACAAGGGGGAGGGTATCGATGACACACGCGAAAACTGACGCGGTGCTTGTATTGGGGGATACGGCCACCGAACAGCGGGCCGAGGAGCTCGCGGTCCGGGCTGCCGAGCACGGGGTGATCATCTCCGGGATCTTCGCCTTCGAGGTCGGGGAAGCCGGCGCAGCCGATGATCTTGCCGAGGTCGGGCAGGTCGTCGCCGCACTGAGCCACGCCATCGCCACGCGACGGTGCATCTGGGTGCCCTATCCCCGTGAGGACCTCGCCCGGGAGGAGCACATCCGCCGCCTGTGCCTCGTGCTCCAACGGCACGGTCTGACGCTGCGGATGGGTCCGCACCTCTTTGAGTGCCCGGCCCAGGGCGGCTACAACGCCATCGATATGGCGCTACGCCACGAGGTGCGAACCGTCGACGCTCTCGATCACGCCGCCATCGCCGCGGCCGGCGTCCAGAAACTGGGCGCCGAGATCGACGCACTGTTGGCTGAAGGATCGTCGCGCAATGCCAGTGCTGAGCCGGACGTGGCCTACTTCGGCACTGCCGACGTCGCGAGGCTTTTCCGCAAGTCGCAGAACTGGGTCAGGTGGGCGCTGCGGAACAACGTGTTCCTGCGCAAAGACGGCACACCGATCACACCGGTCCGCGTCGGCGAGAGCTCACGGCGCCGGTTCACCCTGCCGCTGCTGCACGACATGGCCAAGGCCGCGTATCGGCGCGGGATCCTCGACGAAGTCGAGCTCGAGGGGGTGCTTGGGGAGTTGGCCCGGGTGGAGCGGTAACGGGCGGCCGGCAGCCTCGCGCTGCACTGACGTCTCACCCCATCCACCAACTAACCCAAGGAGATCTCTATGACTAACACCAACAATCAGCAGTACCCCTCGTGGGAACACGATCCGGAAATCCACGGCTACTGGGTGATATCCGGACGGCTGCTCGCGACTGAGTACCCCGGTGCCAAGGACGAGGAGAAGGCCCTGCGCAAGCTACAGGTCCTGCGCGACGCTGGCATCACCTCGTTCGTCGATCTCACCGAGGCCGAGGAACGGACCTGGGACGGAGCGCCCATGATGCCCTACGACGGGTTTCTGGGCCCCGATGTCGCCTACCAACGGTTCGCCATTCCGGACACCTCCATCATCGCCGACGGCGACTATGACCGGATCCTCGATTACATTCGGGGCGAGCTCGACGCCGGCAGAGTCGTCCTGACGCACTGCTGGGGCGGCAAGGGACGGACGGGAACCGTGGTCGGCTCTTGGCTGATCGACACCGAGCGCGTGGGCTACCCCGAGGTGATCGACCGCATGCAGGAACTGCGGCGAGGCTCGAGAAAAGCCGATCATCCCGTCCCAGACACCGAGGAGCAGCACGACGTCCTGCGCCGTCGTGCTCAGCGCAGGGAGGCCTGACATGGCCACCCAGGACTGGTTTGAAAAACTTGTCGGGTTCAGCGAGAACGACGGCTACGACGCCGTGCAAAGCCGATTGACCGTCGAGGGCGAGGAGCTCGTCTCGACGGTCAACGGCAATCGCTACGGCATCGGCGAACTCACGCTGCCGACGCTGGCCGATCTGCGTGCCCGGGTCAATCCGGATCGGGGGCAACGCAGTTCGTCGCGGACGGTGGTCGCAGATGTCGGCCCACTGCACTCCAAGCCCGAGTTTGACGGTGCGCTGTTCCAGGTGGCCTCCCAGTTCAACCTGCTGGAGATGGTCTCGCAACACCGCACCCCCGAAGATGGTGTGACCGGTTACGTCGGCGATCCCACCCAGGGTCCGGCGTGTGCGATGGCGGCTGCAGCGGGCACGATCTACCGGAATTACTTCGTTCCGGTGGGCGATCGCGTCGGCCAGACCCGCACCGATCAGCTCGATGCCCTCGCAGGTGTCGGTGCCGCACTGTCGGACCTGACCGGTCTGCCGGTGAGCAGGCTGTGGAACATGCAGAACGGTTACGCGCTCTGCACCGCAGAGGGTCTGACAGCTATCAACAGGGTGCTCACGACCATGCCCGAGGATGACCGAGACGCACTGCGCGCCAGGTTGGCCATCGGTCTGCACCGCAATGTCGAAGTCACCGACGGCAGCGGCCAGCGCGTCTCGCAGGCGTACTGCTCGGCGCTGCCGGTGGGCTACTCCACACTGCCCCGCAATGATTGGGAGCCGTTCGCCCGACTGGTGTTAGAGGCGTCCTACGAAGCGGTCATGCTGGCCGCCGTCGAGCAGGCCGCTGCCGGCGGTTCCACCACCGTGCTGTTGACCCACATCGGCGGAGGCGTCTTCAACAACGGGCGCGACTGGATCGACGGCGCCATCGAGCGGGCGATGGGCATCGTGGCCGACGCCGGCCTGGACATCGTCTTCGTGGCGCGCAATCCCGTCAGCTCTTGGTGAATCTCTGGATGTGGGCGACCACCTGATCGGTCAGCCCGTCGGGGAGCGTCATCGTCAGGTTCGCGTCATCGAGGGCGACGACCTCGCCGCGTCTGGTGTAGGGCAACAGGTCCTGGGCTTCGCCGACACGGGCGCACATCGTCGTGAAGAATTTCTGATAGCCCAGCAGCGGACAGAGAGCGAAGTTGCCGGCGTCCTGGACGAAGACGCGGGCCTCGCCAAGGACCGGGGTCTGCAAGCACCGCTCGGCGTGACGGAGCAGAAGGTCGTGGTAATCCATCAGCCGGTTGGCGACGCTGATGATCGCGTCAGGGTCGGCATCGCTGTCGTCGGTGTACTTGCCGAACGCCCCTTCGAAGGCGGGGCTGAGCATGAATTGCTCCATCTGCGCGACGAGATCGACGATGGACGTCATCGCCGTGTAGACAACGCCGGAGTAGGCCCGGCCGCTCAAGGGGGCCGTCCCCGGATGAGGTTGATAGCCCGAGGCGACGGCGCGCAGCCGCGCCGCGACGGCGTTGCGGCGTCGCAGCACCACCGAGGTGAACAGCGCCCACGGCCACGCCGGGGGTTTGTCGGCGACGAGGCGGGCAAACTCCTTCTCCGTGGTCGCGACCTTGGCGATGACGGCCGCCTTCTCATGCGGGGGAAGCACGCGCTGCGGAGTCGGGTCGATGGGCCGGGCCAGAGCGGCCGCCAGATCGCGAAAGTCGGCCGGCATCGGCCAGGGCGCCAACTCCGCCTTGGCCCGGCCGGGGGAATAGGCGGTCCAGGCGACGCCGGCCAGAGCAGCGACACCGACGATGCCCAACGGCAGGGACCCGTTGGCCAGTGCAAGCATCAGCGCGATGGCGCCGACGATCAGGCCAACCTTGGCGCCGGGAGACAGCCGATTGAACGTCGTGTTCGTCGACATCACCGCCCCCTCACCGCCCCGTCCGGTACCAACCGCTCCGGCCCACTGCGAGGGTAGTGGTCGGCACCGACATCGGCGCTGAGATTCCGCCGGGGCGGCCTAAGGCCGCACCAGCGCCGCCGGATCGACCGGGAAATCGAAGTAGGTGTCGGGGTACGGTTCGCCCTGACCAGCCGGCTTGAAGGTGAAGTGCCACCACTCTTTGTCGTAGTTGACGAAGCCCTCCCGCTCGAGGCCTTCGGTCAGCAGCAGCCGGTTCTTGGCCGCCGCGCCGTCGATGCGCGGGTCGGCGGTGTGGGCCAGGGTGTCGAAGCAGTCGAATCCGGTACCCATGTCGATCGAGTTGTCGCCGAACCGGATCGGTTGCGGTGCCGTGCAATCTACTAGCGGCTGACCGGGCAGGTAGGAGGCTTCGCCGCGCGCCGGCAGTGCGACCAGGGTGACGTCGAGCGTGCTGCCACGACTGTGGCCGGATCGCGCCGCGATGTAGCCGTCATCGAACAGGGTGGACTTGTCGACCCGGGGGTAGAACTCCGGCTTCATTCGCTGGTCGGGGAGGTCCAGGGCCCAGGAGACGAAGTCGTCGACGGCGCGCTGCGGGCGGTAGCAGTCGTAGACCTTCAGGGTGTAGCCGCGCTCGACGAAGTCCTGCTGCGCCCGGGCCAGCGCCTCGGCGGCTGGTCGCGTGAGGATGCACACCGGTGCCAGGTAGCCGTCGACCGGATCGCCGATGAAGTTGTGCGGGGTGATGTAGCGAATGTCGGACAGGATGCTCGGGTCGACGTCGCTCAGGGCGACGAAGTCCGCGGGCGCGGTGGTCGTCGGCTCGGCGCCGGCCGGCAGCGACGCCGTCGCGACAGCGCCGGACACGGCGAGAATCCCGGTGGCGTAGCGAAAGAGTCCACGGCCGCTTTGGCTCATGGCTGCGGATACGGCGCCCAACGCTTGTTGAAGCCGGCCTTGCGCACCGCTAATTGCGCGGCTCGCTGCTCGGGCGTCACGAATTCCGTGCCGGCCGGGAGGTAGTCGGCGAGGTCGGCGATCTTGACCACCTGCGAGGCGACTGTCGGGGTGTCCGGCGCCTCGGGGTCGAGGTTCTGGAACCGCATGGAGATGATGCCCTGGTTGAGTCCGCCGGTCGACACCCAGTTCCGCACCAGCGGATCAGTCGGTGAAACCACCATCGTGTAGGTCGTGCCGTCGAGGTTGCGCACTGACTGATAGTTGTTCAGGCTCGTCTGCTCGTTCCAGTAGTCACCGGTGATCGTCCAGTCGTCATAGACCGGAACGGTGAAGAACCCGGCACTGGCCGGGTCGATGGTCAGGATCAGCGCCTCGTCGTCGGCGAGCTGGAAGTAACCGTTGCTCTGCAACTGGTTGGCCAGGAACTCGGCGTTACTGGCCGGTGGCGTCATCACGTTGGGTGGCCTGAGTTGACCTTCGGGGTCGGTGGTGGCCAACGCCATGTACTTGGCCTCCTGATTGGCCCCCCGAACGATCATCAGCAGCGCGGTCAGCGTTCCCCGCACGATCGGCGCCTCGGCGATTGCCAGCGGCGGGATCAGCGACGCCAGCGAGGCCAATAGCGGGTTGTCGTTGACCAACGAACCCAGCAGCACGAACCCGCCGAGTTGGGCGAACAGACTGTTGGGCGGTCCGCTGACTCGCTGAACCTCGAGCTCCATGGGTTCCTCGACGGCCCAGTCGCCCAGGGTGTTGCGCGCGGCGATCAAGGTGGAACTCGACGTCAGTTGCAGATGATTCTTCTGCCCGGGCGTCGCCGCGGCACCGCTGACGGTGATCACGAACGAACCATCCGGACTGACGTCGAGATCATCGAGCGTCAGGATCGTCGAGGTGACGCCGGAGGTGCCCTCCAGCACGCTGAAGGTGGTGTCGGCCGGGATGCCCTCGTAGAGCCGGCCGGTGAGCACGTACTCGGAGGTCTTGTTCACCGGGATGAAGCGGTAGATGGTGTCGGGGTTGTCGTAGAGCAGACGCGAGCCGCCGACGGAGAGCCCGTACCAGGCGTGCGGGGGAGCAACCTGGGTGACGACGGCGGGATCCATCGGGTTGAGGATCTGCTGTGAGAACGCCGACGCTAGGGCGTATTCGTCGACGGCGTTGTTGAGCCTGTCCAGGTTCGCCTGATCGGGTCCACCGACACGCGCGAACTGCTGATTGGCCGCGGCCAGGAAGCCTTGCCGCAGAACGAATTTCATCAGGTTCACCGGGAGCGTGTTGGCGGTCCGCACGGCGATCCGCTCACGGCTGATCTGCGCCGGGGTGCCCAGCGGACTGACCCGATTGCTCAACTCGGTCTGCGCGGCAGTGCTGGCGGCGACCTGTGGTGCAGTGCTGGCGGCGACCTGTGTCACGACGCTGGCGGTGCTCGGTGTTGAGGCCCGGCGGGGCGTGACGGCGGCGACCGGGCGTGCCTGTGCCGTCGGAACGCGGGCACCGGTGACCGAGGCCCGGACGGTGGCGCGCGCCGAACGTGCCGTCGGGCCGCGGGAGGAGTCCGAGACCGAACTTGCCGCCGACGTCGACGCGGTACGGGAGGGCGCCGCGTCATCGGTGTCGGCGGATGCGGCCGGCATGCCCAGTGCGGTCCCGACGCCGAGGAAGATCGCCAACGCGCCGACCCGGCCGACGAACCTGCCGTAGCCGGCGGCTGGGGTTTGGTCAGTTGAAGGGCGCATCGCGGCTCCTGGCTGTCTCGGGCGCGGCCACACCGGTTGTGGCGGGTGTCACAGACGCTACAGCCCGGAGCTATCTGGTCAGCAGCCAGCCACCGAAGCCGAGATGCCGCGCCACCGAATCACCGGCGGTGGTGCTGTAGGTAGTGCCGTAGAGGTTGTTCATCGCCACTGCCAGGAACCTGCCGTTGCTGTATCCGGACGGCCCACCGTTGCGGGCCAGGAACGCATAGGCCCTGCCGAGAGCCCGGTTCTGGAAGTCGGTGAAGTCGTTGCCCCGTGCCTTGAGCATCATGTTGATCGCCAGTAGCGCGTCCAGGGTCTCCTCGGTGTACGCGCGTCCGGCAAGGTCGAGCTTGCCGAACCGCACCGACGGCAGGCTGGTGTGTCGCAGCGCATCGAGGATGATCGCGCCACTGCGGGCGTCGCCGGGCGTGTCGGGGTTGATGCCGCGCTGCAGAGTCGCCGTCATGTCCCAACTGCGACCGTTGTTGTTCCACCTGTAGCCCGCGGTCGGGTTGAACGCCGGCCAGGGCGAGGTGGTGTCGCCCAGAAAGCGACGGTAGATGGCGGTGTCGCGCTCGATGGCGGCGGTGTCCCCCAGCGCGATACTGATGGCCAGATGGCTGGACAGCGCGTAGGCGTTCCAATTGCTCGCCGAGTCACCAGAGGTCTTCTCCAGGCTGATCCAGCGGGTGTTGCCCGGGAACTGCCGGGTCCGGGCCGCCACCAAGAACTCCCGCCACGTCTGCCCATTGTCGGTCCGGGTGTCCAGTGGCAGGCCGATCAGATCAGCCGCCACCACGTAGCCGAACACGTTGCGGGCAAAGGGCAGAACCACGGCCGTCTTGGCCTCGACGGGTTTGATCTCGGTGCCGGGAACCTTGGCCAGGGCCGCGGCGACCTTCGCACGATAGCTCTCGTCGCCGGTGCGCGCGTAGACCAGCGCGGCGGCCATCACCTGCGCTGGGGTCGTGGTGTTCAGCTTCGACAGGTCCGGCGCCTCCCACTTGGCGTCGGCCTGAGATTTCAGGTAGGTCCAGCCCGTCCCGCTGGTCGGCTTGGCCATCAGATCGGATCTGCGGATCAGAAGGTAATCGCCCGAGGCGCGGGGGGCGGCCGGCACCAATGCGGGTCGGGGCTCGACCGGGACCATCACGGCCGTCACCGTCCGTGGGGCGCTGATCGCCGCCGCGCGGCCGGCGGTCCGCAGGGCCCGCGCGTCGGCGCGAGCGGTGCTCCGGGTGGCCGGCCCGGGGGCGACCTGGACCGTCGCGGCCGAAGATTCCTCCTCGGCGGCGAGGGCCGTCCCTGCGCCTCCGGTTCCCGCGGCAATTCCGGCGCCCAGGGCCAGAGCGGCACCCCAAATCAGGCGCTGACGTAAAAACACTTCATCCCCCGATGTAGTTAGCTGCACGGCTCCGAAATATTTTACGACGTGGCGTCGGCGGTCGGCAAAGTGTTGCTCGCTGATGCGGTCCGCTTTGCCGTAATGCGCCACCCGGCGCCGCGGTCTCGCTATCGTTGCGCCGATGGTCGTCAACACTCCGCGAGTATGGGCAGCCGCCGCCGCGCTGGGATTCGCCCTGGCCGGACCGCAGGCCCTCGGTACCGCCTCAGCTGAGGCCGGCGATCCCGGACCCGCGGCGGCCGCTTCGGACTCGGGCAAGCCCAGTCACCGGTCGGCCTGGGCGAACCGGGTGAACCGGCCGGCCCCGCCGCCGCGGGCCGCCGCCGTCTCCGCAGCGCGCCCGGCCATCACTGAATCTCGCCCTGCCATCACTGGGAGCGCGCGGCTGCCGAACCCGGTGAGCCGGTCTGCCGCGGCCGTGCGGGAACGTCCGTGGCGTGCCCGCCCGCCGGCCGCCCCGACAGCGGAGGCGGTTCTCGGAGCGCCGCTCACCACACGGCGCGCTGCGGCCGCGGCCAACCCGGTAGAGGAGTTCCTCGCCGGGGCCAAGGTCTGGGTGGACACCTACGCCAACGGCTACCCGTGGTGGAGTGGCAGCCTGCTGCCGCCGGAGGTGCGGCGGATCTTCTTCAACGCCGCCCCGGTCGCCGCCCCGATGCAGATCGACGTCGACCTCGCCGGCGGAGCGACCAGCGCCGCGATCGGGTTCACCGCCTCCGACGCCGACGGCAACCGGTTGCTCTACGCGGTGCCGACCAAGGGCCTGCCCGGCGCCCCGGAGCGCGGCACCGTCGTCGTCGACAACGCCGCCGGCACCTTCACCTACACCCCCGATACGGACTTCGCGGGCACCGACACCTTCTCCTTCATCGTCAGCGACGACAC
>SXGR01124065.1_pt1 | contig 12924 bp, 17 predicted proteins | sample 3174711 | NCBI WGS metagenome assembly SXGR01 (sample SAMN11356860, study PRJNA531348) | freshwater metagenome | isolation source: freshwater sample F1-60 | place: China: Fuxian Lake, Yuxi | collected 2017-12-25
CGCTACTGCATGCCGCGCGAGGTGTTCGGCGCGGAATTCGCGTTCCTACCGCGCAGCGAGATCTTAACGTTCGAAGAGATCGCGAGGCTGGCGCGCATCTTCGCGAGCCTCGGTGTGCAGAAGTTCCGCCTGACCGGCGGAGAGCCGACCGTGCGGAACGGCCTACCCGAACTGGTCACGATACTGTCGGAAATTTCCGGCACTGAGATCGCGATGACCACCAACGGCTCGCTACTCACCGAGCAGGCGGAGCCACTGGCGCGTGCCGGACTCGACCGAGTGACTGTGTCACTCGACTCCACCGACGACGCGGTGTTCCGGGCGATGAACGACGTCGGGTTTCCGGTGGAGCGCGTCGTTGCAGGCATCGATGCGGCGGCGGCGGCGGGCCTGCCGGTTAAGATCGACGCAGTGGTGAAGCGAGGCGTAAACGACCACACGGTCGTCGACCTCGCGCGCTTTATCAAAGAGCGCGGCCACATCCTGCGGTACATCGAGTACATGGACGTCGGCACCAAAAACGGATGGCGGCTCGACGACGTAGTGCCGGGCACCTCGATCATCTCGATGATCGACGCAGAGATGCCGCTGGAGCCAATGGAGCCCAACTACTTCGGCGAGGTGGCCAAGCGCTACCGCTACAAGGACGGTAGCGGCGAGGTCGGCATTATCACCTCGGTGACCATGCCGTTCTGCGGCGACTGCACACGCGCCCGGCTCTCCGCCGAAGGCTCGCTCTACACCTGCCTCTTCGCGTTCCAGGGCACCGACCTGCGAGGCATGCTGCGCTCCGGCGCGAGCGACGAGGCGATCGCCGATGCGATCAAAGTGGTGTGGGGCGTACGCGACGACCGCTACTCCGAGATTCGCTCGGAAGCGACGACCGATCGGCTCAAAATCGAGATGTCTTACATTGGCGGTTGAGCGATGACCCTCTCGCACCTCGATGCCGCCGGCCATGCCCGCATGGTGGACGTCTCTGACAAAGCCGAGACGCACCGCGAGGCCACCGCGCGCGGTCGCATCGTGATGGAGGCCTCGACGCTCGCGCTGATCGTTGACGGCAAGATGCCCAAAGGCGACGTGTTCGCTGTGGCGCGCGTAGCCGGCATCATGGCCGCGAAACGCACCTCCGAATTGATCCCGCTCTGCCACCCACTACCGCTCACCGGCATCGAGGTCTCGCTCTCGCCGGACGCCTCCGGCCCCGCTGTCGACATCGAGGCCACTGTGCGCACCACCGGGCAGACCGGTGTGGAGATGGAAGCGCTGACCGCAGTCAGCACGGCGGCGCTGACGGTGTACGACATGTGTAAGGCCGTCGAGCGCGGGATGCACATCGAGGCGATCCGGCTGGTCACAAAGTCCGGCGGGAAATCCGGCGACTACCGGGCGAACTAACCCGAGGCTACTCGCTCGACTCGCGAAAAGCCTCGGCTGGAACCTCCCTCGGCGGAGCCACGACAAGCCCGCGCAGCAATGACAACAACGACGTACTGAGATTGCCCGGTGCTCCGGGACGGCCATGACGAGGTTCGCCACGAAGCATGTGGCCGACCTCGGAAGAAATTTCCGCGCCGAAAAGCATGATGTTCGCACTGATGTACACCCAGAACATGAGCGCGATCACACCGCCGACCGAACCGTAGACGACCTGATAGTTGCCGAAGTTCGCAAGGTAAGCGGCAAACCCGACCTTGGCAGCCTCGAAGGCGAGCGCAGCGACGATCGCGCCGGGCCAGATGTGCAGTAGGCGCGTGGCACGATGGGGCAGCGCGCGATAGAGCACGAGAAACGTCAGGAACGTGGTGACCGCAGGGATCGCGAGCGCGCCGAGATCCCATACCCAATGGAACTGGTCGCCGAAGTCACTAAAGCGGGCATCCGTGCGCGTCTGCACGATGCGCCAGACCATCGTGGCGACGGTGGAAGCGAGGAACAACGTGCTGGCCGCAAGCACGACCACATAGTCGAACACCTTGGCGCGCAGGAACGGGCGGCCGTGGCCGACACTGAACACGACATCCAGTGCGCTGCGAACCGCGGTGGCAAGGGTGCCAGAGGCCCATAGCGCGCCGATGACGGACACCACGGAAACGGTGGGGCCGAGGTCAGCGAGGGTGCGCAACTGCGAAGCGACAAGCGGGGCTTCCAGTGGGAACGATTCAATGATGGCGTCAAAGACGCGTTGTTGGAGGCTTTCGTTCCGGAGGACGACACCAAAGACGGCAGCAACGGCAAGCATGAGCGGAAAAAGCGAGAACAGCGCGTAGTAGGAGATGGCGGCGGCCTGCTGTGAGCAGCCGTCCTCAACGAAGCTCGTCACCGAGTTCCGCAGCACACCAAGCGCCATTCGCCATGTAGGGCCGCTCGGGCGCGCATCATCGGCCATACGACGCCTCTTTCGCCGTGGCAGCCGCGTCCTCGACTCTGGCTGTACGCTCGGCCATGCTACGGCGAGCGTGCCACAAACGGCACCCGAGCGACGATCGAGGACAGACGGCCGTGACGAGCCACCGCCTACACCCACAGCACATCGAATACCGCCGCGTCGTGGTGAAGGTAGGCACCAACCTGCTCACTGGCGGCTCCGCACGCCTGGACGCAGAGGCGATGGCGGGCATCATCGCGCAAATTGTGGCGATCCGGGCGCTGGGCGCGCAAGTGGTGCTGGTGTCCTCAGGGGCCATCGCGGCCGGGCGGCAACGGCTGGGTGACGCAGGGATCGTGGCGGATGTGCCGATGCGGCAGGCGCTAGCAGCAGTGGGGCAAAGCCGGCTGATGTCCGTCTGGAACGAGTTGTTTGAGTTACAGCATATCGTCGTCGCGCAGGCGCTGCTGACGCGCCGCGACCTCGCGGATCGCCTCGGCTACCTCAATGCGCGAAACACGCTGCTCGGACTACTCGAGCGCGGCGTGGTGCCAATTGTGAACGAGAACGATGTCGTGTCGATCGAGGAGATCGGCGAGTCGGTGATCGGCGACAACGACAACCTCTCAGCGGAGGTCGCCAACCTCGTAGACGCCGATCTGCTGCTGATCCTCACCGACATAGCGGGGCTGTACACGGCCGACCCTCGCCACGACCCAACCGCGACGCTCATCGAGGAGGTCGCGCGTATCGACGAGGCAATCGAACGCGCCTCGGCGGGACAGCCGGGCGAGCGCGGCATCGGCGGCATGGCAACAAAGGTGCAGGCGGCACGGACTGCAACGGCAGCGGGTATCCACGTGATCATCGCGGACGGCGGGGCCACCGACGCGATCCGACGGGCAGCAGCTGCGGAGCCGGGCGTCGGCACGCACTTCCTGCCGACAGCCGACCGGGTCGAGTCGCGGCGGCGCTACCTGCTGTCGAGGTTGCAGGCGCGCGGCCGGATCGTCGTCGACGCTGGGGCCGCGCGAGCGCTGGAGCACGACGGAAAGTCTCTGCTACCAGCCGGCGTGGTGCGCGTGGAAGGCGAGTTCGAGCGTGGCGACGTGGTGCGCATCGTCACGGCGGCGGGGCGCGATCTCGCTTCGGGAAGCGTGAACTATTCGTCAGCGGAGATCGAACAGGTTCGCGGGCAGCGCTCGGGGCGCATCGCCGAGTTGCTCGGGTACGAGTACGGCGAAGAAATGGTGCACCGGAACAACCTCGTGCTGCTCTAGGTAGCACGCCGCAGCCCAGCCGCTTGACGAGCGCCTATCACAGTCGGGCTACGGGACCGAGACGAGGCCCCTCAGTGAGCGACTACGGCTCGGCGAACTCCGGCGAGGCAATCGCCGATATCTATCCGTCGGTGGACGAACGCACCGTACCGATGCTCGCGGGCCTTGCCTGCGGCGGACGAGTGCTGGAGATCGGCATCGGCACAGGGCGAGTAGCACTGCCGCTGCTCGAAGCGGTGATGTGGATCGAAGGACTCGACACGTCGGTCGCCATGGTGGAGCGGCTGCTAGCGAAGCCGGGTGGCGACCGCATCCCGGTGACGATCGGCGCGGCCATCGAGATGCCAGTCGAAGGCCAGTACACGCTGGTGACAGCGCTGTTCAACACCTTCTTCATGCTGGGCGGCCAGCCGGAGCAGGTCTGCTGCTTCGGAGCGGTCGCGCTGCACCTCTGACCCGGCGGAGCATTCGTGGTCGAGAGCTTTGTGCCGGACATAGGCCGGTTCGCGCGAGGGCAGTTCGTCGCCGCACCCCTGGTCGGGACAGACTTGGTGATGATGTAAGTCTAATACCTCGACATGGTGAGGCCGGGTGACGGCACAGCAAGTGTTTCTCGCACACGGCCGGGTACGGCTCTACCCGCAACAGTTCAGGTTCGTGTGGCCAGCGGAGATGGTCTGATGGCGAGCCTCACGGGGCTGCGGCTGCGCGAGTGCTGGGCAGGGTGGGAGCGGGAATCATTCGGCGATGGGGCGGCCTCGCAGATCGCGATATACGAGAAGCCTTAGCCCCCGATCGAGTACGATCCGGTCATGGCAAACACGATGCAGTCTGAAGCCACCATGAAGGCCGCCGGAGCGCGGGCGGCAAGCCGCCGCATGGGGATGCTCACGAGCGCGCAGAAGAACGATGCACTCGAGCGGATCGCCTCGGCGCTGGTCGAGGAGCAGGCGCGCATCCTCGAGGTCAACGCGGGAGATGTGGCGCGTGGGCGAGAGCGCGGGCTAAACGAGTCGTTCGCCGACCGGATGCTGCTCACGCCTGAACGCATCGAGGCGATGGCGCGGGACGTACGCGCTGTAGCCGCGCTGCCTGATCCAGTCGGCGAGGTCATCGACACACAGACACGGCCAAACGGACTGCGCGTGCAACGGATACGCGTACCACTGGGCGTGATCGGTGCGATCTATGAATCGCGACCGAACGTCACCGTCGACATCGCCGTACTGTGCCTGAAGTCTGGAAACGCGGGGGTGCTGCGGTCCGGTTCGGACGCGCATGCGACCTCGGCAGTGCTGGCGGAGATCGTGACGCGCGAGGCCGAGGCGGCAGGTCTGCCGGCCGGCGCAGTGCAGTTCATCGAATCAACCGACCGCGCCGAGATAGGAGTGATGCTGCGAGCACAAGAGTCGATCGACTTGATGATCCCACGCGGCGGGGCCGACCTGATCGCGCGAGTGAGCGCAGAAGCGACAATGCCCGTAGTGACCGGCGGTATCGGCGTGTGCCACACGTACATCGACACCGCAGCCGACCTCAACATGGCGCGCGCAATCGTAGTGAACGCAAAAACGCGGCGCGTCTCGATCTGCAACGCCCTCGACACGATCCTCGTACACCAAGCGGTCGTGGAGCAGTTGATCCCTTCGTTGGCCGCAGCACTGGGCGAGCGAGGCGTCACCTTGCACGCCGATGCGCGCGCGGCGACCCTCGCATCGAGTGGCGCGCCGGTCGTGCCTGTGCAGATTGAAGACTACGACCGCGAGTGGCTATCGCTCGACTGCTCGATGCGCGTGGTGAACTCGTACGACGAGGCGCTGGCGCACATCGAGGCACACGGCAGCGGCCACTCGGAAGCGATCATCACGAGCGATGAGACGACGGCGCAGCGCTTTCTGCGCGAAGTAGACGCAGCCGCGGTTTACGTGAACGCCTCGACGCAATTCACGGACGGCGGGGAGTTCGGGCTTGGTGTGGAGTTCGGGATTTCCACGCAGAAGATGCACGCACGCGGGCCGATGGGGCTGCGCGAACTGACCTCGTACAAGTGGGTGGTCACCGGCACGGGTCAGACGCGGCCGTAGGCCAGAGGTAGCACGATGGTTCAGCAGATCGAGCCGATCACCCGACCGTTCGATGCGATCGTGCCGTTACCTGGATCGAAGTCGTACACCAACCGGGCGCTATTGATCGCCGCGCTGGCACGCGGCCAATCGCTCATCACTGACGGGCTATCGTCCGACGACACCCACTATATGCATCGCGCCCTCGAAGCACTGGGCGTCCATATCGAAGATATCGACGAGCACGCGTTCCGCGTGGACGGCGTGAATGGACGGTTCCCCGCGACCGAAGTAACGCTCGATGTAGGTGGCGCCGGGACAGCGGCACGCTTCCTCACAGCGGCAGTAGCTCTGGCGCGCGGAACGTTCATCGTGGACGGATCAGCGGCGATGCGCACGCGCCCGATCCAGCCGCTGATCGATGGCCTCGCACAGTTGGGCGTGGACATCGATGCACGCGAAGGCAATGGATGCCCGCCGGTGATCGTTCGCGCAAACGGCATCGATGGCGGACGCGCGAAGGTGCGCGGAGACATCTCCAGCCAGTACTTCAGCGCGTTGCTGATGGCCGCGCCGTACGCGGCGCGCGACGTAGAGATCGAAGTCGAAGGCGACCTCGTATCCGCGCCATACGTGACCATGACGCTCTCGACGATGGCCGAGTTCGGCGTCACAGCGGAGCGCGACGGCGACCGGTGGTTCCGTGTGCCGGCTGGACAACGCTACCAAGCGCGTGAATACGCAGTGGAGCCGGATGCCTCGGGAGCCTCGTACTTCTTCGCGGCGGCGGCAGTAACCGGTGGACGGGTTGTCGTGCCACGGCTCGGGCGGCGATCGGCGCAGGGCGACCTCGGGCTCCTCGACGTGCTGGAGCGGATGGGCTGCACGGTGCGCATCGAGGATGAGTCGATCACGGTTCAGGGACCGACACAGCTGCGAGCAGTGGACGCAGACTTCACGCGCATGGGCGACGTAGCAACCACGCTAATGGCGATCTCGCCGTTCGCGGACGGTCCGGTGACGGTGCGTGGCATCGCGCAGACACACTACGAAGAAAGCGACCGGCCAGTCGCGGCGGCAACAGAACTGGCGCGGATGGGACTTCGAGTGGAGAGCGAGTGGGACTCGGTCACCATCTACCCCGGCATACCACAGCCGTGCGAGGTGCAGACCTACGACGACCACCGAATGGCGATGTCATTCGCTATCACTGGATTACGCGCACCGGGCATCCGCATCGCAAACCCCGAGTGCGTGTCCAAGACCTTCCCGGAATACTTCAAGGTACTACGCAGCCTGACTGCGAACCGCTAGCCGCTATGCGCGAAAGGAACGCAGCCATGCCCGACTACCAGTTCGAACGCGAGGCACGCACCCCATACTCCGAGGTCTACTCGATCAACGACGGCCAGCACTCGCTTGGGCGAGTAGACGTGCACTACACCGCATCAGCGACCTTCGCGACGCTGGCTGTACACACTTCGCTGACGGATGACCAGGTACAGGAACTGCTGGGCGAACTCGACGAGCGGATCGTTTCGACCGCAGACCCATACCGGGAAGACCTGATCGTGACGGTGTGGAAAGGCGAAGAAGTCGGCATGTTCGGCGACGACTCGGACTTCGACGATGAGAACGAAGATGACCACAAGCATGACGAACACGCCGGTCATCGTCATGACCACTAGGCAGCGAGGCGAAGGCGAGCCAATCACCGGCGACGCCGCGCTCGCGCCGCTGCGCAAGCACCGGCATCCAAGGCTCGCGCGTATCTGTTTCGAATTGCCGGAAGTCACCGCGGACAGCGCGACCGGCCAGCACATCGCATTCCGGGTGCGAGGCAAGACGTTCGCGTACTACCTAGACAACCATCACAACGATGGGCGGATCGCCGTAGCATGCAAAGTGCCGCTGCTCGCACAGTCCGAGATGGTCGAGATCGACCCAGTGCGGTGTTTCGTACCGCCCTACCTCGGGTACAACGGCTGGGTTGGCTACCGCCTCGATGTGGGGGCAGTGGACTGGGGCGAGGTGGCAGAACTCGTGCGCGGTTCGTACCGGTTGATCGCGCCAAAGCGGCTGGCAGAGACGGTCACCGGCTGAAGACTACCGGCCGAGCGAGGCCAGCCAGTCACTGACCTCCGCGTGAGTACGCAACCGAATCCGGGTACGGCCAGCATGCACCGGATCAGCGAAGAGAGCGGCGTACCGCGCTTTACGGCGTGGGTAGGTGCGCCACGACCAGAAGATCATTGAGTCCCTAGTAAACAGATTCTGCCAGCGCTCGATGTTGCCGTGCCAGAGGCGCTCGCGTGTGATGACACGGCGAAGCGTACGCAGCACGATCGACCGCATCACCTCCCACTTCGGGAGGTCGAGCCAGACGAGCGTGTCGCAGCGGGAGAGCACGAGTTCGTCTTCCGATGAGGGACCGAGGTTGCCGTCGAACGTCCAGTCGCCGTCGCGGGTAGCGGCCTCGAACGCCTCGTAGCGGTCGTCGCGGGAGACCTCCTTCCAGTTGGCGCGCCAGATCAGTGCGTCGTTGCTGATGTAGCGGACGCTGAGGCAGTGGGCGATAGCCTCCGCGACGTAAGTCTTGCCAGAGCCGCTGGTGCCGACCACGCAGATACGACGCCCGAAGGATGGATAGTGATGCACGCGAGAGTCTCCGGACGAGTTGCTAGCGCGCCTTCCGCTCCACTGCACGGCGCGCGGCGGAGACGATGTGCTCGGCCGTCAGGCCCATGAGTTCGAGCAGCTGGTTGGAAGTGCCCGACTCGCCATAGCGGTTGGGGATGGCAACGAACTCCATCGGCACCGGGTACTTCGAGGCCAGCGCCTGAGCGCACATGGCGCCGATACCGACGTAGGCGAGATGCTCCTCAGCAACGACGACCGCGCCAGTATCGCGCGCGGCGGCGACGAGGGCTTCCTCATCGAACGGGCGGACGCTGGACATGTTCAGAACGCGGGCGCTGATACCTTCGTTCGCGAGCGTCGCGGCGGCATCAAGCGCACGGGAGACCATGATGCCAGCAGCAGCAATGGTGACATCCGTGCCTTCGCGCAGGCGGTCGGCCTTGCCGAGTTGGAAGGGCATGCCGTCAGCGTAAATCACGCGCTCCTTGGAGCGGCCCGTGCGGATCAAGAACGGGCCGGACGTTCGCGCGGCGATTTCAATCGCAGCGGCGGCCTCGTTCACGTCCGCGGGGACAAGCACGCGGAAGTTCTGGAGCGATGAAAAGACCGCAATGTCCTCGATGGACTGTGCGGATGCGCCATCCTCACCGACGGTCACACCTGCGTGGGAAACGACGATCTTCACGTTGAGATTGGGCTGCGCAATCGACATGCGAATCTGGTCGTAGGCATGCTCCGCGAAGACCGCGAAGGTGCTCGCGAACACAGTGAAGCCCATCGTGGAAAGTCCGCCAGCAGCCGAAAACATGTTCTGCTCGGCGACGCCGAACGGGAACCAGCGCTCAGGAAACTCGGTCTTGAAGCGGCGCGCCGTCGTCGACGCGCCGAGGTCGGCATCGACCACAACGATGTCGAGGCCCTCGTTGCGGAGACGAACAAGCGTGACGCCTAGTGCCTCCCGTGTAGCAGCAGTGGCGGTGGTGATCATGCGCCTTCTCCCAGTTCACGCATCGCGGTCGCGAACTGCTCGGCATTAGGGGCAGCGCCATGGAACCCGGGGTTGTTCTCCATAAAGGAGACGCCCTTGCCCTTGATGGTCTCGAAGATCACACAGGCTGGCTGACCTTTGTAGTCGCGCGCCCAGGTGAGACCATCAAGGATTTGCGCGAAGTCGTGGCCGTCGAGACCCTCGCGGACGGCCCAACCGAAGGCGCGATACTTCTCACCCAGCGGAGCGGTCTCCATCTGGTTAGCGGTGAAGTCATCATTCTGGATGCGATTGCGGTCGATGATCGCCACAAGGTTGCCAGCCTTGTGGTACGAGGCCGCCATCGCGGCCTCCCAGACCTGACCCTCCTGCTGCTCACCGTCGCCCATCAGCACATACGCGGTAACGTCGTTCTGGCCGCGCAGCTGCGCCCCAAGAGCGATACCGAGGCCAAATGAGAGGCCCATACCCAGCGACCCAGCGGAGTTCTCGACCCCAACCGGCTTACCTAGGACAGAGTGGCCTTGCAGCCGCGTGCCCTGCTTTCGGAACGTGTCCAGTTCCTCGACCGGAATGTAGCCCATCTCAGCGAGCGTGGCGTACTGCACCGGAGTGCAATGGCCCTTGCTCATCACAAAGCGGTCGCGGTCGGCCCAATCAGGCCTCTTCGGGTCGTGGCGGAGCACGCTCGCATAAAGGACGGCCATGATGTCAGTCGCGGAGAGCGAACCGCCAATGTGGCCGGACTGCACGCCGTACACCATGCGGACAATGTTGCGGCGCATACGCGCCGTCAACGCAGACAGATCGGAAGAGGTCGTAGCGACCACGGCATATATCCTTCGCGCGTTAGGAATCGGCGCGAGTATACGCAACCACGCAGCAGGCAGTCTAGGAAATATGAGATGCCGCTACGCTGAGGCCGTATGGCAAGGCGACGCGTCAGTGCGCGCGTGCCGCCTCGCACGCGGAAAAGCCACAGACCGGGCACGTGCGGCAGCCCTCGCCAAAGACGAGCGGCCCGACGCAATCGGGACAGCGGGGGCCATGCACCGCCATGCGGCGGAGCCGGCGAATAGCGAACATATCGAGGGAACGGGTGGCAACTGCATCCATAGCAGCCTCCGATGACTGAGAATTTATGTTCTGTAATGTAGCATAATAAAGAACATTAGTCCTAGTCAACGCTTAAGCTGCCTAGCTCCGGTAGGATGAGCCACATGTCGAAGCTGGCCGTCCTCCTCATCTTCGTGGCCATCGTGGGCATCGGGTTCGCGTTCCTGTACCAGCCCCGAGGATCGCAATCACGGTTCCAGCGAATCGGGCAACGGGTGCGAGTAGTCGCATATGCGTACGTAGCGGCCATCGTCGTTTCCGCAGTATTGCGAACCGTGTTCGGGTGGGGGACTTGAGCGCGCCATGCGCGTGCTGGTCTGTCCGCAAGAGTTCAAAGGCTCGCTGACCGCCGCCGAGGCCGCACGCGCACTCGCCGCAGGGGTGCGAGCAGCGATGCCCGACGCAGAGATACTCTTGCTACCGCTGGCAGACGGCGGGCCGGGCACAGTCGCGATCATCTCCTCCGCCGCTGATGGAACGTTGGTCACGATGACCGCGCGAGGCCCGCTAGGTGCACCAGTACGAGCAGCCTACGCACTGCTGCCTACTCACTCGGGGCACGGCCAGACCGCAGTGATCGAGGCAGCAGCAACAGCCGGATTGGTGCTCATCCCAGCGGGACGCCGCGAGCCCTGGCGGGCGTCAACCTTCGGCGTAGGCGAGCAGATACAGGCTGCGCTGGCTGCGGAGGTGCGCGAGGTTATTGTCGGTGTGGGTGGCACAGGCACGAACGACGGTGGAGCGGGCGCGGCACAGGCGCTGGGATACCGGCTATTGGATGCGCGTGGGGAGCCGATCGGGCCGGGGCCTCGGGAACTGATGCGCCTCGACCGAATCGATACGAACAACGTAGAACCGCTGCCAGCGTGCGCCCGCGTGCGCGTTGCCGTGGACGTGCAGAACCGGCTGCTCGGGCCAGAGGGTGCGACACGTGTGTTCGGCCCACAAAAGGGGGTCACGCCGGAACTGGCGGACGAGTGCGAGCGGGCACTGGAGCGATGGGCGCAGATGGTGGCGCGCGACATCGGGGTGGATATCGCAAACATCGAGGGTGGCGGAGCTGGAGGCGGATTAGCCGCAGGACTAGCTGCGTTATGCGCGGCCAGCATCGAGAGCGGGGCCGCGCTGGTAGGCGAGGCGGTGGGGCTGTCGAGAGCAGTGGCGTCAGCGGACGTGATCGTGACTGGCGAGGGGCGGCTGGACACACAGACGGCCTACGGGAAGACAGTCGCGTACGTGGCGGAAATCGCGCGGCAAGCAGGCCGCCCCTGCCTGACGGTCGCGGGGAGCATCGAGGCGCAGCCGGCCTCGATGCAGGACTCGGAGGCGGCAATGCTGGCAGGAGAGCCCGTAGAGGTCGCAATCGCCCATGCCTCGGAGCGCGTGCAGGCAGCGGCGGAGCGTCTGATGAGACGGTATCGCACCTAACGGGCTAGCCGAGGCCAAGCGTTTCGAGGCGGTCATCATCGATGCCAAAGTAATGCGCGAGTTCATGCAGGACGGTCTTCGCGACCTCCTTCGGTATGTCGTGTGGATGAAAATGGCGTTCGAGCGGGCCCTGGAAGATGACGATGCGGTCGGGCAGCGGGTAGGAGGTACCCGAGCGTTCGGGCAGTGGCGTGCCGACATAGAGGCCAAACAGGTCGTCACCGGAACCGACATCGCCAGCTCGGCGGTCGGCGGCGGAGGGCTCGCGTTCGATGACGATGGCAACGTTATCGAGCGCACGGCGCATCTCGGACGGGAGCGAGGCAACAGCGCGATGGACGAGGCGGCGGAAGCGAGTGCGATCCATCTACCGATGATCTATCGACAACGGCCGGGTTGCACCTATGCACCTCACGTCCACAGCCGATGATTCCGCATAGGGGTTCTACCTAGGGATCCCGCGTAGCGGGGGAAGGAGGCCTCGAGATGCTCTTTCGCATGCTCAATCGCTTCCGCTCCGACCCGCTCCGGGCGGAGGTGGAAGCATCGATCCGTGCTGGAACGTTTCTGCATAAAGGCGAATGGCTGCTTACCGCACGCCCTCGGTCAGCAGCCATTCGCCCAAGTGAGCGCGGCGATCGACGAGTGGCGCCGCGAACAGATGCAGGGCACCAGGCACCCGTATGGCATCGACTAGATGGCGCTGGTCGTGGCGTGCGCTGAACCGGGAGACAAAAGATCGCCTCGGCGACCTTCGGTGTATTCCGGCCGGTCGACTTCTGCCGTGAGGGCGGAGTGGCGGATCAGATGATGGCGTTTGTGCGCGAACTGCCGCTCGACGACCTTCAGCGGTCGCCGAGCGTGCGATTTGCCGCCGCGCTGTTCTCGTGGGGCGACGTGGCTCGCGAAACGATTTTCAGTGACGAGCGCGAAGAGGCGGTCGGCTAGGGTCACAGCGCTCATGAGGCAATCACCTCGGCGGCGAGCTCAGCACACCCAGCCGGCGTCGATCACTAAGTTATCGACTTCGGTCTTGCC
>SXGR01010366.1_pt1 | contig 12921 bp, 28 predicted proteins | sample 3174711 | NCBI WGS metagenome assembly SXGR01 (sample SAMN11356860, study PRJNA531348) | freshwater metagenome | isolation source: freshwater sample F1-60 | place: China: Fuxian Lake, Yuxi | collected 2017-12-25
GTTCTACTGTAGTTTTTGAGCGTAGAAAAACACCCATACCTGGATAATGCCAGGTGGGTGTGCCAGTAATGGAAGTGTTTTATTTAGCCTTTACTTAATAATCTTAGCCTTTACTTGAGTTACATTTTCTACAAAGAATCATGATATTTTCTAAAACATTATTTCCACCATTTGCCAGACTAAGGATATGGTCTGCCGTCAGATCATTTCTTGATCCACATCTTGAACACCATGGCTGCATCTGTCTTGCTAATCTTGATAGTCTGTGCCATTCAGAATTATATTTTTTATTTCTTTCTGCTCTCTTAGGGTCCCTCGCTGCTATGGCGTTAAGGCAATCCTTGCAAGTGCTACCCCTGGAGAGGGTGCCACAATATAAACAAGGACTTTTAAACCTCTTCATTATTAATATTTATTTATTCTATTTCTTCTGCATGTTCAGGGCAGTCACATTCAACTTCATTATCATAATTCTCATACTTGACAAGGGCACCCAGATGGGCATTGAATGCTGTTAATGTAGATAGATTTACTCTATTGAGTAATGTTTCTATACCGTCAAAACTTAGGCGTTCATCTGTTTGTATTTGTGTATTAACTGGACCTATTGATAAACTAATGTTTAACATTAATTAACTCACTTCCTTTTCCGACCTAATTTTGGGTGTGCGAAGTACAGGCTCTCTTATTTTACCAGATAAATCAGAAACTCGCAACTCTATTCCTCACTTTCACCATAGATGCAAGGTCATATAGCCCATTGCGTTTAGGTACGCCATGCGTGTCTATTATCTTTAGGGCTTCTTTCTTTGTGATATTTAGCCATAAACAGATAGCCTCAAGATCAAGCCAGAACCTCTTATCTGGATTATCCATAGCCAACTGTAGTAGTCTATATAGTGTCCAAGAACCTTTGCATTTCAAACAGAATACATCAGATAATATATTTTCTATGTCTATTGCTACCCTATTCTTACAGCCATCTGTAGGGCATGGTATCCTTCTTGTTGTTTCTATGAAGGCTTTTGTTACTGATAATCCTTTAGAGTGGATTACTTTGACTTCCCTCGCAAATTCACCAGACCAATCCTGCTGTAAGGTCCAGCCTAAATGAGTAATGTGGAACTGGGCTGTTGCAGCAACCTCTGCCTCAATACTTGGCTCTTTCTTAAGCAGGGCTGGTGGTGTTAGATTTCTCGCTCTGCGGATCAGTGCCTCATATTTATGTAACATGGGTAGAGTCTCTACGGCTGTAGAGTAATCCATCGCTGCTACATTAAAGCCTAATGATCTTTCAGAGTTACGAGATCCTGTTCCTGTTCTACCTGGAACCAGGAAACCTTTTGCTTCTTGTTGTAAGGTAGGAATGTCAGAGAGTTGCTCTCTTAGTATGCCCTCACATTTTCTGCAAAGATACTTCTCATCCTTTGCATGATGTTGACACAATTGACATTCCATCTTTGCCCCTATTTCTTTTCTAATTGTTCAAACAAGTCATCAACAGTGTTGAAGTCTTTGTATTCCTCTGGCTTTGGATCTTCTTTGATCTCCATAAGTCTTTGATATAAGTTTGCTAAAGTGTTTGCCCTCTTAACAAGACGATCCATGTTTGGTCTTAGGAAAGATACCAACACAAATGCTGGCCATCCAACTAAGTATGCACCAAGAACCCATGCTATTGTGCTTCTGCCTTTAAAGTATGCACATAATCCTGCCAACATAATCCAAACAATTTCCATTATTTACTTCCCTCATTCGTCTCAATGAAGCCTATCTTTTCCATAGACTTCTCACAATCAGGACATTCCTGACTATCTAATTGTACCCTATTGTCGTTCTTACACCAATAGATATCTGATTCCATTTGATCTCCAAACGCCTGCAAGTGTATATAGTTAAATGCTTTAAGTAGATTACGCTTTTGTACTTCTTCTGGTATCTCTTTTATCTCGTACATCTTGTCGCCTACTTCTTCTTGTTTGTCAAGTCTGTACTGCCTGTCGTATTCTTTTCTGCACTCTCTACAGGTTGTGAGCCTTCTTGTAGTTGAGCCATGAGCAAGTCCAAAGTACTTGTCCTGAAGCGGATACGAAATATTACATTTGATACAAATTCTTTTATCCATTTCATTACCACTCAGGCTTCCAATCTGGGTTAAGAATATAACGAGATTCCCATTCCTCGCTTGGGCTAACAAATGCACCCTTATACTTCATACCAAGCCAGATAGCATCTTCTATGTAGTGGACATAGCCAAGATCTTTCATCTTTGCTCCACATGGATTACATTCTAAATTAAGAAGTCCAACTTTTAAACCATTGCAACTTTCACAATAAACAACATTTTGCTTAATCATTAGTATCTGCTCCAACTTCTTGGAGGCTTGCCCCTTTTCTTGTCTCGTCTTGCTTTTTCATAGTGTGCATTGCATATGCCTTTTGCATAATGTGGCCTGACACATCCATCTATTGTACACGATTTCTTATTATTGTGAACACTTTTCTTATGTGATGCCTTGCGACATTCTTTGCAATAATAATCAACGCCGAATAAAAGATTGCCAAGCAATTCTATATTCCTTTTGCTTTGTTTATAGAATTGATCTAATGCCTTTTCTTGTTTACACTTATTGCATGTCTTTGTCATTATTTAGATTCCTTCTTTGCAAGATACTCTTCATATGTCAAATTATATTTATCTTGATTACACTTTCTGTGGCAAGGTCTTACATTTCTAATTGTATTCTCTCCACCTCTGGATGTTGGAGTCATATGATCAGGCCAAAGAGATTCCATTGAGCCTTCTCCTTTTCTTGGAAGGGTAAGGTCAATAGGCTGATTGCAAAGGTAGCAGTTTGATCCATAAGTTTCTATTAGTTGTTTTTCAGTCCAGTCTTCATGATGGACTCCTCGTCTAAGTGCTAATTGCTTTCTTGATGCTTGTCTATAGGTATGTTTGTTTCTTTGTTGTTCAGCCCTTTTCATTTCATACCTTTGCTGTACAGTCATTTTTGATAAATGATTTAATCTGTCTGCACGATAACATTCCTTGCAAGTAGATTTTAATCCATGCTTGCCCTTTGGATCTTTGTAAAAGTATTCCAATGTTGCTGATAATTCTTTTTCACATTCTGTGCATATTTTTGTTTGATTCATTATGACCACATCTCCTGATATTCACGAACTGTGGTTAGTCCCTTGTAATCGTGACATGGTACGCAGTACTGCGTCTTACTATAATCTATTGCCTCTGCTACTATTCCTTCACAGAAAACACATATAATCGCATTTGGATTATTCATTTGTATTGCTCCTCATCATTCTCGTTTTTACAGTTATTCAACTGCATACTACAAGTATATCATGACTATTCTATAATAGTCAAATAAAAGGGCATATTTCTATAAATGTTACCAAATCGTTATAAATCATATTCCAGGTCATACCAGCCTTTACCATTTAGGCTCATTAATCTTGTAAAATATGCATGATATTTATGTCTAACGCTATCTAATGAGTATGTTTCTATGGCTCTATTACTAATAATCTTTGGATCAAGGCTTTTTACATCTTCCGCCGCTTTTAAAAATTCCTTGAAGGTATGGCACTTATAGCCATTGACTCCATTAATAACACTCTCTGAATACACGCCCCATGGTGTAGTAATAACAGGAGTTCCACAGACTTGTGCTTCTATGTGTACATTAGCAAAGGGCTCAATGTAATATGTTGGACTAAATACTGCAATTGCCTTACCCATCAAGTCAGCCTTTTCTTTGCCATAGACTGGACCAATGTATTCGCCATACTCAGTTCTAAATTCTCCAACACCTGCAAGAATTAAACGCTTGCCTAATTTCTCGCAAGTTTGAACAGCCACATCAATTCCTTTTCTTGGAATCAATCTGCCTATATATAAATAATAATCTTCCTTAGTTTCTTGCAAGGGATATTTAGCAGGATCTAAATAACCAGGAATAACATCATCAAAGAAATTACCATCTACAGTTACAGGATTCTTGTGCATTGCATAAATACTATGTCTCCATGCCTCTGATTCAAACACTCTAAATGGTGCAAATGTGCCACCATAGCCTATCCCATATTCTACCCTTATATTTTTTGGAAACTCATTAGCAATACTTACTTGAGTAGAACCAGCAATAAACAAAATAAAGTCTTTAGGCTGTAGTCTTTCCCTGATTGCATTTGTGACGGCATTGTTAAAATACTGCCAGCCTTCTAATTCAGCATTGTATTCAACATGTAGAAAATGCTTGCCATCCAGTAGTGCAAGTCTTTCTTCTTCTGGCATACATGGAATGAATTCTGTTACAGGTGCTTCATTCTCTGTTCCGCCATATAAAAATATCTCATGGCCAAGAGAATGCATCATTCTACAGAAATTAATAATCTTTACTGTGTAGGCACAGTTCTCATATTCCCATGTTGTGTTTGTATGTGGCAACCCTATTATGTGGAATCTCATTATTTATCTTCTTGCTCTTCTTCTTTTCTGATAACAGAACTACCACCAATAAATCCTACTGCTCCACCTACAATGGCAGAACCAAGAGCAGTCAATAATTGTGTTGCTGAATCGCTGATTGGGAAATCCTCATGAGTTAAAAATGCTAATGTCCATGCTCTACCAAATGCACCTACAGCAATAATTAAAACAAGGGCTATAGCACCTTTTGCAAGCATTATTGCTATTTGATCACGAACAGATTGCTTTTTCATTTACAACAGCCGTCTTCACAATCGCAGGTTTCACCATCAATAATAAAATCTAATTGTTCAATCGCATTGATAAGTGCAATCTTTACTGCCAATAAATCATCAGCAAGGGACTTCTGGTAATTCAAGTTGTTCTGGTCCATCGTTGGTCCTCCCATTTATTTCCTCCATTACTTGTTCTCGTATTGCTTGTGTTAGGCCAATAATCCATTCATTAGCCATTTTCATATCTTCTTCATTGTCAGATGATAGAACTATGTCTCCATCTACAAATTGCCATGTGTTCATTTCTTATTCCTTTTTATGTCTGCTAAGGTTCCAAGTATGTTTTTAACTGTACCGTTTTTTCTTAGCCTTACAACCATTCCATTTTTAATCTGGATAGGATTAAAGCCATCATGTCTTTTTAGTTTTCCAGATGACATTTCATCCTCCTTATAATGTACTTGGTTAGCAAATCTGGCAAAATATCTTCTCATGTGTAAGACCTTCTGCCTACTATCGTTGGCTTCTTAGAAATATTGGTTCTTTTATTTCTAACTTCTGCAATGGGCTGATTAATGATAGGAAGTTCCTTGCCAGGATTTCTTTGGTCCCATCTTTTAATATAGCCATCAAGATACTCATCTATTAATTGTATCAGTTTTTTATCATCCATGCTGTTTATTTCTTCTGGATTATTATGCTTCCAGAAACGACTTAGAAGTCCTGGTTCTTTCATGATTGTTCTTTCCATAAATATAAAGCAAAAGCAGCCCCAAGCCCAATTGCAAAATTGCCTAAGACTATGCTTAAAGCACAGCCACCAATAATATATTTAATCACCAAAGTTTACATTCCTTTGGTCTATGCATTTTTACACTTGTTTCAGAATGGATCAATATCTTCTGACCCTTTTTAATTCTTCTGGTGCAAGCATCACATTTAACATCATCAAAAACATTTACAATAGTTTTCCATGATTTATTAGTATTACTATTATCTATATAATCTTTTTCTTTTTTAAAAGGATTTCTTTCATCTATCCAATTAATATTACTTCCCATATCTTAAACTCCTCTATTCTCTTTTGTTTTTTTCTTTTCAACTGTTTGCCTAAAGTCGGATTTTAACATATAGGCTTCGCCTGAAGAAAAACTTGGTAATTTCAGCACTCTTCGTGAGAATTCAACCTTGACATGAACATTTGCCCTTGTCCCTTAAGAACCAACATTGAAGTTATCTCTAAACGCCCTTAAGTATCTCTATTGTATCAGATAGAGTTTTCTTTTGTCAAATTAGAATAAAAAATAACCTCCAAGGCGAGAATGAGAGGTAAACGACCTTGGAGGCTACATGGTCAGCATATGAACTGACATTTTTAGTGTTGACACTCAGGAGGTAATCAACTGTAATAATTGTAACATACTTGGGATAAGACTGTCAACTTAGATGATATAGACTTTGTACTCTTGTCCATTTTGATCTGTAAGAGTAACTTCAATCATTTCATCTTGAATTTCATTATTTTCCATTTTATGCTCCTTAGTATACTTTTACAACTACTGTATTTCCGTTTTTGTCCTCTTTGATGACTTCAACGAATTGCATTTCTTCTATTACTTTTTTTGGATCTGACATTAGTACCAGCCCTTTTCTTGAAAATGTTTTAGTGCTCCGCAGGCTGTATAGTGTCTGCGGTGAATATAAGCAAGAGTGGCCACAAGTTGGCTAACACCTGCATCTGTTTTTTGCATTCCTAAGCCTTCATAGGTGGCTTTCAGAATCTGGCCTATACCACTGGCTGTGGATGTAGGATTTTGTGCCTTTGGATTCCATGCGGACTCCTTTGATATTAATTTATTTAGGCACTGATATTGTTCTTTATTTAATAATTTCCTTGCAACTTCCTTGGCTGAAACCTGCTGCAAAATAGGTCTTGGCTCAAAAACTACTGGAGTTGCTGGTGTTGGGCTGGTTAGTTGTAGTATTAATACTGATATTACTATAAATAGACCAGCGATAAATGTATTTTTGTTTAAAATAGGTTCTCTCCTTGTTTGGCCCCATGATCGCCCCTGGAATGCCTTTTATCGTCGTTTACAGACGATTACAGACACTTTCAGATTGTATATGATCCCTTATGACTTGCTAAGGTCTTCCAGGGCTTTATCGCCCTTAGACCAGTTGCAGTAGGCGTGAGAAGGTCTTACATTTTCCAAAGTATCTGGACCACCTTTGGATATGGCTATCACATGCTCCACATGAAAGCCTTTAGGCTCTGTTCGTGGAACTGTGAAATCTATAGGTTGTTGACATAAATAGCAATTATGTCCATATTTGTCTAAAACTTGTTGTTCTGTGTATGGTTCAAATCCATTTTGAAGTTTTCTGGCTCTTCTTTTTCTAAGATTTCTTCTACCATTTGATCTTGCTTGTTCTAAGTTGGCATATCTCCAGGCTTTGTTATCTTGTCTTAGTTTTTCTGGACTTTGACGATTTCTCCAGCGTTTATTCATTTTGGAGACTTTATCCTTATTAGATCTTGCCCATTTTTTTGCTTTTTCTCTATTTTTTTCTGGATTATCTTTTACCCACTCAGATCTTTTTTTATTATTACATTTTCTACATGCAGAAAAAAAGCCAGAAGGCCTATTATTTCTTATTTGAAAATACTCATATGTCTTAGGGTACTCCTGCTTACATTGAGTACAAGTCTTCATTTCCATAAGTCTATTGTATCAGTTCCGCCCAATTTTGTCATTAATGTTAAAAAAGGCCTCAGATTGCTCCAAGGCCTTTCCTTAAGACCTGAATGGCTCAAAATTTCCCTATGGATGTGTGTAGCCTTGTGATCTTAATATCTAATTATATCAGTTATTTGCTTCCTACGCCAAACTCTTTTTGATTTGGCTGTAGTGCTTTAGCCAGAGGCCCTAAAAGACCTGCTAAAAATGCGTTTAGTAATACCTTTGGATCTGTAATTCCAGATATATATAAGGCTACTGCTGATGCAAGGCTTGCTCTTGCCCATGATTCTACTGCTGCAAGTGCCTTCTCTTTGTTGGATTTAACTATCTTGGCCTTCGCCATTTTTGTTCTCCTTTTTTAACTTCATTGTTTTTATTCTTGCTTTTACTTCGTCAAGTGTTTCAACTATCTCAAAATGCATTTCATCCTTGCGTTTTGCATAGTCTCCACCCCAACGAAGATTATATTTTTTACATAATTCTCTAATTATTACAGCCTGCTGCTTGGTAAATGTATTCTGCATTCCAAGAGGATGCCTGGTTGCATTCAAATCTATGGCTGTACCTGATGAGTGATTGCTCAAAACAGAATCACTGCCTCTAACATCCCTATAGGCGTATGCCCAATCGTCAAACACTCCCTCATCAATAGGCTCTACCTGAGCGTGAAACTCAGCAGCAAAGGCAGTCAAGATTACTCCAGCGTCTTTCTGTAGTCTCATTTTTCTGTCAGTGCCTTTGACTTTAAAGACCTTTATGTCTATTTCCTTTTCGTCTTTAGACGCAGGCCATCCATTTTGTGATTTAGTCATTTGATTTCTTCCTTGTCTTTGGCTTACTTGACTCAACAAGTAGAATAAATATCTCATCTACTCTTGCCTCAAGTCTATTGACCTGATCACGAAGGCTCGTGCCTCCATTTGTTTTCAGTTCGCTTAGATAGTGTTTTACCAGCCATCTAACTGATCCTACGAATGCTGCTGCTATTGTGATTGCAGATACTATTAAGCCTGCGTACTGCTCAATGTTCATATGTTTAGTTCTCCTTGTTTTAGATTGGCTTTGAATTCTACTACTGACTTGGGTTCCGCCCAAGATCTTTGTTTAAAATCTATTCCAGAGTAGTCTTCAAATTCACTTAGTGTTCTTTTATCTAATAATCCATATTCTTTATTAATAATATTATTATCTATAATTTTATTAACAAATGCCCTGGACTCAATGTCTTTTTCATTCCACAGTTTAGGAAAATCTTCGTAAAACAATCTTCTATGATTTCTGCCATATCTGTGATATATGTATGTTTTCTTGGGATTGTATAAATTGTAACCTGCTGTATAAAATCTTATTGCCATAAATATTTCTTCTTCTGTAAACATTACTTCTTTAACAAACGGAGCATCTAAAATAGCCTGTCTGCTTGTAAAGAAAAAGTGTCCAGAAACATATGGCGATGGAAGTTCTATCCCATACGCTTGGTTATAAGAACAAAATTGTGGAATACCATTTTTTTTAAAATTTTCTATATTTATATCAGACATAAAGAACGAGGTGCTGTGTTTTGCTTCTGGAATATTATCTGTGCCGTCTTCATTTTTGTCATATACTAATGCAAAGGCAGTAATTACAGATGGACCATTTCTTCTTTGTAGGTCTTCAAAGTCACGAATTATTTCTTCATCCCAGTTTTTAATTACTCTCATATGAGAATCTACACTCATATAATAGTCTTCATTATTGTAAAATTTATGAGAGTTTAGTCTTGCAGGTTGCGAGCCTACAATTGATCCTGGCTCTATAATGTCCATTTTTACATTTGGAAATCTTAAAAGAACTTCCTGATGCAATTCTTTGCTATCTGTTTGATTTGTTATGCCAAAATATATTCGTTCTGGATATTTAGCATTTTGATAAAAATTATCTACTGTTTCCCAAATTTCAGGATCATGATAAGATGGAATATTTATAAATATTTTAGGATGTTCTTTCCAAATTGCATGAACACAGGTTGTGCAAAGAGTTTCATAGGAATGCTTAATCATATCTTGTCTTTCTTGACTTTCCCAGATTTCTTTTATTGATTTTTCGTTAATATTGCCAAATACAGTCTCAAAATCGTAATCATTGCAGCAAATAAAAACTGCTCCATTTGCATTGATATGAATCCAGGTATCAGGTCTACTGCCCAAATTGTTACAGCCAACTACCTTACCTTTGCCAGTTATTTGATTTTTCATGATTCCATGAGTATCTAAATGTCCTGCTCTATCAGATAAATGAGTATTTGTAAAAATGTTTATTTCTGGAAAATTTTCTTTCATTTGCTTAAGAGCAGTAGCCGTATCTCCAGTGTTATTATCTAAGTCAATCTCTGGAGCATTTGGTAATAATTCCATGTAGCCAAGAGATGCTTCATTAATTCCATTTACCTGCATTGTAACTCTTTGATGAGGAAAGTTATCTATTGCATATCTAATGTTGTCCATAACTCTTTGATGCATTTTTTCAGGCTTTCCCGTCATTTTTGCCCATGTTTTAGCATCAGCAGATGGTGTATTAAAATGAATTATGTCAATAACATCACTATATTCTTTTATTATGTCCATCTTGTCTTTTGTTAAAGGGGTGCCATTTGTTAAGACCATAGTCCTTACTTTATACTCTCTAAACAAATCAAGCATTTCTTTAAAGTGCTTATAAAGCAATACTTCGTTATAGTGTGCTGTGTATATAAAAGACCATGATGGATCTACAAAGTCTCCAACGCCTTTTTGCAATTGTTCAATAATAGAACGAATAGTTTCAATAGGCATTGAGCCTCGCCCAATGACTGGGTTTTCAGCATACCTTACTGGGCAAAACCAACAGCCAAGGTTACAAAGTCCGTTAGGATCCAGTTGAACTAATTTTATCAAAATCTTCCTCCGTCATTTGACCTCTAATTACCTGCAAATATTCAGGACCCTTAGTAAAGAACCAGTGATTAGGCTCTGCAAAATGGAAGAAAATCATAGCAACATGATTAGTTTCTGGATTTGGGAACCCTTCTCTCCAGTGCCATTGATCATTGCCATAGTATGCAAGGGCTTGATTAGGATAAAGCGTATAAGCCTTATCATCTACCCATAGATCCCAGGGCTCAGCCTGATAAACACACATATCTAAAGTATATGTACAAGCATTATCATCTTTGTGTTTATAAAGACTTGGAACAGGATCTTGTCCTTCATAATGGGCAAACAATGTGTATGTAGGAAATAGTGTGTCGCTTCCAAATGCTTCTCTTGCGGTAGGAATTAGTTTTTCTGCTAACTCTTTTAGAATAGGAAGTCTATTATCAGCAATTACATATCGTGAAAATCCTGCTTGATACTCAAAAGATTTTGGATTTAAAACGGCATTGGTAAGGATTTTATAGTCTTCTGGACTTAAAACATCATTAACTAATAGTGGCTCTTTCATCGCAACCAACTTACTACTGCATACCTTTCGCCTTCAATAACTGGCGAGACTGAGTGATTATAAACATAGGTTGATGGAAATACAATCATCTGATTAGCCTTTGGCTTTAATGTCACATTAAAACGAGGGAAGTTAATCTCTCCACCTGTGTAGTTATCGTTTAGATAATAAACTGTTGAAATGCGTCTATGATATGAAGGATGATCATCAATGTGATTTGTAAACTGCTGACCTTCTCCATACTTTAAGATGCCATATGTATCGTGCCACTCAGTAAAAATACCGTAATCAGCCATATAGTCTTTTTCAATTGGATCAAAATGCTCAAAGAAAAGATTATTTACATTATTTATAAATGCATCTGTCAATGACAAGACTGTAACTTCTTCTATTTTACCTTTATAAGGAATACCAAAGGTACTTGTATCTCTTGTCTTTTTGTTTACCATTGGATCTGAGTTTTCTTTAACTCCCGCTTCATTCCAGGCAAATCCAACAGAAGCCATTCCTTCTTCAATATCTTTGTATAGATTTTCACTATCAGGAATTACATTGCTATATATAACTATCCCTGGTGCTATTTCTTCTTTATTCATTTACTACTCCCCATTTTTCCAAGGGACACGCAGCCCCTTTTAGTTTAGTTTTTGCTGCCATAAAACATCCACATTTTTTACATTGTGTTGTGAGTTTTATTAGTTCTGGACAAGCCTTGCAAATTGCTAACCTGTCTTCTGCTATTTTAGGATCTTTAACATACTGATCTTTATCAAGCAAATGCCAAGGTCTTGTTTCTCCTTGAGCCTGTTTCCATTCATTCCATTTAGACATAATTACCCCTTTGGTTCTTATTATACTCTATTGACTACCTTTTCGCCATCCCAGAGATCTCCAACCTGTGCAGTTTGACCTTCTGGAACTTTAACAATTGATGTTTCGCTACTAAATACTGCCTGATATTTGTCATCATAAGGCGTTCCAACTACACTATAAAATATAATCAAAAGTGTATTGTCGCAAATATATGCGTATTGAGTCTTTTTGTTCCAGACTGTATTTGGATTATAGATAGGTTCTATTCCTCCAGTAAACTTTGTGCCGTCCCAAACAGCACCACTGGTAGCCGTTTCTTTGTATTCAGTTACCACCATCCCAGTAATAGGTAGCCCACTTGCAACAGCGTTAGCAAGTCTTTCTTCTCTTACTGGATCTGGAATTTTATCTAATGTGTTATAGATATCCCAGGTGTCATTATCATTTTTTACTATAAATGCGTACATGCATTCTCCTTGTTAGTGTTTAGATATGTTTTAACCAAAGCAGCCTCCACAAGATCCAAAGGCACCTTCACAAGTTCCTGCACACGTTGGTCCACAGTCACCTGGTGGGCATGGTTCAGGTGTAGGAGTAGGAGTTGGTGTCGGTGTTGGCGTTGGCGTTGGCGTAGGCGTTGGGGTAGGCGTAGGCGTTGGCGTAGGTGTAGGCGTTGGCGTTGGCGTAGGCGTTGGCGTAGGCGTTGGCGTAGGCGTTGGCGTAGGTGTAGGCGTTGGCGTCGGAGTTGGTGTAGGCGTTGGAGTTGGTGTTGGAGTAGGAGTTGGTGTAGGTGTAGGAGTAGGTGTGCTGCATGAATAACATGGAGTACATGCTGGACCTGATCCACCACAACCAGGAACATTGGATGCAAGGCAGTTACCAAATCCATTAAATACTGGTGTTGTGCAGTCAAAGTAGATTCCAGAACCTGCAGGGCATTGTTGACGAGTCTTGCTCCACAGACCTTCGTAACTATCTTCACCAAGACATGTTGGGACTACATAGTTGTAAGGCTCACATGCTCCACATGGAGGTGGTGTTGGTGTAGGTGTAGGTGTTGGTGTTGGAGTAGGGGTTGGAGTAGGTGTTGGAGTTGGTGTTGGAGTAGGTGTTGGAGTAGGTGTTGGAGTAGGTGTAGGTGTTGGGGTGACCACTACAGCAGGGGTAAATCTCAATA
>SXGR01261484.1_pt1 | contig 12921 bp, 13 predicted proteins | sample 3174711 | NCBI WGS metagenome assembly SXGR01 (sample SAMN11356860, study PRJNA531348) | freshwater metagenome | isolation source: freshwater sample F1-60 | place: China: Fuxian Lake, Yuxi | collected 2017-12-25
AAAACCATCTACCGAGACCATAGCCGCCTCATTGAATGGCGATATATAGAACGCTGAAGACAGATGGGCAAGATGATGCTCCACCTCGTGCATCTTCCAGGAATAGCGCTCGCCTGGAAAGGCACAAACCAATTCTTCTCTTACGCTAGCGCGCTCATTCTTATTTTTGATACGGTCAATCACCAACCCAAGATTAGGCCGCGTGACGAGAGCAAAACCGATCTTTCTCCACAGGTTGGCTTTCGAATCCTGATTCATGGCCACATGAGCCACGTCTCCCAAGCCAATTTTTGCCTCGGCCAGACAATACCGGATAGCCTCGGATGGAAACCCAGCCCAATGTTTCACCCGCCGGAATCGTTCCTCCTCAACCGCAGCAATCAATGCGCCATTTTTGATAAGACAGGCAGACGAATCACTGTGATACGCGTTGACACCCAGAATGAACATGCCGAACTTCCCTTCTACTTAATACGTGGCCCTGTAGTACAATAACTTGATGTACTCCATCAACACAAACGGCCCTGAGCGACCGTTTGCCCACCAGCACATCGAGTTCCACCACTCAGGCGCAGACTGTACCAGCACAAACTCCCTGTCGCTGCCCGCAAATACTCTGTTCCAGACCCAATGCAGTCGACGCATGTGCGGCGGGTCGCTAACAACTACCGCCCCCCTCCAGCTGCGAAGCTTGAGTAGCGCCAACGCATTCATCGCCTCTTCCCAAGTACTGCCAGCCCCCGCTCCCAGGATCACCGCATTTTCCGGCACATTCTCATCCAGCAAAAACTGCACACGTTGATTCAAATATTCTGAACGCGTCAACTCCGAGCCGTTCTCCAGCCCAGTCAACATGATATACGGGGCATAGCCTTGGTGGTAAAGCCGGGAGGCCATCGCAATACGATCCCCATTATCTCCATCTAAAACCAAGATAACGTCCGCCCGCACAGGAGCCTGCGCAGGACCGCTCAAATAGCTCCCAGCCTGGAGAAACGCCACCATGAATAATGTTGCAAACGCCAGGAGCAAACCATTTCGCAGGGGACGTTTCATCACGATCTCCGACGTACACATACTCACAATAGTCCCCTTCAGCAAAGAGGCCGTTTCATTTCAGTCGGTTCTTAAAGCGGATAATCAAGGTGCCGATCCCCGAACTTGACTGGAGCATCGAAGACACAGCACAACTAACTAGACTTGGAAACCACCATGATCACGCTTACGCTCAAGACTCCAAGATGTCCAGGAGATCACGAAGCGCGGGATCGAGAATCTCATCGATGGCCTGGATCTGTTGGGGCGTCAGAACGGACTTCCATCTTGAGTTATCATTTCTAGGTCGAACGCGGCGGGCGAGCCACGACACGCGCGCTGAAGGTCGCAGCCCAGAAACACTCAGCAGTTTCTCCAGCGTCTCAGTCGGATGGCGGCTCAAATCCTCGTAGCGGATCTCCACATATCGATTCCCAGCCAACCTGCGCCCTTCCTCCCGAATACTGGCGGTGAAATGCATCCAGAGATACACGCACAAACCGAACGGATTTCGGTAGCGCTCGACGAACATTCTACGCCATTGTTCTGGCCAGACGCGAGGCCAGAGATCTCGTTCCTCCCACGTACGAAAGCCGCCCACCTCAATTATCCGGTGAAACGACTCGGTGACAGCGCGCACATCGCGAATGATATGAATAAAGATCGCATCAGGAAAGGGAACTGACAGAAGTCGCATCCGAGCATGCCCGGCGTAGTAACTAAGAAGACGGCTTCGACCTTGAATCGCGAGCAGCGATGCCACATCGTGACGTACGCAAGCACTCTCATCGGGTAGAATGTCTGCATCGGTGGGTGCTTCAGGAAGCCAGAGGTCGCATTCACGAGGGGTGAATCGAGCAATACGCGTCTCCCAAAACTCCCACGGTTCCGTCGGGTAAGGAAGGAGCTTGAAGAACGGATTGCCAGAGTTCGCGCCGAGCCGCATTCGGTAGAGTCGTCTTCCAACGCTCGGAAGATCGTAGACGCGGTTGAGCGCGGCAGGCATGCTCCGACTGCGCAATACGCCAACCAAACCGGACATACTTTGACAAGGCAGCCACCGCAGGAGTTGACGATGTAGACTTCCCTCTCTTAAAGCCTGGTCAGTTGGCTAAAAATCTCATTGGGGCACGCAAAAAGATTAATCAGTGGAGCGCTGATATCCTCATGGTCTGTGGATAACGCGCCATCATCGCGTATCCTGAATATTCGATAATGGTGAGAGGATAAGAATTTCTCTATGGCTGTCAGGTTGGTTCTACCAAGCCTCTCAAACATTACCAGCTTGATGCTCCTTGTATGGAATAGATTGCGTGCCCCTATAAAGGCTTTTTCTTCGCCGCCCTCTATATCAATTTTCATGATTATACGATCGAACCGGCCTGCCAATACGCTGTCAAGCGTATCGGCATGAACGACGGAAACACGATCATCTCCAGCATGCTCTTCACTTATGATTCGATTCGTGCTGGACAGAGCATGTTCATTGAGAAAATACACAGACCCAGGCCGATCTGATATGGCGATTTTATGCAATTCGAAGGTTGCCATACTGCCATTCAAGCTGGCCATCATTTCGATAGCGTGAAAAGACTCCTCACTTGGCTCGAACGTCACAACTTTCTTGAACTTATCAGCCATCAACGCACTGAATATCCCCACATTCGCCCCAACATCGACAAACACATCTCCAAGAGATGCATTTACCCTGAGAAACCGCATGTCATTGCCCTCAGGGTACTTGAAGTAGAACATTGGACTATATGATCTATTGGGGGAAACCTTAATGCGGGCTCCATTAAATAGTTGCGCAATGAAGCTCAAGCCGACTCTTTTGGATACGACCCAGAATATGCCTCGCGCGAAATATACAATTTTATCAATGCCGCGGTTGCCACTGATAATACTGAGCGACATTCGGAGCACGTTATGCACGTATCGCCTCACAATACTTCTCTTGATTACTACCCATTACAGCGAGCACTCGGCGCTGTCTTAGCAAAGACAAACGCATGCACATTACCCACATTCTCTTCATACTCAATTAATGCTAGTCCATTATGCCGCCCCCACTCCGCAATCTCGTCGCGGGTATGAAATGTGGCGCGAGGTGTAATGATGTAGTCATAGAAGAGATTTTTCGCACCGTACCAGGTGCGCGTCCCGCGTGATTTGATGAGGTGCACGGCGTAATAAATCGGCAGCAGCGTGCTGAATATCAGTGCTTTCCCAAATCTATTCTTCTCCAGCCAGCGTATAGGCAGTCCAAGATATGTGTACAGATAGTAATAATAGCGCTTGCGTCGGTATACACCGACGTACATGGTACCGCCAGGCCGAAGAATGCGGGCATTTTCGCAGAAGGATCGGTAGGCATCCGGGGTGTGGTGAATCACGCCGTCGGAAACCACTGCATCAAATACACCGTCCAGCAAGGGCAGGTTCAGGTTGCTGGCGAGGACGAACTTGCTGTCCGATGCGCGCCGGCGTGCTAACCGCAGCGACCCCAGACTGATGTCCACCGCAACTAGATCTATGCCGCGCCGTGCCATGAACATGGTGGCACGACCGGAGCCGCAGCCGATTTCGGCCACACGTGCTCCCGGCTTGAGGTGGCGCTCCGCAAAGTGCAGAAACGGCGCAGGCTGTAGATGTTCGATGTTCCGTTCGTCTTCTTCGGTCAAAAAGTCGAAAGGAAAGTCATTATAGTGCGCGCAGGTTTGTTTTTGGAGTTGCCCGTTGCTCATCTGTTACTGATTGCTTGCATTCGGAAGGCGTCTAGCATCCCGTCCATCCGTTCCAGCGTAGCCGAAGCGGCTTTATGCCATGTGAAATGGGCAGCGCGCTCATGGCTGGCGAGAGCGCAAGCCTGATGCCACGTCGGGTCTTCGATCAGTCTATGTATGAGGGCGGCTAGGGCGAGTCCATCGTAAGGTGGGAAGGCCAGCCCCGCTGTCCCAGCCACTTCGACATTCGAGTCTATATCGGCAACCAGCAATGGAAGACCATGCGCCAGGGCTTCCACCATGGGAAAACCGAACGACTCACACAACGAGGGAAATACAAACAGATGCAATGAGCGATATAATGCGTTAATTTCCGCAGCGGAAATCGCTCCGTGGTTTTCGATGAGTTCCGCCACTCCATAGTATCGTGCGCAATCAAGGACGGCCTGGGTTTCCAAAACATGGGGAGCAAGGGTCAACACCAGCACGGGCTTGATGCCGAGCGATTGCAACTGGGCCACCGCTGCGAACAACACGGCGAAGTTCTTTTGCACCCCGTAATTCGTGATGTGCCCGATACGCACCGCCTGCCCTGGAGAAGGGGGAAGAGCTAGGTGATCATGCCATTTTGCCAGGCCAAGGCCGTGAGGAATGACGCACATGCATTCGCACGGCACCCCTGTTTCATTGGCAATGCGTTGCATCAGGGCTGCGGTCTGCACAGTCACACATTGCGCCCGCCTCACCGAAGATTTTACCCAACGACCCTTCAGTCGCCAAAGCAGACGGGCGGGCAGGCTTACAAGCTGCGCTTCGGTCAGGCGCTTGAATACTTCCGAAAAATGCCCCGCATGCTGTACAAGTAAAAGAGCAGGGCATGGCAACCGACGCATCGGCAAATAGTTAGTTTGCGAGAACAGCAGATCGGCTTTGACCTGCTTAATCAATCGCAGCAAGCCGGTTTCATACCATACACGCACCTTCCAACCCACAATCTGGTGATCGGGAAAGACATGAAAGGTGGTGTTGCGCAGATCAGGTTGACGCGCACGAGCCTCGCTGTTAGTGGCGACATGCCACTGCCACTCCGGGCGTAGTTGCACCATGCCCGCAAGCAGATGTTGCAACACGACTAAAGAACCGCCCCCCCTCACCGAAATGGCGTTGACGACAACGGTGGTCATAATAGCCTTCGCGCCAGACGTTGCTTCAGCCCCAAATAATCCCAGCGTCCAGTCGCCACGTCGATGAAGTCACGCAGTTCATAGCCCGCACGGATATCCACACGTGGCAGAGCAAAACGGTCTGAAGCCTGTGTCAACGGCCCATGCAGCCCGGCAACCGCGCTGCGAAAACCTACATTTGCAACGGCTGCTCGGACCTGGGGAGTATAGTTGCCCCAGGTGTAGGCAAAGTGCTCACAGGAAACGTCCAATCTCGCCTCGATTTTCGCCTTACAATCGATGAGCTGCCTATGTGTTTCCTCCAACGAGGTTTTGGTCAAATCGACATGATCCACGCCGTGCCCACCCACCATCCAACCATGTCCAGCCAAGTAGGCAGCCTCGCGCCACGTCAGGAAATGCTCGTCTGGGTAATGCCCCAATTCCGGCCTAGAGGGGAAATGCTGATCTTCGCCCAATAAACCGCTGTTTAGATAAACAATGGCAGGAAAGCCCTGAGCGGCGAGAATGGGATGAACTATGTCGTGCAAAGTGCGATAACCGTCGTCAAAACTAAGCACCACCCGCAGCCCACCTGGATTTGGAGCGTCAAGTAATGCGTCCAATGTCGTCACACAGGCATGATCTTTAAGCCAAGCCATTTGCGCACAAAACCGCGCTTCGGGCACCGAGAGGGCTCCACCAGAAACTGAATGGTAGATCAGAATGACATCGCGCTGCGCCGCAAGCCGGCCGCCTAATAGCCATCCCAGTCGGCGCTTCCAGCATAGAGTACTCAAGCGGTACCCTCGGCATGCGATTGCCCCGCTATCACATATTGCGCAGGCAGAACCGTGGAGGACGGGTGCTGCAGGGTTACTAACCGGGCACGTCGAATGGCACCAAGCAGAGCGCCTGGCAGTATCCAAAATGTTCCTGATTCGGCCGCGCCTGGCGCCACCCACCAGGCCTCAAAAACAGACTGAGCCAACAACCCTAGTACCGCCCCTCCCAGCAGACCAATAGCGACCCTATCCACTTCAATACGCGCAACGTACAAGCCGTATGCACACACCCAGAAAATGCCTACAATCAGTATAAGGTAAAGGCCAAAACCGATTACGCCGGTCTGCTCCAAGATGGCCAACTGCGAATTGCCCTGCTCGCGGCCATATTGCCCGGAAGAAACGGATGAACCGAGTTCACCCTGAAATTCCTCGCCAATGGTGACGCCATACCCCCCACCAACTAAGCCACCTAGCATGGCCAGATCATAAGATTCCTCCCATATCTGTTCGCGTGAATAGAAGATGCCACTTCCCGCTTCCTCCAAAACTCCGAGATTGGACTTGAATGTATATTCCGTAAGTATATCTTGCACGACAGAAGAAGAGCTGTAGCCCATTACGCATAACATAGAAACAAGTAGCACGGAGGGCAGCCGTTTCCTAAACTTCCCAAGACCCATGAACAAGCCAATAGCCATAAAAATAAAGATTAGTAGCGACGCACGTGAATGCGATACGTACAGGTAGTAGAGCGCGAGTGTGAGCAAGCCCAGATACAAAACAAAACCGCGATGATTCTGCGGGCGAGCCAGGTAGGCGCGCCACATCAGCCAGCCGCTGGCCATCGCCAGAATAAATCCCAGGAAGTTAGGGTTGCCTGTCAAACCAGCATAGACTTCCGCGCCTGTATCGGCGTTTTCCTCGCGCTGTCCCGCGAGCGAAGCGATCAGTGCAACCACGGAAATAAGCCACATGAAGTCAAGAGTTTGCGCCCGCTCATGATTCATCACCCACGAATAACCGGCAATCAACATCGTGGTACTGACCCAGGTAAAAGCCAGTGACTTGGCGAGCGAAAGCTGCGGCACCTCAGACCATGCAACAGTCATCACCCCCCAAAGGGCATACAGCAGAACCGCCCAGGGTAAGGGATAACGCAGCATGCCAAGCACATCGCGCCTACGGTAAATCACGAGAAAAATAGTCAACACGGCCAAAATGCCCCAGCGCATTGTAGAAGTAAATACGCTGCTGAGAAAAGTCACTCCGGTACCGATGAATCCTAGCAAGCCCAGGGGAATGATCAGCTCCACTGGTTTGAGATATGCCCTTTTCATTTCAGCTCATCCCATGTCGCCATCAGAATTCGTGCCTCATCTACTATTGTCCAAGAAGAAATCATCTGTCGGCTTGCTTGCCCCATAGCAACAACGTTGTCCGGCTGGCGGATAAAGGTGCGCATGGCCTCAGCAAGTCGAAGCGGGCAGGCACTCGGCACGATACGGCCATTCTCACCATCACGAACCAGATCGTCCACGCAGCCCACCCGATCCGTCACAATCACTGGCAAACCGGCAGCCATTGCCTCATTAATGACAAGCCCCCACGGTTCCACTCGAGAAGGCAACACAAACACATCTGCGCGGCTATATGCATGGAGCAATGCGTTTCCCGAGAGTCTCCCGAGATATTCAACTGCGGGGCAGGCACGTGTGGCGGATTCCGTTACGCCACGCATACTGCCATCACCGACGATGATCAGATGGCTTTGCTCGCCCTTCCGAGACAAATCGGCAAAGGCCTCCAGCAGATCCTGGATACCCTTGTGGGGTTCCAATCGACCAACGTAGAGAAACACAATAGATTTGTCACGGCATGAAACAGAAGCGGCCTGCGCACGATAACGATCAGCCTGCACCATGATCGAGCGCACATCCACGGTCATTTGTGCGATACGAATACGCGCACGCGGCACACCGTAACGCATGAAATACGCCGCTTGTCTGGTTCCTGCCGGGAGAAAAAACCTTGGCGTACGAAACAGCAGGGGAAGAAACAGGCGCTTCAGCACACGTCGCCACCATGCTGCGGCGGGATCATACTGTGTATCCGACTCGATCGTAACCGAAATACGACGCATCACGGCAAACAACAGAGCCGCCACCAACAAGGGATGTCCCCACCCGGCCAAATCAACCAAATCCACGTCGCTTCGGCCGATCAACCGCCACAGGCGTATCAACTTCACAGCTGAGTTACCGCGCAACACCTCAACGGTCTGGTCATCCTCCAAATCAAGGTTCCAGGGTTGAGTGAGGTTTTCAGTAAGAAAAATAACACGCGTTTCGACGCTAGTGTGCGTCTTGATCTCCTGCCAAAGTGGTAAGAGATACGACGTGGGCTCAATGTAGATCAGAAGCCGCATAGCGTTGCGCTTTTCACCCTGCTACAGAACGATTGCCTGATCGGCACGATACCAATGCCTCCTGAAACTCCGCGATCATGGCCTGGGCATGTACCTGCCAGGTGCAATGTTGCCAGACATGTTCGCGCCCCGCCTCGGCTATGCTAGCGTAACCTTCCGGGTCGTTAAAAACACCCAGCAGGCAGGACGCCAAACCAGCAACATCCCGTTCGCGTATCAATACGCCGGTGCGGGCATTCTCAATAAAACTCGACGGCCCCTGACCCTCCACGCCGATAGACAACAAACCACAGGCCATCGCCTCCAAGTAGGCCACGCCAAAAGCCTCGGGCGAAGACGGAAGGCTGAACACGTCGCAAGTTGAGAGCAGCCGATACACCTCGTCATGCGAGCATTGGCCATGAAAAGTCACCCTGCCCGAGATGCCCAGGGTACGTACCTGAGCCTCAAGGGAAGACCGTAATCGGCCATCACCGACGATATGGTAGTGCCAGTGTGGCAAACCAGCCATTTCAGGTCGCCCCAACGCCGCCAGATTAGTATCTATCCCCTTACCCTCAACTAAATTTGAAACACTGACAATTTGCACACTCTCCCGCGACCTGAGTACGCGCCGCATCCTAAAAGGCGCCGCGCCCTGTTCCCGAAAACCGTTGTGCACCACCCTGACATGGCCCAAGGCGGCTACATGATTGCGGACAAAATCAAACAAAGGTGCACCTACCAGCGCTATGCGTTCTGGGCGGGAAAAAGCCCGGCGCAGAAATGCGGGCTGGCCCAGTCCTCGCAGATAGCGTCTGTCCCGATTGATGCCATGCACGGTTGTTACCACCGGCACATGGGCATCGTCAGCCACGGCACATGCAAGATAACCTGCCAGTTCGGTGTGGGCATGTATCACGTCAATCGCGTTGTCAGCAATTGCCCGCCTGACGGTTCCAGTACATCCCATCAAATACAGCCGGTTGGAAACACAACGCAGATAGTTGCGGGGAATGCTTAAATATTCCCGGCAGGCCAGCGAAAAACCGCGCTGAGACATTTCGGCTTTAATCGAGGCGCACCCACGCCGTTTGGCGTCAGATCGGAAATGCGGGACAATAGGCCTGGTCACAATCACATGAACCCGGTGTCCCAAGGCACGCAAGGCTTCGATCGAGTCAAGAACAAAATTCCCTTGTTGATCGTTGGGATGATCGGGAAACCAGGGCGTGAGCACCAGGATATTCATCAAAAGATTCCCAACCGTCGTCCCACACCCACCGCAGCGCGTCCGACCCAGGAGAATGGTAAAACCTGTATGCCTTGTAAGGCGACCTCGGTTCCACCCATCTTCAGTTTAAATTGGTACACGCCAGGGTTGCCAACAGGATCAATGCCTTCCAGGTCATACCGCTTCATGCTCGCGATCACGCCATCCTGGATAATCTGCCATTGAATGGCCTCGCTCACCCGATATTTACTGAAACGACGGTCACTCGCACCCCACATGTAATGTAGATTCTTCCCAGATCTGGCCACAACAGCCCCGCCGGCAATCGCCTCCCCGACTTCTCCTACGTAAAGTGACATACCGACTTCACCATCAGGCAATGATGACCGGATCAGTTCCAGCAGCAATGCCTCAGACCCTGGCAGGGAGAAACCCTTGTTCACGCTCAAGTCCTTACACAGGCGGAAGAAAGCTGCGATCTCCGTTGGGTTCGTTGTGCTGCGAACAGTCACGCCCTCCCGCTGCGCACGTTTGGCTCCATACCGCCACTGCGAATCAAAACTTTTCAATAGGGTATCCACACCACAAGACAAATCCAGCCAAATGGTTTTTGGGCTCTTGAGATGTGGCATTTTCGAAATGTCGTACCGATCTGTTATACAAATAATGAAGCCGCGTCGCTTTAATTCCGCACGTAGAGAATCTTCGGCTATGCCAGTTTCGTCCTGCGGCAAAACCGGTCCTTTGGGCACCCAGGCTATTTTCACCAAGAACGAGACGGTTCGCACTTCGATGCGGGCTAATCCTGATACTTCACCATTTTCCGTCCGATATTCGAGTAGTATTTGTGAAATGCCGTCCACTTTGCGACGAGCATTTCCCCACAAAGTGGATTGCAATGGATGCCCCCCTACACTGGCGAGCTCGCGATCCCACTCTTCAGACATGCGACATTCCTGCCATCGGGCAGTATTACTCACGTCGTGCATTCCAATAACTACGTATGCTGTGTAATCTCCAAATCACGTTTTCAGTCAATAATTTTTGCAACATAAAACGAATAAGAACGTGAACAAAGACAAGCCGTTTGCGGAATGGTGACACTTCAATACCATGATTTTTTTGTGCTCTCCGAATTTCACGAAGAGCATTGAATGCATGCTTTGAAGCGTTACTGACACCACCCGTTCGCATCCCAACCATCAATAGATCGGGCACATGCAAGGCCTCCTCATGCGGCCAGCCCCGGAGCAGCATTTCGTAATCGCTGACGATCCGGTAGGACGTGTCATACAAGCCATAGCGCTCAAACCAGCCACGACGATGCATCAACCCCGGATAGGGCACCGACATGGCGTGACTAAGACTCTCTTTCACCTTCGACCATGCCTCGCCGAGAACACAAAGAGTTTTATTGCCGTCGATCATGGCGACACTGCCATAGACCAGCTTCACAGTTGAATCACATCCGGTGAGGTGACTCGTCATTTTTGCGAGCACATCGTTCTTAGACAGGTAATCATCGGCGCCGAGGACACAAATCCAATCCCCACTTGAAAGGGATATTCCCTTATTCATGGCATCGTAAATCCCTCGATCTGGCTCGCTCACCCAATAATCAATCGCATGCTCATATTTCTTTATGATATCCAGCGACCCATCCGTAGAGCCCCCATCAATCAGGATGTATTCAACATGATCGTAGGTCTGACCGATGACGCTGAGGATACAATCCTCAAGATATTTCGCGCCGTTCAATACGACGGTGATGACGCTGATCAACGGTTTATTCATCTCGCTCATCACGCCCCGTGTTTATAGAACCCCTTCGTTCGCAAACCTCCCTCACCCTGCCGCCCCTCAACCGGCTCAAGGCGCAGCTGGCACTTCACATGGTTGCGTGCCACAACAGATGGCACCATACGCGTCACCCGACGCGTAGTACTGAAACGCTGGTCAGGGCACTCATAGTCCATTGCTGCTCACACTCCAACTAAGATTCATTAGCTTTCAACAATTCTTGAATGTTGTGAAATTTCTCGGCATTTTCCCGCAACCAGTCAATGTCGCGGTCCCACCATTGGAACTGGTTCAAGAACTCGATTTCAGTTGGCTCAAAGCGGTATCGCAAGACTTTGGCTGGCACCCCTCCCACTACGGCATAGGCAGGAACATCCTTAGTGACCACTGCCCCCGCACCGACAATGGCTCCATCCCCTATCGCCACCCCATCGAGAACAATGGCCCGTGCCCCGATCCATACGTCATTGCCGATCTTAATTTGGGCGAATTCCTCATAAAACGAGCGAGGCGCAAACGTAATTTGAGCCTGACGAAGCGGCGAGTAAAAAATGGGGTGGACGGATACAAAATATCGGGAAGGATGCTTCCCTAAACCAACAATAACCTCGGGTCCGATGCATGAGAACTTACCAATCTCCGCGTTTGAGACCTTGCTGTTTGTCGCGACATAGCTAAAATCGCCCAGCGCGACATTGACCAATACTGCGCCACTCTCAAGCGTGTTGTAGCTGGAAAACTGGCAATTGGAAACACGCGTCATATAACCGATCATCAGATTTTTTGCAGCATATTTATGCTCATAATAAAGTTTGGCAGTTAACCATTTGATCCAGCGAATGACGGTATTCTTTAAAGTCATCTGAATGAAATTCATGACTTCTACGCCTATCCATGCCCTGCATGGTTAATAAACAATGCGTTATAGCTAACCTTGGGAAACACATCGAGATAATGATTCGGATTGGCAGTGGCGTTATAAATATTCTTTTTTATGCCATATAAATACTTATATTTCTTGAAGATATCGGCATGCCGTCGCATCTGAAATTCACTATCCACATCAAGATCGATCAGGTGCGGCTGTATGGCATGCTGCCGCTCCTGGTCATAGAAATAGACCTGTGGGCCAATAAACCAATCGTGATCGATCCCCAGCAAGTAGATCTGGTCAAAGCCCAGATAAATGGCGATCGTGATTGCCAACTCAGAAACAGACCAGATATGGGGAACCTTAGCCAGATTAATGGAGGTGCTCATGCCGCCGTCCCAAGAGCAATATTCCACCCAATAAATTTTCCTGTTCTTGAACAGGCCATTTCTTTCGATCATTCCGCGATCACCGACATGAAAAAACATGTCAGCATCAAGAGTGCCCCGTTCCATCTCTTTCAGCCAATCGACAAATCGGCTCTCAGAATAATATTGACTGTGTCCTTCCAGCAGGGATGGGGTTACATGATAACGTGGGCGAAAAAACGGAAATTCCTGGTGAACGAATGTGTTGCTTACGCTGATGACAAACTCGCCCTCTAGCTTTTTCAAGTCTTGCTTGGCAATAGATGAGCCTGCACCCAAGATGAAACACCTCGTACCAGAGTGCCGGTCTTTGAGCGCTCTGGCCTGCCTCAATAGCCGCCGATCCTGCCGGGAGCGATGCACGTTTAACGTATAAAAATCTCTTATCCTATTGATTAGCTGCATTGTCGCCGGAGGCAAGACCCATGATTTGAGTATCCATTTCAGTTTACGTTGCATCGCTGGCGCATTC
>SXGR01389541.1_pt1 | contig 12921 bp, 9 predicted proteins | sample 3174711 | NCBI WGS metagenome assembly SXGR01 (sample SAMN11356860, study PRJNA531348) | freshwater metagenome | isolation source: freshwater sample F1-60 | place: China: Fuxian Lake, Yuxi | collected 2017-12-25
GCCGTCGCGCATGGCGGTCACGCCCTGTGGCAGCCAGAACTCCTGGTCGAGGATCCCCCGCGCCACCGTCGACGACACCATGGTCGTGCCTTGGCCGGGCCCCCACTGCACGACATGGAAACCATCGGTCGACTCATCCGTGACGATGACGGATCCATCATCGGCGATCGCCACGCCGAAGGGGAGCATGAGCTTCACGCTCGCATCACCGTGGCCGAGCTCGGCCAGGCGGGCCCACGTCCCGTCATCACGACCGCGCCAGATGGCGCCGCCCGTGCGGTCAGCCACAAGCACTTCGCCCCGCGCTGCGGCGATCTGCACCGGCTCGCGGACACCTTCAGGCAGGTCGGTCCGCTTGGGCTCGCCGGTCGTGTAGCGCTCGGGCGCGCCGTTGCGATCGAAGCGCCAGATGCATCGGTTTGCCGCATCAAGTGCCAGCAGCTCCGACCCATCCCATGCCAAGTCTTCGACCAACGGCGGCTTGCCACCAACCGATCGGACCATCGCCACGAGATCCGTCGACCGAACCAGCCGAGGCAGGAACGGATCGAACGCAACCGGCTTGGAGCGATCCGGCGAGGCGCTCACGACATCGAGCCGTGCGTTGGCGCGATCAGCAACGGCAATGCGCTCGCCGGGCAGCACACACACCGACGACAGCGACGGATAGCGACCGGGCAGCGCCGCACTGCCGCCGAAGGTGGCGATGTGCCCGGGGGCAGGCGTGGCACCCATGAGGTTGAAGACCATCACCGAGCCTGTCTCGGGCTCGGTCATGGCCATGATCGGACCGAGCGCGCTGGCATCAGGCCCGAAGTGACTGCTGACGGCATCGCGCGGCACAGACAGTCCGTCATCGATCGGCGCCGGGCCACCTGGCGCGAGCACCTGCACACGATCCTCGAAGCCCTCGCAGACGAGTGCTCGTGCGCCATCCGGCGTGAATGCCAGGGCATCGGGATAGTGGATGCGCCCCTTCCCCTGGCGCGGAATCACCGCGTGCATGCCCCACCAGCCGGCCATGCGACCGGTCGACTGATCCAAGACCGCAATGCGGTGGTTCAAGTGATCGCACACGTACACGCAGCCATCACGGCACGTGATGCCCGTGGGTTCCGTGAACTGTCCCGGGAACGCACCGCGCTCACCGAACGCATCGCCCGGGCCGGGGCCATCGATCGCCCATCGATGCACCCGGTGCGCGGCGGCATCGGTCCACCAAAGTCGTCCTGCATCGTCGAACGCGACACCGGCGGGTGCGACCCCGTCAGCACGCGCGACCACCGCGTTGGCGGGACCGGAAAGATCGAAGACCAGGACCTGCCGCAGTGCAGCGTCTGCCACCGCGACGCGGGTGCCGTGGGCCGCGACGGCGACCGGCTCCCGGAGCACGGCATCACCGAGAAAGCTGGTCGCTCCGCCATGCACGATGCGAATCCGTGGAGGCGCCCGCTCCACCACGAGCAGCGCCTCGTCATCGGCGGCGATGGCGATCGGAGCGCGGAGCGGCGGCGTCAGCGCAAGCTCAGCACCCGCTCCCGACTCGCCGACCAGACGCAGCGTGCCGCGTTCGCTTTCGAGCACGATCATGCCCTCGACACCATCCGGCAGGCCGAGTGACCGTGCCAATGCAGTCTTGACAAAGGCCACGCTGCACGCACCGCGGAGGTCCTCGACCTGCGCCACGGGCTGGGCGTGCTGTGGGCAGTCAACGAGCATGCGTGAAGCCTATCGCGCAGCGCCGCCATGCCCCTGACTATCCTCGCGCCATGAGCCACGCTGCCCCTCACCCGGGATCATCGATCATGGTCCGTACGATCGCCATCATCGGATGCCTCGTGATCGTGGTCGCCTTGGTGGGCGGCTTGACCAGTCACCACGACGGCACCCACGCCAAGCCGTCGTTGCCTGGATCATGGGCGCTGGGCAGCGCACCGTTCGCCTTCCTGCTCCTTGCCATCGCGGTGTTCCCGCTGATCCCGGCGATCGCCGGCTGGTGGCACAGCAACGTCAGCCGGCTCGCGGTCGCCGCGACCTGCGGCGTGGCCACGCTCGCCTGGATCGCTGCCACGATGGGAGCCAGCCATGCCACCACCCTGACCAGCCATGCGGTGCTCGACGAGTACATCCCCTTCATGGTGCTTCTGTTTTCGCTGTATGTCATTTCGGGTGGCATCGCGATCCGAGGGAACCTGCCCGCGCACCCCGGCACCAACACCGCCATCCTCGCCATCGGCACGCTGCTCGCCAGCGTGATCGGCACGACCGGTGCCAGCATGGTGCTCATCCGATTCCTGCTCTCGGTGAACAAGGAGCGGCACAAGGTCGCGCACACCGCAGTTTTCTTCATCTTCCTCGTCAGCAACTGCGGCGGCCTGCTGCTGCCCTTGGGCGATCCGCCGCTCTTCCTGGGCTACCTCAAGGGCGTGCCGTTCCTGTGGACCATGTCCCTGTGGCAGGAGTGGGCCACCGTGAACGGCATCCTGCTGGTGCTGTACTTCCTCTGGGATCGCCACCAGTGGAAGGCCGAGCGGCGCGCGGACATCTCGCGCGACGAGCAGGCTCGGCGCCAAATCTCGATCGAGGGCCGGCTGAACATCGTCTGGCTGCTGCTGGTGGTGCTTGTCGTGGCGACGGTCGACCCGAGCCGCCCGCTGCCGGGTACCGAGTGGAAGCCCTTCACCTACCTGCGGGAGCTCATGATGCTCGGCCTGTGCGCACTGAGCATGGCCTTCACGAAGGATGCGGTGCGCAAGGCGAATGAATTCGACTTCGGCGCAATCGCCGAGGTCGCCGCACTCTTCATCGGGATCTTCGTCACGATGCAGGTCCCCCTCATGGTGCTGCAGGCCAAGGGTGCTGCGCTGGGCATCGCCACGCCGATGGAGTACTTCTGGGCGACCGGCAGCCTGAGTGCGTTGCTCGACAACGCCCCGACGTACCTCGTCTTCCTGCAGACGGCCGTGTCCACCCCGATCGAGGGCGCGCCGCTGATTCCCGTCGGTGACCTGGGGCAGGTTTCGGAACCGCTGCTCTCGGCTGTGAGCCTCGGTGCGGTCTTCATGGGCGCCATGACCTACATCGGCAACGGTCCCAACTTCATGGTGAAGGCGATCGCAGAGCAGCGCGGCGTGCGCATGCCGAGCTTCTTCGGCTACCTCGGCTGGTCCTGCCTGGTGCTCTTGCCCACGCTGTACTTGGTGTCGCGGCTCTTTGTCGCTGTCCCCTGACCGGTGCCCGCGCACGGGTGCGGGTCCTGCGATGACGGACCCGTCAGTTGGCCGCGTCGGCCGGCTCGTCGCGCTTCATCATGGCGTAGATCACGCTCTGCACGACCACGCTCTCGCCGACCAGCCGCCCCACCCGGGTGCTCGCGGCCTTCAGATCGCGGAACTTGCCCTCATCGAGCTCACGCTCGAAATCGGAGAGCGAGTTCTCGATCCCCAGCATCATGCTCGCCAGGATCGCCCACTCCTCGCGCGTGTCGGGGAAGTACTCGTTCGATCGCAGCAGGTCGACCGGCACGACGAAGCGCCAGCCACCCGAGCGCTCCTCGATCGCGATCGCCCCGCCCCAGAGCGGCTCATCCTTCCAGAGCAGCGCCGCCGTGCCGTCGCCGAGGTCCTCGGCCTTCAGGTTCACCCGCTCGCGCTGGAGTTCGCCGAAGGGATCGGCGAAGAACCTCGCGAAGCCCTCGCGGAAGTCCTTCGGAACGAGGTCCGACTGCGCCGCGGCGAGTTCCTTGGTCACTTGCCCGGGGAACCGGTCGCGCAACTTCACGGTCACGCGCCAGAGCTGGGCCAGCATGTCCTTGAGCTTGCCGCGCACGTCCTCGACGGCACTCGCCTCGGTCACGCCGTCGGCGAACTCGACATCGCGCACGGAAACATCGATCAAGTCAGGCAGGATCTCGGGCCGGCCATCCTCGACCGCGACCCGGACCGCCTCGAGCAAGGCCTCGGGGGTGCCGGTATCGATGGCCGGCTTGCCGCACGCGGCGAGCACGGCACACGAGAAGAGCATGATGACGGCATGGCGCACGGCACTAGGATAGGAGCGATGTTCGTGACCGTGAACGGAGAAGCGATGGAAGTTCCCGAAGGCGAGCGCGTGACCGATCTGCTCGGCCGGCTCGGTCTCGAACGCTCGGTCTGCGCCGTCGAAGTGAACCGGGCCCTCGTACCCAAGCGTTCCCATGGGGAGACCGTGCTCAAGCAGGATGACCGGATCGAAGTCGTGACCCTGGTCGGTGGAGGCTGACGCGATGCATGCAATGACCATGAACCCGCCCCCGCTCACCGTCGGTTCATTCTCCCTCCGCAGCCGGCTCGTGACCGGGACCGGCAAGTACCCCGACCACGCCACGATGAACGCTGCGCTCGAGGCAAGCGGCTGCAGCGCCGTCACGGTCGCGGTGCGGCGCGAGCGACTCGTCGATGCGGAGGGGCGCTCGTTGCTCGATGCACTCGATACCGACCGCTACACCATCCTGCCCCACCCCGCGGGCTGCTTCAGCGCAGACGCTGCCATCCGCGTCGCTCGCCTGGGGCGCGAGCTCCTGGAACAACTCGGCAACGCGGGCTCGCGCTGGGTGAAGCTCGAGGTGCTCGGTGATCGCACCACGCTCCTGCCTGACCCCGTGGGAACCCTCGAAGCCTGCCGCGAACTGGTCAACGATGGCTTCGAGGTGCTGTGCTACACGAGCGATGACCCGATCATGGCGGTGCGGCTGCGTGATGCAGGTGCCACCAGCGTGATGCCCGCGGGCAGCCCCATCGGCTCGGGGCGCGGCATCGCCAATCCGAGTGCGATCGCGATCATCCTCGAGCTGCTGAAGGATCCATCGCACGGCGGATCGCCCGGCTATCCCGTCATCGTGGATGCCGGCGTGGGAACACCGAGCGACATCACGATCGCGATGGAGCTCGGCGCTGACGGTGTACTGCTGAACACCGGCATCGCACACGCCAAGGATCCGGTGCGCATGGCGCATGCGATGCGCCTTGCCCTCGAGGCCGGCTGGCACGGCGCGCGCAGCGGCCGCATCCCGCGACGGAAGTTCGCGACCGCCAGCAGCCCGTGGGAAGGCGTGATCACCCACATCCCCGGCGAGTGACGCACGCTGGCCAGGGATGTGCCACGGGGGATCGACCGACCAACACAGCCTGAACGCCAGCCAAGCCTCCTAGGCCGGCCGATGATGATCCAGCACGCGCTTGAGCGTTGCACGCGTGATGGGGTGGGCCAAGTGCCACGGAACTTCGACGCTGGATTCGTCCTCAGCATCGAGCATCGGCCGCTGCGTCGGTGGCGGTTCGTTGTGCGCTGCGACCAACCGGTGCATCGCATTGAGCGCGGCGCGCGGCGTGGCCCACCGCGCCAGCAGGCCGTCGATCTCTTGCCGCGTGATCGCCGGCTCGAACAGGGCATCGAGCGATGGCGCTGCCACCGGTCGATCCGCACATCGATCGAGGCGCGACTGGATCAGCCGCCGAAGGGCCGAGGCCGGCCAGTCGAGCACGACGCGCGAGCACGGCACACGCACGTCCTCCACTGCCGCCGGCGGCGCCGCCAGAACCACCGATGTCCCCGAACGCTGGACGATGCGTTCATCGAGCAGCGCCCGGATGGCCCGGCGCGATGTGGCGTCGTCGCCGACCCCATCCACGACCACCGCGATCGAGCGCCAGCCGAGCAGGCGAACGATGCGTTCCAGACGATCAAGCAACTCAAGGCGTGGCGCGATCGCGCCGCGCTTGGGGACTCGGCGCAGATCCACCGGCCGCCACTCGTTCAGGCACGTGCCCAAGTCGTCTGCATCACGGTCCGTCACCACGATCGATCGCATCGCACGGCGAACGCGGCTGCGTGAATACAGTCCGGCCACCGCCCAGCGGCCGAGCAGTCCGAGGCTGGCGCTGAAGACGAGCCCCAAGCCGATCCACGGCAGCGCCTGCGCCCATTCGGGAGCGACCGTTGGGAGCGCCCGCACGAGCGCTGCATCGCGTGAATCGCCGAAGGCCACCAGCACGATGCAGATCAACACGCTCGAACCCAGGAGCACCATCCCCCACGACCGCGAGGCCTCGGCGAGCACGCCGCCGCTGAGCGCGAATCGATCGCGCAGGGCCATCGTCCTGCTCGGTGCGCCGTCCGCGCGGTCATAGAGCGCCTGCAACACCACGAGGTCGCGACACGCCGATGGCCCCGCGGACTCGATCGCGGCAGCGGCATCGGCCACGGGCATCCTCGGCCGCGTGCCGTCATTGGCGATCCCGAGCACCTCGTCAACGATCTCCGGAACGATGCGGTGCAGCACAAGATCGATCGCCTCGCTCGCGGTGATCTCACCGCCGCGACGCTCCTCGACGCCGCGCGCAACTTCGGTGAAGCGGTCGATCGGGACCACACGACGCCCCAGGCCCGGCCGCTGCAGCGCAGCATGCTCGTCCTCGGCCACCAGCTGCATGCACAGAGCAGTCCTGCCGCTGCCGGGCACCCCTTCGACCAGGCAGGAGTGCGGCACCTCGGTCGCACCATGCACCTCGGCGTACCGCACGTGCATCATGCCCATCGGTTCCAAGGCAAGCACCTCGTCGCGGCGCGCGTCCGGAGCGTCGAAGGGGTCGCGAGCGAGTCCGAACGACCTGAGCCAGACCGCGCGTTCCATTAGTGATCCACGCGTTGGCCCAGCATCGGCTCAAGCTCCGCGAGCGCGGCGCCGACGGCAGCCGCGTCGCGTGCCTCGAGGTTCAGGCGCAGGAGCGGCTCGGTGTTCGACCGGCGGATGTTCGCCCACCACGCTCCCGTGTCGAGCGAGAGCCCATCGAGTTCCTTCATCCTGGCTGTGGCGTAGCGTGCCTTGAGCCGCTCGAGCGTGCCCGCGGTGTCGGGGTTCTCGAAATTGATCTCGCCGGACTGGGCGTAGCGCCGGAAGGGCGCAACAGAGTCCGACAGCGTGCGGCCGTTCGAGGCGAGCAGGTTCAGCACCTCGATGAACGCACGGACCCCGCTGTCGGTGCTCCAGAGATCGGCGAAGTAGAAGTGCCCGCTGAGCTCACCGCCGATCGGTGCGGCCGTCTGGGCGAGCGCGGCCTTCATGAAGACGTGCCCCACGCGGCTCTCGACGGGCTCGCCCCCCGCCTCGCGAATCGCCTCGGGAACGCTGCGCGAGGATCGCAGGTCGTAGACCACCGCGGCACCGGGGTTGGTCTTCAGCGCACGACCGACCATCGCGGCCAGCATGAGATCGCAGCCGATCGGTGCGCCCCGTTCGTCGATCACCATGCATCGGTCGGCATCACCATCGAAGCAGACGCCGAAGTCAGCTTTTCCACGCACGACCGCCTCGCGCACCTGGGCAAGATTCGCCTCAACCAGCGGATTGGGCTCATGCACGAACTCGCCCCTCGATGTGTCGAAGTTGATCGCCTCGATTTCGAGGCCGGGCAGGCCCGAGAAGAGCTTCGGCACGGCCACCCCCGCCATGCCGTTGCTGGCATCGATCGCGATCCGGACCTTGCGTGAACCGTCTTGGTAGCAGGGATCGAGCAGTCGCAGCAGATGCGAGCGATAGGCCTGCCAGATGTCGCGCTCGGCATGCATGCCGCCTTCGCGATCGGCCGATGCCCGCGATGCGAGTGCAGCATGCTGCTTGATCAGCTCGAGCCCGGTGCCCTGCCCCACGGGACGCGCCTTGACCTGGCTCACCTTGAAGCCGTTGTACTGCGCAGGATTGTGGCTGGCGGTGACCTGCACCCCGCCCGCTGCGCCGAAGTGATTGATCGCGAAGTACACCGCCGGCGTGTCGACGAGCCCGATGTCGATCACGTTCGCGCCGAAGTCGAGCATGCCGTCCATGAGCGCACGCGAGAGCGACGGGCTGCTGCGCCGCATGTCCCGGCCGACCACGATGTGACGCATGCCCGGACTGTCGAGACCTTGCTCCTGCGCGCGATCGGCGAGGAACCGTGCCGTGGCGTAGCCCATCGACCAGGCGCCCTCCTCATTCAACGGCTCGGGGTAGGTCGCGCGAACGTCGTAGGCCTTGAAGCATTGATCGAGCATGGAGGCGGATCCTATCGGCCACTGCAGCGATAATCCCGCACTGCGATGCTTGCCGCCATGCGGCGGTCCCGGTAGCCTTGCCCGTCTGCCCCGAGCGGCTGGTGGACACGCGTCCTCCCCCGCACGCTGCAGCGCGGCGCGCATGATGGGCGCGCGGCGAACTCACCGTCCGAAGGGCATCCCGCCCAACCCTGAAGCGCCCTCATGGCGGCAGGGCGACCATCGCGCCTGGCCGTCGGTGTCGCTGTTCAAAAGGAAACGACCATGTCATCGCTCGTCAACGAACTCATTGAAGCCGGCATCCACTTCGGCCAGCGCCGCAGCAACTGGAACCCGAAGATGGGCCCGTTCATCCACGGGACCAAGAACCAGATCCACATCATCGACATCAAGGAGACCATCAAGGGGATCCTGCTCGCGAAGAAGTTCATCGCGAAGTGCGTGTCGGAAAACAAGGATGTCGTCTTCGTCGGCACCAAGCGCCAGGCCCGCGCGGCCGTCGAGACCCACTGCGGCGCATCGGGCATGCCGTACGTGACCGAACGCTGGCTCGGCGGAACGCTGACCAACTTCCGCACCGTACGCGAGCGCCTGAAGCGACTCGAGGAGCTTGAGCGCCTCGTCGAGACCGGCGACATCAAGAACTACTCCAAGAAGATGGAAGCGCAGCTCGCCCGTGAGCACAAGAAGATCTATCGCAACCTCAACGGGCTGCGGTCGATGACCCGCCTGCCCGGCGCGCTCGTCGTGATCGACACGCAGCGCGAGATGAACGCTTTGAACGAAGCCAAGAATCTTGGCATCCCGACGATCTGCCTCATCGACACCGACGGCAACCCCGACATGGCCGACATCCCGATCCCCGGCAACGACGACAGCATGCGTTCGATCGACATCGTCGTGCGCGAACTCTGCGCCGCAGCCACCGAGGGCAAGGGCAACCGCACCTCGGCCCCGGCCTCGAATGATGCCGACGCGCCCGCCGGCGAAGGCGATGGCCAGGCCCCGCGCCGCCGCAGCGCCCGCAGCCGCTTCCGCATGGACGATGGCCAGGGCGCACCCGCCAGCCCCACCGCCAGCGCCTGATCCCGCGCACCAGCACACCAACGGAGCACCACCATGAGCACCGCCGCAATCGATCCGAAGACCGTGATGAAGCTGCGCCAGAAGACCGGCCTCGGCATGGGCGCCTGCAAGGACGCCCTCGTCGAAGCCAATGGCGACTTCGATGCCGCCGAGAAGCTCCTGCGCGAGCGCATGAAGGACAAGATGGATGGCCGCACCGACCGTCCCGCCGGCGAGGGCTGCCTGGCCATCGCCTCGGGCAACGGCAAGATCGCCATCATCGAGATCCGCAGCGAGACCGACTTCACCGCCAAGAACGCCGAGTTCCGCGCCATGGCGGCCGATGTCGCGAAGATGGCCCTCGAGGCCGCTGCGGGTGCCGTGACCGCCACCCCGGCGATCACCACCCGCGTCGACGACGTGCGCCTCAAGACCGGCGAGAACGTGCAGTTCGCCCGCGGCCAGGTCATGTCCGGCAAGTCATACGCCTCGTACCTGCACCACGACCACAAGCAGGGCGCGATCCTTGAGTTCACCGGAACCCTCGACGCTGAGACCGGCGCCGCGATCTGCCAGCACATCGTGGCGTCGCCCGTGACCCCTCAGTCGATCGACGAGAGCGGCCTCCCCGCCGACCAACTGGCGCAGAAGCGCGCCGAGGCGACCGCCGAAGCCACCGCCAGTGGCAAGCCGGCCCAGATCGCCGAGAAGATGGCGGAAGGCAAGATGCGCAAGTGGTTCGAGGAAGTCACGCTCCTCGGCCAAGCGTTCGTCTTCGACGAGAAGAAGAAGATCAAGGACCTACTGCCCGCGGGCACCACGCTGACGGGCTTCCGTCGCATGGTCGTCGGCGGCAGTTGAGCCGGGCCGTCCCGCCCTGATGATCGCTCCGACGACTGTCGGAGCCTTGACGAGGCGTCCTTCGGGGCGCCTCGTCTCGCTTTTGCGGGCTGTCTCCGTACACTCCCGGCCATGAGTTTCGACCTTCGCCACGGATGGGCGACGGTCGCGGCCTTGGCGCTCATCGGTGCCTCCGCGACCCTGCTCGTGTCCGCCAGCCATCGTGCCAGTGCGCGTGCGCCCGCGTCGTCGCAGTCCCCTGCCGTCGCGACCAAGACCCAGTCGGCTGCGGCCGCCACGATCTCCATCGATTCGGCGATCACCGAGCAGATCCGAGCGGCGATCTCCAAGAGCGGGCTCGCGTCGAATGTCACCGCGGTCGTGGGCGATCTCGATCGCGATGCCGTGATCGTCGACCTCGGCGGTTCGCGCCCGATGCGCCCGGCCAGCAACCAGAAGGCGATCACCACCGGCCTGGCCATGATGGTGCTCGGCGATGGATTCAGCTTCGGCACGAAGCTTCTGCTGCAAGGGGACCGGCTCACGATCGTGGGCGACGGCGACCCGTCGCTGGGAGATCCGGAGCTGCTTTCGGGCACGGTGTGGAAGGATGCGCAGGGTGCCATGCACACCGGTCTCACGCCGGAACAGCTGGTCGACCAGTGGGCCCGGGCCGTCGAGCGCCTGCGCGTACCGCGCATCCGCGAGATCGTGGTCGACGACCGCATCTTCGCGCGCGAGGGTGCACACCCTGATTGGCCGCGTGACCAGCTCGATGCCACCTATTGCGTGCCGTGCTGGGGCATCAACTTCCACTTCAATTCGCTGCGGTTCTGGCTCAGCCCCAAGGATGGCAAGGTCGCTTGGCGTACCCAACCTGCCGCACCGTGGCTGACGGTGGTGAACGATGCGACCGCCAGGCAGGGCAAGGGCGCCAAGCAGTCCGCCGGCATCGCCCGCGCACAGGGCACCGATGCATACGCCATCAAGGGCAACCTGGCGAAGGCCGATGGACCGTACATCGTCACCATGCAGGATCCCCCGCTCTTCCTGGGCAACCTGCTCGCCTCGCGCCTGCGAACCAACGGCGTCGATGTGGGCTCGGTACGCGTGGCAGCCGCGGCCGATGCAGCGCCATCCGGCGCTTCCGTCGGCCCCACGCTGAGCACGCCTCTGGCCAGCGTGGTTGCGCGCGCGAACACCGACAGCGAGAACCTGTACGCCGAGTCGCTGCTCAAGCGCGCAGCCGCCAAGGCCACTGGCCGCCCCGGCTCATGGGCCGATGGCCAGGACCTGATGCGGGCCACGCTGCGCGCCGCGATCGGCAACGAAGTCGAGTCCTTCGCGATCCGGGATGGCAGCGGCATGAGCAAGGAAAACCGTGTGACCGCGATGGGCATGGCCCGGTGGCTGCTCGCCATGCCGCGCATGCTGCCTGACTTCGATGCCTACCTGCGCAGCTTCGCCGAGGCCGGCAGCAGCGGCACGCTCAAGAAGCGCATGGACGCAGTCCCGGATTCGCTCGCCAAGGTGTGGTGCAAGACTGGCTACATCGCAGGGACGAGCTGCTTGTCGGGATACGTCGTCTGCGCGAACGGGCGTCGCTTCGCCATGAGCGTGCTCTGCAACGACCTCAAGGAGAACCAGGTCGGCAAGGCCAAGGATCTGCAGGACGCCGTGGCTGCGATCCTGGCACGGCAGCCCGGACGGACCTGAGTGTCTTGCGTCAGCGATCGCGGATGTAGAGCAGATCACCCTCGATCCGGAATTCCTGGTCCGGATAGGCGTCGCTCAGGAATAGGACGAGCTTGCGTTCGCGCAGGGCGCGGGCTTGTGCGCGACTGTTGCGCTCGATCGGTGGCCCACCCACGCGTGCCACGGGATTTGTGGCCTGAGGCGGGCAGCCGGCCCCTGAGCACGATCCACCGTCCGATCCAAAGATCATGTCCAACTCAGGGTCAAGCCCGACGATTGGAAACACGATGTCTGCCACGTACAGCGTGGTCCATGCCCCGCGCGTGGCGGCAGTTCCGGGTGCCCTTGCGCTCGCCACGATCATGGCGCTGACCTGAGAGTTGCTGGACGCAGAACAAACGCTCGCAGACGATGCGCACAGGCCGCAGGTCGACGATGGCACGGGCCCCCGGGTTGTGGAAGGCTGAAGGGGGGCTGACGGGATGAACACGGCAGCAACAAGAACAGTTGAAAGACCAGTCATGACGGGACCCTCCAAAAGATGACTACTTATACACCATCTCAAGACCCGCGGCGTACTGCAAGGCCCTTTGTCGAACATCAGGCCGAAATTGATGGATCAACCGTCGCAGGTAGGGCGATCTCAACGGCATCGTCGGCGCGCTCCTGCCGTATCGCCACCCGCTGGTTGCGAGCCAGTTCGAGAAGCGCGAGGAACAATCCGATGGCTTCGCCCCGCGTCCGGCCGCTGAAGATCTCCTGGAGGGTCATGGATCGACCCCCTGCACGCTCGAGCCTGTCGACGATGTCGTCCTGATGCAGACCGATCGGCGTATCGTCGTACTCGACCTTGTGGTCCCCAAGGCGCGACACATCCACCGACTGCATGATGCGCTCGAACGCGCCGAACAGGTCGAGGATGTGCGCATCCTCGAGTTCGATCGACTCGTCAGTGCCCTGTGGCTCGGAACCCGCGCCCACGCCACCGATGGCGTGGCGCTTGGCGAAGTCGCGTCGCAGCCGGTCGAGCGTGTCGGCAGCCGTGCGGAAGCGCTGGTAGGCGACCAGTTGCTGCACGAGCTCGAAGCGCGGATCGGCCGGGTCGAGACCCTCGGTCGCTCCATCCTCGCCTTCCTTCGTCTCCCGCGGGGCGAGCGTGCGGCTCTTGATCTCCACCAGCGTCGCCGCCATCACGAGGAACTCCCCCGCCAGATCGATGTCGATCTGGCTCAGTTGGCGAAGGAACGCGAAGTA
>SXGR01446401.1_pt1 | contig 12916 bp, 11 predicted proteins | sample 3174711 | NCBI WGS metagenome assembly SXGR01 (sample SAMN11356860, study PRJNA531348) | freshwater metagenome | isolation source: freshwater sample F1-60 | place: China: Fuxian Lake, Yuxi | collected 2017-12-25
CCTGCGCAGTTATTTCATGAGGTATTAGAAAATCGTTGGTATCTGGGTGAGAAATTAGGTAGAGATGTTGGGCTAGATTTTGCTACCCAAGATTATATTGAGAAGGTTTTACCTTACCGAATGGATTCAGGAGTAGTGATCTCTAGATGAGTTTTAACAAACCAATCGCTGGTGGAGCAAACTTTGGCAATGCCTTTGATTTATCATCACTTAAAAAACCTACTGCAGATCAATTACCCACTGTTGGCATCCCAGTTACGCAAGAGAACCTAGTTTCAGATTTTGTCTCTAAATCAAAAGAAAAAGTTGTCGTACTCCTTGCTTGGTCAAAACGAAGTACGCAATCTAAGGAAATTTTAGAAATATTAGGCAAATTAGTCAGCGCAGATAAAGATGCCTGGTTACTTTGCACAGTTGATGTTGACTCTGAGCCACAAGTTGCCCAAGCACTCCAAATAAAATCAGTACCAGTTGCAATTGCAATAGTGGCTGAACAATTACTTCCACTATTTGAATCAGTACCACCAGCGGAACAGGTGCGGTTAGTAATTAATAAATTACTAGAGCTCGCCTCTCAAAAAGGTGTTGGAAAAGCACCGGAAGGGCCTACTGAAATTCCAATGGAGGCGGAGGAGGAGGCAGCATATGCTGCAATGGAAAAGGGTGATTATAAAGCTGCAAAACTTTCTTATGAAGCCTGGCTTAAACGCAAACCAAATGAGGCGGTTGCAATTGTTGGTTTAGCTCAAGTTAACTTAATGATTCGAATTGAGGGCCTTGATCCAGTATTAACCCTTAAAAATGCAAAAGCTGATGATCTAACTAGTCAATTAATGTGCGCTGATATTCAAATTGCCTCAGGGGATTTAAGCAGTGCATTTGATAGATTACTGGCAGTGATTAAATCAAATACAGGTGATCAACGAGATAAAGCAAAGGCTCATCTAATTTCCCTCTTTAATCTAGTAGATCCAACTGATCCAAGGCTGGTTAAAGCCCGTAGTGAGTTGGCAAGTGTGTTGTTTTGAACAATTTTACTAAAAATATCTTAACTAAAAGTGAGATGAGATCACTCTTTGCAATCTTCTTCTTATTTGGCCTTTCAATAATGTCACTAGCTCCGCGCACGCCAGATCTGAAGGCAAATCTTGGTGTAAATAATGGAACCTTTGGCACTTTATTAAGTATGTCCTCAATTGGCTCATTAATAATGCTTTTAATTGGTGGGCAAATTGTTCATAAAATCGGCGCCAAGTTAGCACTGCGCCTAGGCTCCACAGTAATCACAGCTTCATTTATTATTTTAAGTAGCACTAGTTCCTCGATCATTTTTCTACTAGCAAATATCACAGCTGGTGGTGGTATATCTATTTATCACATCGCATCCACTGGTCACACTCTGCATCGCCAAGATGAAATTGGCCGAGTGATTCTGCCCAAACTTCACGGAGCCTGGGGAGCTGGTGCACTTTCAACTGCTGGGATTGCATTTGTAATCACCGATAACTTATCTGTCTCTAGGCACATAAGTATTTTAATGATGGTGATCTGGCTTATGACCCAATTCTTTATTTCAAAACTTTCTCCCACATTCCCAGTTAGAGCAGATGGTGATGATGATTATCAATTGACCTCAATAAAGCAGTTTAAGTTTAAAATCAGCTGGTTTTTAAGTATTGGCTTTTTTTGCGCCTCACTTATGGAGTTTATTATTGCTGATTGGGCAACATTATTTGGCAAAGAGGAATTAAATATGCCAGCCTCAATTGCAGCATTAAGTTATTTAATCTTCATTTTTGGGCTAACTATTGGTAGGTTTTTAATTGGTTATGCACTTAAGTTTGAAAGTGAGAGTTTTTGGCTCAAAACTGGTGGCTTGGTGGGCGGAGGCAGTTTAATTATCACTCTCTTCACCTCAACTTACCTAGTTGATTCCAATAAAAACCTTGCAGTGATAATTGCATTTACCGGTTTCTTTTTAGCAGGCCTGGGCTCATCGGCAATGTCGCCATTATTCTTCTCAATTACTGGGCGCTTATCTAATGGTAATAACGCCGTTGCAGTTGCTCAATTAAGCTTTATAAATACCTTAATAATTTTTATTGTAAAAACAGTCCTAGCCTGGGTAGTTCAACTAACCTCCATCACCGTAGCCCTTGGCATAACTGCCGTTGCCATGATGAGTTTGATTTATTTTGGCAAAATTGGTTCAAAAGTTCGAGTATAAGTGGGTAGTGAGGGACTCGAACTACATATCCTTCATTGGCCACATATGGATTCAATTGATTTTGATCCACTAATCCATATTAGAAATGGGGTCTGACAATTACTAGATTTCGAACAGATTTAGGATGGATTTGGGCGTGTAGGTATGGGGGAATTCTTATTGGCTGTTAACCAGCCTTCTGGGACTTAGAAAAAACTTTTTACGTAGTCATTTGACATTGAAAATTGCTGAGTAATTTTTCCGAGTGACCAACCATGAGTGCCGTGGCATTTAAGGCTTGCAGGGCCTGTATAGCCAACACGATTAAGGGTTCCAAGAAGCACTGCATGATCTAAAGTGCCATCCTTACGTGGAAGTTGCATTTCTCCGGGCCCAAAATTGAGTCCATCAAAACCACGCTTGTAGTTTCTGTCTATATCCCAAATGTAGTAATAGAAGAGTCGCTTTCTTTCTGCTAGATAGGTAATAACCTCAGAAATAGTTTCATTCATCACCCACAGATGCGAGGGTGCTATACAAACCCCGAGGAAGGGATCATCTATGTCACTTATCAATCGCTTTATTTGAGCTAAAGTGTCGACTCCTTCATCCCAACGATTTTCTTCATTGGTTCCCGTTTCAAAATCTGAAGAAAATGGCACCGTTAGGTGATTTTCTACTGCAATTTTTACTCCCTTTTTACGACCTCGTTCTACCAATGGCGGTAGGAATTTATTTACGAAGTCAGCATAATTTGCTTCGCAGTCAAAGACCATTGTGTCTATGCCGATTTCAGCTGCTAAATCTATTCGATCAAGCATCTCTTGCTGAGTTTTACCATACGTGGTAATCCCACTAGGACGCATCTTGTATTTTTCTAATAAATCACGGATCTTTTTTGTATCATCTCCAGGGTTGATGTGGTGGGCTAGTGGAGCAGCTGATGACCAGAGGTTAACTTCCTTAAATCCTATTTTTGCCAACTCACTAAGTGCAGTTTCCAAATCAAAGTCATGATAGGGAAGTATTTCTGCGCCATATCGAAACATTTTTATCACCTTTCCTAGATTCTTGATCCCACGAGTGTTGCCTCATAGATTATTAATTCTAAAGTACGCGGAGCGATAGCATCGCCCACGCGGATGAGTTCGTATTCAGGAACTTTGATACCATCAAGGTCTACAAGTTCAATATAGAGATTTTCCTCCGAATTTCGACCAATTATTGGAACAACCGCGTCACATGGAATCTTGAAACTGTTATTTGGATCCATACTTGATTTAAGTTCAACCCCTGAATTTGAAATTGAGAGCAAAGAGGAATTTGTGAGGATTTTAATAGATTTTTTCACTGCTCTTTCAACAAAGAGGTGTTGGTTTGCTCCTTCTAAATCACCACCAACCATGCTGCGGGAGGTGATTAAATAGACTTCATGACCCTGGTCAGCAAGGTATTCCGCTGTTCCGCAACTTTCCCAATGACCACTTTCTTCAATCACTACAACTCTTTTGCCTATAGTTGAGTTTCCATGCATGACCTCATCTGCTGAATAAACATTTTCTCCATTTATTCCCGGAATTTGTGGTAGGACTTGTCGACCCAAGCTCGCAGAGAGATCACCTAGATCCTTATTCGGGAAGTCATATTTTCTTGCTGCATTCTCTGGAAGGCGTGGACGGGATCCAGTTGCGAGAACTACTACGTCGGCTCCACTCTCGCGAATCACTTCTGCATTTACAGCGGTATTAAAGACAATTTGAACTTTAAGTTTTCTCAGTTGTGTTTCAAGATAATGTGAGACCGAGAGGACTTCATCATGAAGTGGTTGTTTAGCAGCAAGAATTAACTGTCCACCAACACGATCACTCTTTTCCAAAATCATCACGTTATGGCCGCGACGGGCAGCTACCTCAGCAACTTTCATGCCTGCAGGTCCGGCCCCCACAACTAAAACCATTTTAGATTTTGATGCAGGGGAGGCGTCCAGATCATTAATCTCATTTTCTCGGCCAGCATTAGGGTTTTGAGTACACCTAATTGCTCTTTCGCGACCAACTTGATGAGCACAGGTATTACAAGCTATACACTCACGAATTTCATCTGATCTTCCAGTTCTAATTTTGTTGGGTGTGTTTGGATCGGCAATGAGTTGGCGTGCCATGCCTATAAAGTCTGCCTCTTTTCTCTCAATGATCCGCGCCGCAAGGCCCGGTTCCTTTAAGCGACCAAAGGCAATTACAGGCAACTTAGATTGTTTTTTGAGAGCGATGTTTAGATTCTGAAATGAGCCTTGAGCAACTGCGAATGGGGGAATCTCCATCCAGTAGCTTGAGAAAGTACCGGCATCACAATTGAAATAGTCAACAAATCCACTTGCTTCAAGGTGCTGGGCCATTTTTAATCCATAATCCAAATCGTAACCCCACGGGGTAAATTCGTTTAGGCAAAGGCGCACTCCAACCGGAACGTCTGAGCCAATTGATTTTTTGATTGCTTCAAGCACCTCAATACAGATTCGCATACGTTTTTCAAATGTTCCACCATATTCATCTCGGCGGTGATTAAAAAACGGCGATGCAAAACTACGTAACAAGCCATCATGGGCAATTTTTATCTCTATGCCATCAAAGCCTGCCGAGATTAGATTTTTTGCAGATATTGCAAAACCTTCGATAGTCGCTTTGATATCAATTTTACCCATCGGCTTAGGCATAAAATTCGTATAAGGCTCTTGGATTTGTGTAGGGGCCCACATAATGGGGGTGGGATGTTCAAGACTTGTGTGTCCGCTGTGCGTCAGTTGGCCAAAAAACTTGGAGCCATGTTTGTGAACGGCATTGACGATTTTCTTGAAGGGCTCTATGACTTTTGGGTCCCAGGCATCCACAAAGTGGCGTGACATCTTCCCTTCAGGATGTACTGACATGCTTTCAAAGATTAGAAGACCAGCACCACCAGCAGCGCGTGCTTCGTGATAGGACCTATGGGCATCTGTGGGAAGCCCATCCGCGGACCCCAACGCTGTAAAGTGAGGCTGAAAAACAATTCGATTTGGGATTTCTACGTTACAAATTGAAAAGGGATTAAAGAGAGCACCGTACCCATCAGTTGCATTATTAGCCATTGTGATCCCTTCCAACCCATTATGAATTAAGTGATTGTCTTCCATGTTAGAGTTAAAGGTTACTCCTTATGGATCGTGTTTCCACATTCCATAAGGAGTGTTCCTTATCATAACTCCCGAAGAAGTTCTTAAATAACTCCCGAAGAAGTTCTTAAATAACTCCCGAAGAAGTTCTTAAATAACTCCCGAAGAAGTTCTTAAATAACTCCCGAAGAAGTAGTTCTACTTTTTAGCATTTCCCCAGTGTTTAGGTGAATCAACATTCGCCTTCGTAATTGCACTTGGCTTTGTTTGCAACGCCTTAGTGACTGGCTTGCCTTCGAAATAATTGATTATTTCCCTCAAGATTCCTTCGCCCATTTGATATGGGCTTTGTTCAACTGTGAAATCTTGAGTTCCGGCACGGATACGGTCAAGCGCAAGAGCTGTTCCGTCTAGTCCTCCAACAACAATATGACCCTTTTTGCCAACCTTTGCAGTTTTTCCAGCTTGCTTAAGAGCTGAAATTACGCCACGGACCATTTCATCGTTGTGACTCCAAACTCCAACAATCTTCTTATCGCGAGTTAGAGCATCGAGAACCATCTTGTTTGCATTATCAGCAGTCCACTCTGTATTGAGAGATTTGATTTTGATTCCAGGATATTTCTTCATTTGAGTGTTGAAACCCCTATGGCGCTCTTGAGCCTGCGTTGACGCAACAGATCCACGGGTTTCTAGAACTGTGCCTTTTTTACCAACCGCTTTTGCCATTATATCAGCAGCCATGGCACCGCCGGCAAAGTTATCGAAGTCAACCACAGACTCAACTTTACCTTCAGGAGGTGAGTTTTCTTCGATAAACACGGGGATGCCCTGCGCGTTAGCTGCCTTTACTGGATTTGTAAAAAGACTTCCGTCAACAGGGTTATAGAGAAGTGCATCTGGTTTTTTTGCCAATGCATCTGCAGCTTGCGTTACTTGAAGGTTTGGATCACCTTTACCATCAAGAACTGTTAGTACGATTCCTTCTTTATCTGCTAGCGCCTGAACGGCTCCAACAAGTGCAACTTGATAGTCGTATTGAAGCCCGAAAGCGATGTATTGGACTTTCTTGCCTTTAGCTTCTCCGGCTGCGCTGGCTGTAGAGCCAATAATCGCCGAACTAGCCACGAAAGAAGCAACTGTCAGAAATAGGCTGATGTTGCGCAAGTTAATCTTTTTACTCATATTTTTCTCCTTTTTTCATTGGTTATTTTTTTGATGGGACCAACATTTATTTCTCTTCTGGATTGTCAAGTTTCCACGCAGCGCTGCTGCGTTTTAACCCGGCGTCCACGAGTCCTCGACGATAAACATCGAGGCTCGCTGCTGCAGCAATAACCAGCCCACTGACTACATAGTCGTAGTTTGCTGGCACTTCCAGAAGATTGATTGCATTTTGGACAAGAGCAAGTAACAGGACACCCAGAAAAACAGCACCAATCTTTCCTTCGCCGCCAAACAGGCTCACCCCACCGATTACACAAGCGGAAATTACTGTAAGCTCATAACCCAAACCTGCAGTAGCTGCTCCTGCATCTAGTCTTGCACTTAGCAAAATACCAGCAAGTGCAGCACACAAACCTGAAATCATGTAGCAATAAATGATTACTCTGTTGACGCGAATTCCAGCCAACTGAGACGCTAGCGCATTACCTCCGGTTGAAAAAACTTGTCTACCAAACGAAGTTTTCGTCAATATTATGTGGGCGATAATCCCTAAAACGAGTGTAAAAATTATAACCAACGGTATTCCAAATACGCTTACTTCTTGGAATTGGGAAAAAAGATCTGGTGTTGGGGTGATGTTCATTCCACCTGAATAGATATATGCAAATCCTCGAACTATAGACATGGATGCCAAAGTGGCTATGAGCGGTGGAATATTAAAAACAGTCACAAAGAATCCATTTAAAAATCCGACAAATAAGCCAACAAGCAGAGCTAAAAAAATTGAGACCTCTACCGGTAATCCTTGCTTTATAGTCAACCCAACAGATAACACCGATGAGAGAGCCAGCATTGCGCCGACTGATAAATCGATACCTGCTACAAGAATCACGAATGTCTGACCAATTGCCATCACAGCAATAACAGTTGATGCTAAAGCTACATTTCTAAAATTTAAGCCCGTTGCAAACACATCGCTAACGAATGAGAGAATTACCCCAAGAAATAAAATAACAAATAGGAGACCAAAATCTTGAAGTGAAGTCAAATTCTTTACGTTGCTTCTATTTAGATACAATTTAAATTTACTTTCCATTTACAGCTGCCATCAGATTGCCATCGCTAAATCCATGATGAATTTTTGATTTATTGAATGACCGACTAACTCACCTGAAACATTTCCTGAACGGATCACAATTACCCGATCACTCAGAGCTAAGACTTCAGGGAGCTCTGAACTTATCAACAGAACGGCAGTTCCAAGAGTTGCCATTTCTGTGATAATTTTTGCAATCTCAGCTTTAGCAGCAACATCAACACCTTTTGTCGGTTCATCTAATATCAAAAGTTTTGGAGTCAGTGACAACCAACGACCCAGAATAACTTTCTGCTGATTACCCCCAGAGAGAGTTGAAATTTTAGTCTCGGAGGTAGAGGCTTTAATTTTGAGTCTATTTTTTATATTTAAATAGATTTCTTCCTCTACTTTCGGAAGTATCCAAGATAGACGTGTAAATTTCTTTAGCAATGCGACTGAAATATTGTTTTTGACAGACATTTTCGGAATCACCGCCTGGCTATGCCGATCTTCGGGGACCAACCCAATCCCTGCTTTTATAGCCGCTCTAGGATTGGATTTAGCAATAACGACCCCGTCTACAAGAACTTCTCCCTTTTGGTATTTCTTAATCCCAAAAATGCACTCGACAATTTCGCTTCGTCCAGCACCTTCTAATCCGGCTAAGGTCACAATTTCGCCTGCATTCACGTTGAATGAAATATTTTCAAGGATCCCATAACTTGTAAGGTTTTTAACTTCAAGGACTTTCTTTGAAGTTGCATGAGAAATTGATCTTATCTCTTTGATATCTCTTCCCACCATTTTACGAATAATTTCATCACGATTGACAGTCTTTGCTGAAACAGAATCAACTAATTTCCCATCTCGTAATACTGTTATGTAGTCAGATATTCTAAAGACTTCGTCTAACCAATGTGAAACAAAAACTATTCCAATGCCGCTCATTTTTAATTTTGTAACAATTTCAAATAGACGATCAACTTCGATACCAGAGAGTGATGAAGTTGGTTCATCCATAACAAGTATCTTAGAATTCTCAGAGAGTGCTTTTGAAATTTCTACTAATTGAGCTTCTGCTGGTGAGAGAGTTTTAGCAAGTTTACGAGGATCAAGATTTGGCAGAATTTCGCTTAAAACCGCTTCTGCTCTCTCTGTCTCACGTCGCTTTAACACAAAGCCATATCTGGTTTCCCACATACCAAGAGAGATATTTTCAGCGACTGACATATTTGGGATAAGTTGGTGATCTTGATGAATAGTTGCAATACCCGCAAGGTGTGAAGCCTTGGTTGTAAATTTCAACAACTCGCCATTGATTTTTATTTCACCAGAGTCTGGAGTATAAAATCCAGCAATAATCTTTATTAAGGTAGATTTCCCAGCACCATTTTCTCCAACGAGAGCATTCACCTCTCCAGCATTTATCTGAAAATTGACTCCGTTGAGAGCCATGACACCAGGGAATACTTTGGTGAGATTGTTGGCTCGTAAAAGACAATGTTGATTTGCGTCCAATGCTCTTCACTCTGCCTTTCTCGTAAACGCAACTTAATCACTCAAAAAAAGAAAGTCAACCAAAATTTGTATAACAGAATGAGATATTTAGGTGTACATGACTTTGTAGAGGTTGCTTAAACCCAAAAGACTATTGATTTGGCTCAAATCTGGTCACCTTTTGGGAAGCCGAATCTGAATACCGTCAATACAGACTGATAAAATAAGGGGAATCTCGCGAATACTGGGTAGTAAGAATTCTTGGGGCTGCTTGAATTGCTCCTTCAGCTATTTGTATTCCAGTTTTTCCAAGTCGATGATACTGGCCTTAAGAAACTATCTTTTCGAAGATTTGCCCCATATTTAATGTAGTAAACACCCACCTCTTCGACACAATGTGCTGCAGTCAAAACAATATCAACTTCAATTAAGGTACCTGTGCAGTAGAAAATTGGTTCTTGAGTTGTTGCTGTCGTGTACCAGATTGAAACAACAGATGGAAATTCACTACTGGCACTTACTACCTCTTCGCCAAAGGTAATTGCACTAGCGGGACTGGCATTCAGTGTGAAACTGAAACTCAGTAGGAATACAAGAATTCTCCTCATATACTGAGTATATTCAATTCAAGAGTCAATAACTGAATTTCTTAGTAAATAATCCGCTATTTAACTGTCACCCTATCTAGAAATTGCTTTTCATATCTAAGATTTAAAGTGAAACCTAAAAGATTTCGAGTTGTGAGGATTGAAACATCCCCAAAATAATTTGTTTGGGCACGATATGAAATTGTCTTAAAACCTTTTCGCGTTGCCGTAACAGTTAGACGCTCCTCAGGAATATTTGAATTAATTACTAACAAATACTTTCCACCTGGGCGCTTATATGCATCAATAGTTGCTGCTGGTCCCTCCTCGGTCCCATCACTTTCTACTATTGGAGCAGGTGTCGGTGTTCTTGTGGGACTAGGTGTTGGTGTAGGAGATGGTGATGAGGTGGCAACACTTGTTGCTGATTGTGTTGGTGTAGGAGATGGTATCGATGTATTTGCTGGGGCCGTATAAGAGGTAGCGGCTGTGTAATCTCTCCCATTATTTGATGCTGTGGCCGAAAAATTATATGTGACTCCTGGTGTCAACTCTTTGACGTGATTACCGCTGGCAAAATTGGGACAGGCGGGAGTGCCGCTATGTTTCGTAAATCCACCAGAACCTCCATAGCTTTCCGTCTTACTCACCCATCCTGACATCTCTGACGGATTTGTAAAACAAATACCTACCCTGGTGAATCCTTCGCTATTTGGTCCAGAGACAATAATTTGCATTTGATTACTGTTTGCACTTACAACTGTTGCCACAGTAGAAAAAGTAAATGCAATTAAAACTACTTTGATTAATTTTCCCATTAGACCCCTACAAAAGCATCCTCTAAGAGGTTAAGAAAGTAAAGCAAAACCACCAATCAATTTTGGACACCGCCCAACACCTTGATGAAATCAGAGTGCATAGCCAATTTGTGAATCTGGAACCTCTCCGAATATTCACATGATGCTTTATAGTAAACAAGGCATGACCTAGGCTTATTGAGTGAAGAAGTTTTTCTCTACTCTATCTCTAGCTGCTTTACTTATACATGGCGATTCTATGCCAGCAAATGCCACATCTGAAATTACGGTAATGACTCGTAATATTTATCTTGGAGCTGATGTAGGTAAAGCCCTAGAGCTTATTCCAGACCTTCCGGCTGCAGCTCAATATATGTGGGATCAAATGCGAAAAACTGATTTTGGATCTAGATCTAAATTGCTCGCAGATGAGATAAATCAATATAAACCGGATGTAATAGGTATTCAAGAGGCAACTATTTGGAAGTGCCAAAAAAATCTATGGAGTAAGAGAACGACTATTTATGACTTTGTTGAAATCCTACTTAAGCAGCTCTCTGGGGAGTATGAAGTTGCAGAATTAAATAGCGCTAAGGCCTACAATCCAGGTTTTTCAATCTCACCTATTCCATATTTAACAAAGGTTATAGACCCTGAGGTATTTCAGAGGATATTTTCTCAAGATAGCGCCTTTTGTGGGTTTGAAACCGGAGATACACTTATCGTTAAAAAACAATTACAGTCTGAAGTCATTAATCTTGGCAATACTGAGTATGAGGCTTCCTACTCTGTAGTTCCAACCCTTATGACCATTTATCGTGGTTATACATGGGCAGATATAAAAATAAATGGAACACCCACTAGATTTATCACTACCCATCTAGAATCACTTTGGGATGAGAATAAGATTCCAAATAGTGCCAGACAGGCCAGGCAGTTAATTTCTGACACATCAAATACAAAAATGCCATTAATAATTATGGGCGATTTTAACTCTGATCCAAAAGATCCAAGGGGAAAGGGTGGATTAAATCCTGGTCTACAGCCAGTTGAAAGTCTTAATTGTCCGCCAAATAGTTCAACCTGTAGTGCATATAAATTAATGATTGAAAATGACTTTATTGACGCTGGTCCAAATTCTTTAGATCCAAAAAACTTTACCTGGGGTATGAATGCCCAGTTATCTGGCCCAGATTTAGAGAGAAAATCAGCGGCCCAAAAATTCGGAAATCAATTTGGCTTTACCGATCGCTTAGATTATGTATTTGTTAAAAATAATGTAAGGGTTAATTCAGCTGAGATTATTGGAGTCAAACCACCCTACGCATCAGACCATGCGGGGGTAGTTGTAAAGATTCTGATCCAAAAAGGGAAAAATTCAATTAGCCCAGCATTAGATACCCACAAACCTTTCCCAGTGTCTTTTTGGCAATGGGTAGTTATTTTCTTATTTTTATTTATAGGTTGGATATTTTGGCGAAAAAGCAAAAAACTTAGTTAAAAGTTATTTCAATCTTTAGTCCATTATAGGAGCTTGGTGTTATTAATATATTTTCATCATATTTCACGCGTAAATCTGAGTGGGTTGTGAGGGATTCGAACCCCCGACCCGGTGATTAAGAGTCGTATAGCAATCTTTCGCTTACGCTCAAGCATTGCTACACAGCCTCACTTAGCCTGCTTACGCATTCTCAGTGAGTCACCGTGCTCTACCAACTTGTCCTCCGGCAAAAGATTATCACAGATTACAAAGGGATAGTTCTAGCCATTGAAGCGTTGTCTAGAGGTTGCATGCTCTTAACCTATTCCTTCTGTCAGTCGTCAGATATATATTGGGGATATGAGGGTGAATCCAGAGAGTCAGGTGCGCAGTAATCCATTCTTTATTGAAGTACCCAAGCCAGTTACTTTGATGACTCCATCCGAGAAGAATGAATTTATCGATAAAATTCTTGATGCTTTCGAGGGTAAATAAAATGAAATCCTGCCCTACCTGTAACTCATCGAATGGATTAAGGGAAATCATTTACGGCATGCCTGACGGTCCTGTTGATGAAGATAGGTACGCAATTGGTGGCTGTTGCGTATCTGATGATGATGAAAGTTTTAAGTGTATTGCGTGTGGCTGGAAAGGCGAATTAAAAAATAGTAAAGAAGATAAAAAAAAAGTAGTTCACATGGTAAAACTTGAAAGCACTGAAGGTATGAGCGACTCTGATATCGACGAGTATGCCAAAAAGTTATGGGGTAAACTTACAAATAACGGAAAAGGTTGGAGTGATAATGGTGATTCCAAGAGATGAACAGTTAAAAATAATTCAAAGAGTTCATGCCAAGTGGGCTGAAGTCTATGATGACAGAGATGATTATGAGGCTAATGCAGTGCACTTTCAAATGGTCGAGGAGGCTATGGCTGAGGCTGAGGAGAAATACAAG
>SXGR01157152.1_pt1 | contig 12911 bp, 28 predicted proteins | sample 3174711 | NCBI WGS metagenome assembly SXGR01 (sample SAMN11356860, study PRJNA531348) | freshwater metagenome | isolation source: freshwater sample F1-60 | place: China: Fuxian Lake, Yuxi | collected 2017-12-25
GTGCCGGCGTTGGCAATCCCGCGTTCCCGCCCAACGGCCCTAGCCGCCATTTGATTCGCAACATGAAGGCTAGGGGGCATTGGAGTATGGCCGTGGACGTAAGCGAACCACAGCAACTGATTCGCATTGCCAGCAAGCTCGGTGTTGCATTGCACACGCCGTACGCTAATGAGCCGTGGCATGTTGAAGCAAAACGACCGTTCACGGTGCCAAAATGAGGTTTAGTACGGAATCATCGTTGCGATCATGGGAACGCAAGGTGTCTTGGCGGCGCAACCGTTTGCTTGCTGCTAAGCGCGCGCACAATCCCGAACGCGTTAAAAAGTGGCGCGCATACCTGAAGCACGCTGTGTGGATGGTTAGTGTTCGCAAAAAGCAGCTTGACACATTGCAGAAGCGTGCTCTTCGTGCTGCTGATGCTCTCGTTGGTGTAATGGAGCAGGGCGGCAACAACACAGGCCCGATGGTCAACAAGATCATTGAAGCTAACGGCGGTGACATTGGTACCCCGTGGTGCGGTCAATTCATCGCGTACTGCTACCGACAGGCGGGCTCTAAAGCCGTCACACGCAGCTGGGCAAGCGTTCGTCTCCTCGGCGGCGTTAGCGGCGTTAAACGCGTTAAAACGCCTCAGCCTGGTGATCTTGTCCGATTCAACTTTGATCATGTTGGCATGTACGTCAAACAGGCCGGCATGTTCATTGAAACAATTGAAGGCAACACTGGCGCTAGTGGTGCCGTGTCAGACAGCAAAACGGGCGGGGATGGCGTGTATCGCAAACGCCGCGCTAAAAGTCTTGTCAACGACTACCTGCGCGTGACGCGCTAAGGAGAGCTTATGACAATTAATAAGAAGGTGCAGGGCGCAGGAATCGGCGGGGCAATCGCAACACTGATTGTTTGGGCTGCTACTGCTGCTGGTATTGACGTGCCCGCCGAGGTTGGTGCTGCACTAGCAACGATTGCTGCGTTTGGTGCGGGTTTCTTAAAGGCTGAGTAACTTGACTCAAACTCGGGGGGAGTTGGAGCAGCTACTTGAAACGCACGGCAGCTGGGCAGCCGCAGCAAGGGCGCTTGGTATGCCACCGAGCACGCTAAGGACACGCGCTGATAAGGCGCGCGTGAAGAAGCAAACTGCTGAGCCGGTAAAGGCATCATCGGTTGTTATTGAGGATGAAGCTGATCTTGGTGACATCAGACGTTTGTGCGCTGACAGGGGCCTAGATGTTGACCGCGACTGGATCGTTGTTCGCTCAAGGCTTAATAATTGGGGCGGGCCCGATGGCTTAGAGAACACGCAGTTGCGCGTTGACCTTGAGCCACGTTTAGGAATGCTTATGCCAGCAGTCAGTGACCCTGGCTGGTTGCCGCCCAAACGTAAAGCCGTTAAGTCCAAGCGTTCAAACTTGGTGTGTTTTCTTAGTGATCAGCACGTGCCGTTTCACGACAAGCCATTGCATCAGGCAACGATTGCGTGGCTGAGTGATCATCAACCTAGTCGCATTTTGCTGCTCGGTGATTTGCTTGATTTTGACCAAGTTTCAAGGTATGCGCGCAATGACTTGCATACCGCAACAATGCAACAAACGCTCGATGAGGGTTACGGCGTGCTAAGGGACTATCGCGCGGCTTGCCCTAACGCTGACATTGTGTGCTTAGCTGGCAATCATGAGGAACGCTTACGCGCCGCCGTCGGCAAGCAGCTTGCAGCAATCATAAACTTGAAGCGTCCTGGCGATGATGATGGCGTGCTGAGCGTGCCGTTCCTTCTCAGGTTTGATGAGCTTGGTATTGACTTTGCGCGCAGTGACGTTGGCGGGTATGAACACGCAAGTATCAAGGTCAGTCCTGAGCTGCAGGCAATTCACGGTTGGATTGCAAAGAAGGGTTCCGGGTCGAGCGCTAGGGCAACATTGGATCACATGCGCGTTAGTACCATTCAGGGTCACACGCATAGGGCGTCATCAGTGTTTTCGACAGAATGGACGATTGATAATGAGCCACGCACCCTTGTTGCACTCGAAACGGGTTGTTTGTGCGAAATCAAAGATGGGTTGTCGCACGCACCAAGACCGGATTGGCAGCAGGGGTTTGCAACCGCTAGCGTGCGCAGTAATGGCCGGTTCATTTGTGAACAGGCAGTGTATGTGGCAGGGGCGTTGATGTGGCGTGACTGGACTTATGAAACGGGGGTTTCAAATGAGTAGCGCGTTGGCAATGTGTAAAGAGTTAGGGTGTGAAGAGTCAATCAATCCGCGTTACCGTGGGCTGTGTAGTCGCTGTGGCCGCCAAATTGTGCGTGACGACATGATTAGAGATTTGGTGTGGGAGCGTGAGCAAACAAGGCAGTGCGCTCAGTTTGCACCGTACGTTACGCAAGATAACGTCACTGCTGATCGTTTGAGCGCATACGCTGAAACACGGGCGGGTGCAGCACCGTGGATTAACGCGAGTAAGCGTGAATGGGTACTTGAAGCGCTTGAAGAGACCGCTGATTTGCGTATGTATGCGCTTGCCGCGTTGCAGGAACTTTTAGCTGAGGGCCGTGACGATGAGGACGTTGACAAACTAGTGTATTTTCTGCGTCGTTCACTTGCCGCTAGCGTCGAGGCATACGACGCGCTAAGTCAGTATCGCTTCCATCGTTCCGCTGATGCAGTTTGAGATTTTAGGGCGTCCAGTTCCAAAGGGCTCAAGGGTTGCGGGTGTCACAAAAACGGGTCATAGGTTCAATCGTGAAGCGAATAGCAACTATGAGCCGTACGTGAAAGATGCGCGCCGGCAGCTACTTGAGCAGTTTGATGACGACATGATCGCTGGGCCCGTTGAACTGCTAGTTGAGTTCATGTATGAGCGCCCTAAAAAACCGTCGCATGATTACCCTTCACGCGGTGATCTTGACAAGCTGCTGCGCACTGTTGGTGACTTGCTGCAGCACGTTGGCGTTATCAAAAACGATTCGCAAATCACGCGTGTTACCGCTGAAAAGCGCTTTGGTCACGTTGATCGCGTAACGATTGAGCTGCACGCAATCTTTTAAATCTTCGTCCGCGCCCTGGACGAATACATACCTCGGCATGCCCCCTAGATGCCGTGGAACTAGAGCGCTTGCGCTCCGAAATGCCCTCCGCCCTACACGGGTGGGAGGGCATTTTGTCGTTTCTAAACGCTATTTGCGGCTGTTTTGTCGTGCTTGAATTGCAATCCGTCCGAAGACAGGTGTAGAACTTCGCAAATCGCGTGAAGCATTCCGCTAGGGGGCGGAGAAAGGGTGCTGATGAAACCATTACAGGGCATGAAGGTGAAGGAGCTGACGGTGACGTTCACGCAAGACTACTTCGCTCAGTTTGAGGCGCACTGCAAAAAACAAGGGTTGACGTGCGATCAAATGATTGGGCAGCTAATCGCCGTTGAAATGAATCCACCTAACGTTGTGTACGGCCCGTGGCCGGGTGCGGCATGAGCAGCTTAGCGTTTGGTTTTCTCGTTGTGCTCGCCGCCGGCCTTTCCGCGTTGATTGGTGTTGGATTGTGGATTGTCGCAATGGTGCTTGTATGAAACGTCCAATTGATCACGTGAATCGGCATGTGCAGGTTGCCGCACGTCTAACAGAGATTGCGGACACAATGCTCAAGCATCCCCTACATCGTGAGCTTGTTGGCAACGAGAAACTAGCAATGCTTGCCGTCAGGCAGATGGTAATTGATTGCGCCGTCAATGAGGTTGACATTGCGAACGCCATCAGGGAAGAGCACAATGTTTAAGTTGATTCTTGCAATTGCCTGGTGGCCGTTGTTGATAGCTGCCGCGATCCTAATTGCAATCGTTGCGGTGATGCTCATTGACACGTTCTTAGATAGGGTTTGGGGCAAACAACCAAAGGGGCAGAAATGGTCACGGAAGTAGAGTTAGGTGAGGCGGCAAATAAGGCTCGCAGGGTAATGGAGCTTAGCGAAATGATGCTGCGAACCGCGATTGATGAACGGTCGCCTGCTGACGAGCGCGCCATTGAAGTTGAGCGACTTGCGCACGTCATTAAGGCACGACTACGTGATGTTGAGCGAGTAATCTGGTGACTGACATTGGACTTGAGCTGTTTAGCATTGAGAAGCTGCCGACAACGGTTAACGTGTTGCTGTATGGGCCCGCTGGCGCGGGTAAAAGTACGGCAGCAGCGTCGGCACCTGCGCCCGTCATGTTCATTAATCTTGAAGGGCCAAACGCGTTGCACTACGCACGTAAGTCGGCGCGTGACGCTGGCACCGAGGTTCTTGAGGTTAGGGTTGATTGGGGTGACGATCCGCGCGCTTACTTTAGGGAGGCGTTCGCTGCCGCTAAGGAACGCAACGTGAACACGATTGTGATTGACACGCTCGGCAAGCTCAGGGATGGCATTGCGTTTTCAATTGGTGGCGAGTCACCGTCAATAAGGCAGTGGGGGCAGGTTGGCAAGGCGATGACCACAATCCTGCGTGAGCTGCGCGACTCAGACATGAATACCGTCCTGATTTGTCATGAGCGCGTGCTGGATTCTGACACGGGCGATAGAATCGTTGAACCATTGGTTGGCGGAAAGACGACAACTGAGGCGATGGCTGAGGTTGACGTCATTGCTTACTGCGGCGCTGTGAGGGATGAGAACGGTACGCGTTACCTGGCGCAGCTTGTCGAAAGCAAAGGCCGGCGCGCTAAAGATCGTTCTGGCGCGCTTGGTGACGTCGTTGAACTCGATTTGACGAACTTGATTGCAAGCTATCTAGCGAGCTTTGTTGAAGACTCGCTGCCATTCAATGAAGGAGCGACAGCATGAAGATCACGGGCTTGGATCAGGTAGGGACTGAGGAAACACCACAGACACTAATACCGCCAGGTGAATACCTTGTTGGTGTAACGGCAGCTGAGGAAAAGACAAGCAAGAACGGGCATCCGCAGATCGCGCTTGACCTTGAGATTCTTGAGGGTGAGCTCAAAGGGCGTGGCGTGAAGGATTGGGTGACGGTCACTGAGCGCGCAATGTGGCGAGTGAAGCAAGTACTGACAGCTATTGGCTATCCAATTGCTGCCGTCGGCGACACTGACGTGCAAGCATCAAAGATGATTGGTGGCAAGGCCATCATCACAATCAAGCATGAGTTGTGGGATGACAAAATTAGGTTGCGTATTGACCGTTGGGATCGTGTTGGCACGATCAACGCGTCAGGGCTCGACATTGAGATGCGCGGCAAGGATGACGTTCCATTTTGATAACTGAGATTGATGACGTGTTGGAGTTTGCGCGTGAAATTCAACGTTTTGCTGCGCGCGTTTGCAATCCCGATCCAAAGAATGAGCATTACGTGCCGTTTGTGCAGCCGTTCACGCCTGATGTTAGGCACGTGCGTAACGTGTGTTCTGCGCGTGGTGCTGACGCAGCAATGGAATGGTTGCGCGTGCGGTTTGAAGCGTCAAAGCGTGACATCCAGCGCGCAAAGGAGCAGGACGCGTTTCGTGCTGAGCATGAGCGTAAGCGCCGCGAAAAAATACGTGTTGAGCAGCAAATGTTGAGTGACGGGCTGTCGCCTGGACATCGTATTGATCGAGCGTTGTCAGGTTTGCAGTTGATTAGTGAAACGCGCGCGGGAAACCTTGAGTCACACGTGAAAGACAATAATCATCCATCTAGGGTTTTGGTCGACATGCACAGTGACGAGTTTCGTAATGCGCGCACAACGGCGTTGAGTTGCGCAAGAAAACTTGAACAAATGCTTGAGAGTGCGCGCGTTCGGTTGCTGCCACCAAAGCTGTCGGGCAGTGTTGATGACCGTTTAAAACGCCTGAAGGGGTATGCGCCCGATGTTGTTGCAAAACTTGATCCTGAGCAGGGGTTGCCGCGCCAAATTATTGAGCGACGTGAAGCGCTTGGTCTTGATGCCGTGACTGGGCACGAGTTGTGAAGGTCAACATGACAACAATGAGTGTCGCGGCGCCGGCTGACGTGAAACTAAGGGAACTGCACGCTGCGTTTAGTGATTGTTTGCCGCTGCTAGTGCATTGGTTAACGGCAACTGTTGACGAGCAGCATCGCGTGTCGCAGCTTTTGAGGGATCATTTACGTGCCATTGAGGTTCTTAGTGGTTTGGCAAGGAGGGCGTTGTGAAGAGTCCTAAGAATGTGCCGGTGCAGTGGATGCGTCGGCGTGAACAACTGCAAACCGAGGCGCTGCCAATCGCTAATGACTGCAGCGACATGTGCCGCAGGTTGCGTAACGAAAATAATGATTTGCGGGCCGTTCTTGCTGAGCTGTGTCGCTCGTATGAGCAGCTCGAAGCATCGAAGGCTGCTGTTGACGTGAACATTTTGATTGCGAAGAGGCGCGTATGAGTTTGCCTGAGCAGATTGCCGCTATTGAGGACGGTCTAGTGCCCGACGGTGATCATCTCGTGACACTCACTGAGGTTGCTGTTGTGCCACGCAAAGCTGGCGGATGGTGGGCGCGATTGATTAGCGAAACAACTGGTGGCCGTCAGTTGCGTGAAATGCGCAGGCTTGGTGCTGATCCTGATGACGCATTTGTGCTTGATGAAGCAGCTAATCGCAAGTTGGTTGAGTGGGGTCAAAGAATGGGCGTGAACGAAACGGATGCAAGGGGCGTGTTTAACGCGTTGCATCAGCTGCAGGGGCATCGCTTTACGGCACGCGTAACTAAGACGGCGCACAGCACTACGACGCAGCACAGAGCGTTCGAGGACGTTGTGTTTGCAACGGGCGGGCAAGCGTTGACTACTCAGGGTGAGCTTGTAACAAATGTCGCTCAGGATCAGTACGACAGACTGCTTGAGGGTTTAAACGCAGCACGGTTGGGTTTGTCAGTTGTTTGCCAGGCATGCCATGAATTAAGTCGAGACAAATCATGGACTGATTTGGGGTACGAATCATTGGCTGAGTTTCTAGCGAGCCCTGAGATTACGTTGACGCGCAGCAACTTTTTTAGGATGGCGCAGATTTGGGAGCTGTACGTGCTTGTTGGTGGCGTTGATCCGCGGCATCTGAGCGTTGCGAGTCCTTCAAAGTTTGCGATACCTATGCGCGCGATTGGTGCTAATGAGGTTGGTGTTGCTGAAGCTTTGGCTGACGTTGAAACGCTGGGCGCGCGTGATTTGCGAGAAAAGTATGAGCTGCCGCGTGTTGGGTCTATACGTATAGACCCTTTAGATCGGCTGTTAGACGATGACGTTATTGATGCTGCCATTGCGTGCTATGAGGGCACTACGGCTACGGGCCGTGAGCAATGGCGCGTAACGCTTACCGAGATAAGGAACTATGTTAATGCCAGCAATGCGTGAGCAACAAATGCAAGCTTTAAAGCGAGCTAACATCGTGAGGTACGCGGCTGCCGACGTGAAGCGTGACGTGCGTGCCGGCAACCTGGCAATCAGTGACGCAATGTTTGATGATCGAGCGCAAAGCATTGTGCTGCGCACACTGCTTTTGACACCTAGTCGTGTTGGGCCCGTGCGTGTTGACAGGCTGCTTCGTCGCCTGCAAATTAACGGGCATAAGCGCGTTGGTGATCTTACTGATCGTCAACGTCAGGTGGTTGCTAATGAAACGTAAGAAGGTTGCGCGCAAAGATAAGCCTGCGCAAGAGCGCTGGGTTGTGTGTGACGCGTGGGATTGCCGCTTGTTGAAGTATCCCCTGGCGGTTGGAATGATTGACAGTGACCTGCAGGGTTTTGAGTTTGCGCATGCATCTGAGCTTGCTGCGCACGTGACGGGTCAGACGCGTTGGGAGGTAGTTCGGTTGAGGGCGTGGCGGTTGGCGCGGGCTAATGGGGAGCCTGTGTCGGCCGTCACGGCCGAGCAGCAGTTAACGCGAGCTGATGAGGAGGTTGCTGATGGCAAGGCATCGTAATTGGGCTGAGGCTCGCAGGAAGGTCACCGACGCCGGCCGGTGCAGGGTTTGTCGAACTGGTTCGCCGCCAATTGATGCTGCGCACGTTATAGCCCGCAGCCTTGCTCCCAACGGGGGAGAACACGCTGATGCAGTTGTTGAACTGTGCAGAAAATGCCACGTCAATTACGACAGTCATAGGCTTGATCTTTTGCCGTATCTTAGTCTTGCTGAGCAGCTTAGTGCAGTGACAGTGGCGGGTGGCATTGAAGCTGCCCGTCGTCAAATAACGGGGAGAAGTAATGATTGACGATGAAAAGAAGTGGATTGAGCAGTGCGACAGGCGCCGTGAGGAACGCGACCGCCGGCTTGATGAGGAATGGGAGTACCGAGATACGGACGGCTACTTGGTTGAGGACGAAAAAGATGACTGATCCTTACGACAGTTGGGATGAAGCCAAAGCGATTGCTAAGGCTGATGACGCCGATGAAGCGCACGCGCGCGAACTTGAGCTGCAATACGAATACGACAGAGGCGTTGCAGATGATGATTAGTGCTTTGCTTGCCGCAGCGTTCCTTACGGGCTCCGGCAGCGCTTACGCGAGTTGCGATGGGTCAACTACGCAGACCGCTAGCGGCCAAACTGTTCAGGTGGGTTTTGTGGCCGCTAACGGCTTGCGAATGGGTAGCTGGGTTGAGATGCGCTCGCCGCGCCTGGTGATGAATCGTCGCTGGTTTCGGGTTATGGATCGAGGCGGGATGGCGTCGGGTACTGACTTGGATTTCTGGACTGATGATTGCGCCTGGATGAATGCTTTTGGTAGGCGGACGGTCACGTATCGCGTGGTGCCGCGCTCGGAGCTTTATCGCGGCCGGCCTTATAAGGGTTGGCGCGTCGTGAAGGGTCGCCGTGGCGCCCGCTTGCAGTGGAGGGCGCGATGAGTCGCATTCAACAGCAGCGTTGCGGGCTTCAGGCCTTGTGTGGTTGGGATGAGGTCTTTGAGCATGACGGCTTCTTTTTGCAGGTGTGGCCGATTGGTCACGCTGGGTTGAATGTTGTTGACATCGGGTACTCGAAGCCGGTGAGCCTGCCGCAGTTGTGTGCAACGGCGCCGGCCGCGATTGTGCGCTTGTTTCTTTCGTCGCCGATTATTGATCTGCTGAAGAAGCATGAGCTTGATCGTGATCGTGTTAGTGAAGTGAATTGGCGTGAGGCTATGCCCGCTGGGTTGTGGAAATGAAGCGTTATCGATCAACAGCAAGGGGTGGCTTTGATGAAAACCCTGACGGCGCTTGGGTGCGTTACGAGGACGTGAAGCGCATGCGCGAAAGCATGATGACTCTCGCTGAGTTTCAACAGGAGCTTGGTGACGCTAGGGGTTTTAGGCGTGCGTTGCATCGCATTGGTTGCACGCCTGGCACTGTTGACTTGCTGGTTCGGGAGGACAGGGCATGAGTTATTCGGGTTACGGGCGAGGGGCAAGCAATCAACTAGATAGGGGTCAGTAATGAGGCGCAGCTTCAACGGACGCGAGCGAATCGCGCTCTTCCTCGTAGCCGATGGCAGGTGCCAAAAGTGTCAAGAAGAGCTAGTTCAGGGCTGGCACGCGGATCACATCGTGCCATTCAGCAAAGGCGGCGAAACGCACGTGAGTAACGGTCAGGCGCTTTGTGCCGGCTGCAATCTAAAGAAGGGATGCAAAGTCAATGTCTAGAAAACCGAGGCCCTGGCAAGCCGAAATGCTCACCGACTACAAGGCCGACAATGAGAAGTCCGTTTACACGCTCGCGGCTTGTCCAGCGGCGGGGAAAACCTTCGTGATGATCGAGTGCGCGAAGTATCACCTTGCTAACGACGACAGCGTGAAGCGCGTAATCGTCGTAGTGCCGACAACACATCTAAAGCGTCAGTTCGTAAAGGCCGCGCGCAAGAGCGGCTTGAAGCTGATAGAGCTAGATAATGTGCGGCATACCGGGCAACTGCCGACCGACGAGTTCGGCGGGGTCGTGACCTATCAGCAGGTAGCTATGAGCCCGCTGATATACGCAAGATTCGCGCGCGAGACTTTCGTGATCTTTGATGAGGCGCACCATATGGCCGACGAGCAAAGCTGGGGCGAGAGGATGAACGAGGCGTTCGGCCAATGCCCGCGCAAGCTCCTAACGACAGGGACACCGTTTAGGCACGATAACAATGCGATCCCGTTTGTTACATACGACGAGAGCGATGAGCTGGTTGTTGACTATCCCTACTCACTTGGCGACGCTTGGCGGGACTCACCTAAGAGCGGCGTTAGGCATATTAGCTTTCGTTCAGTTGACGCGACCGTAAAGTGGACGACAAGCGACGGCGTAGAGATGGAGGTCAAGGCGTCAGAGGTGGAGCGTGACTTCACGGGCGCGGCGCTTGAGTGCCTTCACGGGGTGCGCGGCGAATGGTGGCCCAAGACCTTCCAGATGGCCGACAGCCAACTTGACCTTTTGCGGATCTCGGTGCCTAACGCCGCCGGCCTAATCATCTGCCGCGACATCCAGCACGCAAGCGAATACGAACAGTGGATCAAAAAGAACACTGGCCAGGGCCCGGTTGTTGTTCACAGCAACATGAACGACCCGAACGCCGTCATAGCCGAGTTCCGCGAGGGCAACGGCAAATGGCTAATCGCGGTTGATATGGTCAGTGAAGGCGTTGACATCCCTCGCCTACGTGGGCTGATCCACGCTCACAACTCTAGGACTGCGACGCACTTTCAGCAGTCAACGGGCCGAGTGCTGCGAATGGACGGGGCCGATGACAAGACCTGGGGCTTCCTTTACTACCCCCCTATTGCAGCGTTCAGGATGCACGTTGAACAGATGGAAGAGATGCAGGCGCACGCTCTCAAGGCTCGGCCCGAACGCGAAAAAATGGGGGACGGCGAGGCCTTTACCGGGGGCGGCATCGTGATTGGGTTGAGCACCGACGCGGTTCCCTACGAGATCTACACACCGGGCTTCGGAAGTATTGACGGCGAGCTCGCCGCAATGCTTGAGGCGAAGCTACCGCCGAAGCTTGCCCACCTTGCTGCGGAGATGGCGGCAGGCTGGAGCGACGTTCCCGGTATCAAGGAACTTCTCTCGACTGTGCCTAGCGCTACGGCAACCGCAACGCTAGATCAACCGCTTACTGAGTTCGACAGGAAGGCGGCGGAGACGGAGAATCAGCGACTAGCTAGCCAGTGCGATTACTTAAAAAGACTTGATCCCGGTACTACTAATACCGAGATGGTTCGCCGCTTCGATCGTCGCCGTCCGTTGAGGACAGAGAGTCAGCTAGTCGAAGAGCGGGAACTACTGAACGCGCGTGTTAACGACCTGAAGCTAGCCGCAAGGCGCGCGGCCTGATGAGCTACACGCCTACGACAGCCTGGGGGCCGGTGTCGGCGCTCTGCGAGTCGGCGCGTTCCGGCGGACAGAGTTACAAGACGCTCCTAAAGTCGCTTGATGTCGTCCTTGATAACGAGCTTTGGCGGGAGTTCGTGATGCCGCCGGAGCAGGTTTATACCTTCGCGCGGTTTGAGGAGTTCTTGAAGTTCGCCGGCTTTACAGCAGATGAGCTTCTAGCCGTCCTTCGCGCTCACGGGCGGGACGAGCTCGCCGCGAGGGTTCGCTCAGAGCTGGGTGGTGAACTGGCAGAACACGGCGAGATAGGCGGCGGTCACTCTCAAGGCAGAGGTAGCGACACTACCTCTGCGGTTGGAAGGGACGCGACGTATCTAGTCAGTCGCCTAAAGCGCGACGAACCAGAACTAGCTGAGCAGGTACTCACCGGCAAGATCAGCGCGAACGCCGCCGCAGTCCAGGCTGGCATCCGACACGCCTACATCAGGGTTCGCGCCGACGATGTTCAGCTAGCCGTTGTGAAGCTCCTAGAGCGGTACGAACGCGCAGATGTTCTCGGCGCACTAGGGATCAGGTCGTGACCGTTGAAGACAAGCTCTGCGCCGCCGCCTTAGAAGGCTTTAACTTTATCGGCATAGAACGCGAGGCGGACTACATCGCTATCGCTGAAGCGCGGATAGCGTGGTGGGAGAAGCACAAGGGCGACGCTCAGGTGAGCGACATTCTCTCGGCAGGCAAAGACCGCGATGAGGTAGGGGACGCGGGGCAGCTTGACCTACTGGATTCAATGTGAATGTCGGATCAACATTCAGCGGGGTCGTGGCCAACGTAAGCGAGTGGATTGGGCGGCGCATAATGGCGATAGAGGAGGAATCGTGATTGATACGTTTTCATTTGATCGACGACGCAACAACGAAGGTAAAATCATCGCAAAAACCATCAACGTGAAAACGGCTGCACCGTGTAAGCGATAAAACCAACACCTCGTTGACGAAAGGAGATTTATGAGTTGGGCAAAGTTTGATGATCGGTTTAGCAGCAACGCCAAAGTTCTTAAGACGTGGCATACGTGTCCGCAGGCCATCGGCTTGTACGTGATGGCGATTACGCATTGCGCGCAGCACGAAACAGACGGCAGGGTTGACAACTACTTTATTCTGGGGCTAGTTCCCGCACCGCGCGAGCGACAAAAGATTATTGACGCGCTGATCGAGTCGCGGCTTTGGGTAGGGATCGACACGGACGCTTACCTAATTCCTGACTACCTTGACTTCAATCCTTCTAAAGCGGAATTGGACGCGAAGCGGCAAAAAGATCGTGAGCGGCGGGCGAAAGGTCGAGAAACACAAAGCAACAATGCGGTTGTCCGAGCGGAATCCGAGCGAACGCGCAGCCGACGCGATAGCGACGCGCAGAAAAAACCGAGCGGAATCCGAGCGGAATCTCAAGCGCGTCCGATTGTCCCGACCCGTCCCGTCCCGACCCGTCCCGTCCCGTAGGGGCGCCTCTTTTGATTAGTGTCGGCTTCTTGAACAGCAGCAGGCGAGGAAGGGACAATGGTGGTGGCGTTGTGTGACATGCTTGTGTGACGTACTTTTTGTTAGGTTGCTTGACAAACCGTGCAGCGTGCTTGTAGTATGCGTGGCATCAAGTCAAACA
>SXGR01011935.1_pt1 | contig 12910 bp, 12 predicted proteins | sample 3174711 | NCBI WGS metagenome assembly SXGR01 (sample SAMN11356860, study PRJNA531348) | freshwater metagenome | isolation source: freshwater sample F1-60 | place: China: Fuxian Lake, Yuxi | collected 2017-12-25
ATCCAGCTTGGGATGTTAAGGAAGTGGCGCGAGAAGCCGAGTTCGTTGGCAACCAGCCACAGAAGCTGGCGGACTCCGGCGTGGGAGTTATGTTCGCTCATGATGCCAAGTGAACGGTCTCCGATCATGTCGACGTTCACCAAGGCGGCGAGGCGGGCGAGCGTGCCATCGGCCTGCCAGCGCTTGGCGAGGTGGCGGCTGCCGTGCAAACCATCGGTGGCCGACCAGTGCTGGATCGCTTCTTCACCGTCGAACCAGACGAGATAGACATCGTGCCGGCGCGGGCGGCCGGAAAGGGCACGGGCCATTTCGATCAGGAAGCCCGTGGACGAACCGCCGTCATTGGCGCCGACGAAGGCTGCGCCGGGCGAGAATTTGGTGTCGTAGTGGCCAGTGAAGGCGACGGCTTGGCCGGACTTGCCCAGGAAGCGGCAGACGATGTTTTCCATCGCAAGCGTTCCGCCAGGGATCGTGGCGACGAATTTGTCCGGGACAAGAGTGCAGCCGGTGGGGCGGAGTTGGGCGACGATGTAGGCACGTGTCTTAGCGAGTGCTGGTGAGCCGGGCGGCCGGGGGCCGATGGCGGTGACCTGGCGTGTGTCGGCAAGAGCCCGGACACCCAAGAACTCCGCGGCGGAGGCGGTGAGGGCAAACAACGTTACGATTTGGATGCGGTGCATATATAGCCCAGAGTGAAGTTGCGTTCGCGGTCCAGGAAGTCAAGAAACGGGAGGAGCAGCGCCGGCGGCGCGAAAAACAAGGCGGCCACCGGGATGAGCGGGGTGGGGAAGAACTGCAGCGCATTCCAAAGGCGGCGCGAAAGCAGCCGAAAGAAACCGCCCACCGGCTCAATGACGATCGAATTGAAACCGGCGCGCTCCAGCAGGTAGCGGACACCGTGACGCGTGTAGCGGAAATAATCGTGCGGCGATTGATGCACTTCCCATTCGTGTGGCACGATGAGCAGGAGCCGCCCGCCGGGCTCGAGAACGCGGCCCAACTCACACACCACTCGCGCCGGTTCACGCACATGTTCCAGCGTCACGAGGTTGAGGCAGACCTGGCAACTGGCATCACGCAAGGGGAGAGCATGGAGGTCGGCGATGCAATCGAGACGGTGGTAGTTCCATGCCGTGTCACCGATGCCGAGATCGACTCCGAGGTAGCGATGTCGGGCGAACAGATGCGCGTATTGCGCTTCTCCGGCACCGGCGTCCAGTACTCGCGCGCCCACCGGGAGGGAAGCGGCGAAGACGGCGGTGGCGGTTTCGATAGACGTCTCAAAGTGCAGAATATGGGCCCGCAGGAAACGAGGAATCAGGCGACGGAGGGCTGGGTAGTTCATGCGGCGCACCTGGGGTTCAAGAGTGCGGCTCACTTTTCTTGGCAGCCTCGATCATGATGGTCGAACCGGCGCGGCAGGCGGCTTCGAGTAACGTGAACGGAAGGGACGCGACGACGAGGCCGAGATAAAGCAGATCCTTGAGCAGCTTGGTTTGAGGCGCCTCCGGCAGCCGGCGAATGCGGCGCGCCATTGGATCGAGCGAAGGCGCGAGGCTGGTGGCGAGGCCGGCGGGATTGTCGCGGAGCGAGAAGAATTTGGTGCGTGCAATTTCGAAGCCGCAGGAGTCGAGCAATTGCTCCAGGTCGCGCAAGCGGAAATCGAACAGGTGGCGCGGAATGTCGAGACCGGCCCAATGCTCACCGAGCAAGGTTAGCTGCCAGCAGCCGGCGTTCGGCACCTGGATCACGAGCCGGCCGTCGGGCCGGAGCAGCCGATGAGCAGCTTGGAGATAGGCGGCCGGATCGTAGAGATGCTCAAGGACATGGAACATCGTCACACCCGCACACGATGCCGGCGGGAGCGGCGCTTGCGTGAGGCTACCGCAGACAGCCGGCACGCCGTTGATACGCCACGCTGCGCTGGCCGCTTGCAGCGAAAAATCGAGGCCAACAATTTTGTGCCCGCGTTCGGCGAGCATGCGAAGGAAGAGGCCGCCGCCACACCCTACGTCGAGCACGGGCGCCGGTTCGGAGCAGTTTGCCAGCGCCGTGCGGACGAAACGGACGTGATCGTTCAGGACCGTTCGGCGATAGAGTTCCTCGAGCCGGGAGACTGCGTCATGTTCGGGAACATACCAGTAGGCGTCGGGATAATAGTCGCGCAGTTCGGTGGGCGATGGAAACGGCGCGAGCCGGATCAGGCGGCAACGCGAGCACTCCACCACTTGGAAGACTCGCTCAGTAGTGTGATAGAGCCAGTCCGAACCCTGAAATAGGATGCGGCTGTGCGGGCTTTCACAGGCCGGGCAGGGTTCGATTTCGCCGGTCGAGGCGGGCTCCGGAACCGGTTCGTCGCAAAGCGAGCGATCAGCTACGCGCCGCCCATCATTTTCCACAAAGGGACGCGATGTTGGAGGAGCAAGTTCTTCACCTGTCGCGGAGTCATCTTGCGCAGTGGCCGGAACGCCCAGCGTTTGCGGAGCGTCGACGGCGTCATCTGCAAGGCCTGCCAGTTCGCGGAGCAGATCGCCCGCGCCAATTTCAGTTTGCCCGTCCAACCCGGGAACTGAGCTGTGTCGCCCCGGCTCGACAGGGCCGCCACGATGCCCGCGGCGAGCCTGGCGCAGAAATACGCGCCGTTTAGCCACAACAGGCTCCAGGGAAAATGTTTGAGGGCAAGGAGAACACGATTACGCTCGATCAGTTCGACTCTACGCATCGACAGCCTGCCGAGCGTTGATCCCCGGTGATGCCGCGCGACGGCGGTGGGGATGTAGAGGCATCCCCATCCGGCTATTCTAGCGCGCAGCCCCAGTTCGGCGTCGTCGCCGTAAGCGAACAGGTCTTCGTCGAAGCCGCCGATGCGATCTAGCATGGCCCGGCGATACATGGCCGCACAACCGTCGGGCCACAACGTTTCCTCGACTTCCTCAAACTGGCCCACGTCGGATTCGCCATGGCCGCGGCCCCAGTTCTGGCCGTCGAGGTAGATCAAATGGCCAGCTTTGTCAATGATGCCCGGATCCTCATGCACGAGGATTTTAGACGCAGCCATGCCAAGATCCGGCTTGTCTTTGAAAGCGTGCAGAAGGCTGGCTAGCCAATCCGGATCTGCTTCGGCATCGTTGTTCAGCAGCGCGATGAACTCGCCTCGGGCGCGCTCGAAGCCCTGGTTGTTGGCTTTGCAGAAACCGAAGTTTTCCGTATTGCGGATGACCGTAAGCGCAAACGAGGGGACGTCGGAGTACTGGGCCGTAGCCATCTCGACGCTGCCATCTGTCGAGCCGTTGTCGACAAGGATCACTTCGAAGGCGGGCGAGCGTTGGGCGGCCAGCGACTCCAAGCAGCGACGTAAAAGGCTGCAACGATTCCAGTTGACGACGACCACTGATGCCTGGGGGGTCCTGACTTGAGCCACTTGCATCTGCTAGCCTTAGCTTAAGGTATAATTACGCGTTATGGCTCATCTTGGCGAACGTCTGCGTCAGCAGCGCCTTGTAAAGGGTGTGACGATTGGACACATCGCCGAGCAAACAAATATCGGGGTGCGTTATCTCGAGGCGCTTGAGGCTGGTGACTTTAAACAACTGCCTGGCGCGATTTTCGCCCGCAGTTTTGTGCGCCAATATGCGGAGATCGTAGGAACCGATGCCTCGATCATGAAATCGGAACTCCAGCAGATTTTCCCGTCCGAAGAAATTTTCCCTCCCACCACTCCGGTTCAGTCCGGGACGTTGAGGGCCAAATTACAGAACCATACGCTGTTGGCCGCGAACGGCCCGGTCTGGAGACAGTTGCCGCTCACGGCGATTTCGCTGGCAACAGCGTTAGTGGTTTCGTCTGGGCTTTATGTGGGATGGCAACAAGTCGTACTTCACAACGAAACCAGCGAGCAAGCGGCGCCTGCTCAAACGCCGGCCGCCAAGGCTCCGGTGTCGAAGTCCAACCCCGGCGTGAATCCGGATCCGCCGCCTGCCTCACCAACGGTCGTGCCGGCCGCGGTGACCCAGCCCGAAGTACCAGCCGTTGACAGCATTGCGAAGCCTTCGACGGAATTCCAGGCGGGACAGTCGACTGGCGCCGCGGCGATGGCGTTGAAAGTCGTGGCATCGGCCGAAACATGGGTTTCAATCGCCGTCAACGGCAAGCCGGTTTATCGGGGGCTATTGCGGCCCTATGAAGAGCGAACCGTAACCGGGGTCGAGTACGCGCGGATGGTGATTGGCAATTCGACCGGTGTCGATGTGCTCGCCGATGGACGATCGATCGGTCCGATTGGTCCGCAAGGGAGCGTGCGGGTGGTGGTTCTGACGCCCGGCAGTCCTCCCCAGATCAGTGAGAGAGCAGATTTTCCGGCGAACCAACAGCAGCAGCCCGACCCCAGTCGCGAGACCGGGAGCGACACGGCCACTACCGGGACCAAGCTGGATTAGCGCGGAGCAGGGCTCAAGCCCGTGGCAATCTGAAGGCTTGCCACACACTCCACATGCTCCGCGGACGAAGTAGAATCACAAAAGCCGAGCCACCGATGCCGCGCGAGTTCTGCCCGATGGTTTCGTGGTATGACCCGACCGAGCTGATGCGGAGCGCTCGCGACGTATTCATCTCCACCTTGCTCGGACGGCACTCCGATCACCGGTTGCTGGAAGCGCTGGCCACCCGCGAGGAACCAAAGCCGTTCGACTGTACGATGGAACCCTTGCCCTGGAGCGGCGCAGGGCCGTTTTGGCTCGACTATCTCAGCGATACCGGTGATGGTTTCAATCCCGCGTACGCGATGGCTTCATGCGTTGCCAGCCGGCTTTCCGTAAAGTCTCCCGATGGGCGGTCATTGGATCTCGAGCGCGGCGCTGTACTCATCCTGGGCGGCGACCAGGTATATCCGACCGCTTCGCGCTTTGAATATCAACGGCGATTCGTGGGCCCGTTCCGCGCGGCATTGCCCGATGCACCGGAGCCACGGCCAAAGATGTTTGCGATCCCCGGGAATCACGATTGGTACGACAGCCTGGTTTCGTTCACACGGCTCTTTGTATCGCACGACCGGATCGGCGGGTGGGATGCGCCACAACAGCGCAGCTACTTCGCGCTTAAGTTGCCGTATGGCTGGTGGCTGGTGGGCACCGATACGCAGTTGGACTCGGATATCGACAAGCCGCAGGTAGATTTTTTTTCGCAGCGTGGCGCACAATATGGACCCTGCCGATCGCGTGATTCTTTGCAACGCCGAGCCACACTGGATCTACGCGAAGAAGTATGAGAATCTCGATCCCGAGTACAACGAGAATAATCTACGCTTTCTCGAGGAGGAAGTACTGGGTCGGCGGGTCGCGGTTTATCTGGCGGGCGATCTCCACCACTACCGAAGGCATGAAGCGGCGGACGGGACGCAGAAAATCACTTCGGGCGGCGGCGGGGCGTTTCTGCATCCGACGCATGGAGCCGATGTCGGCGTACTCGAGGAGAAGGACCGGCGCGGGGAAGTGGTGCGGCGCTTCGAGCTCAAGGCGGCGTTTCCCGATGCCGCGGCGTCCCGGCGGCTATCGTGGCTCAATCTGCTGATGCCGTATCTGAATCCCACGTTCGGGCTACTGACCGCAGTGCTATACGCCATGACAGCGTGGGCGAGCAAGGCGCCGATCGGGCGGATCGAAGCTCTGGGCAGTGCGGTGTACGTCTCGCTGGTGATGGCGATTCAGGATCCGTTTCGCGCGTTCTGGAGCGTGAATACGGTGCTGCTGTTTTGGCTATTCACCGACACACACTCGCGACCGTACCGGATCGTCATGGGGTTCCTACACGGGGTGGCGCATCTGGTGGCGGCGTTCCTGTTGGGTTGGAAGGCGCTGGCGTTCACCGAAGGCGTATTGGGGATTCGCGAACCGTTGTTGCAGACGTTCGTGATGGTGCTGCTGGTGGCGATCGCTGGGTGGTCGATCGGGCCGATGATCGTGGGAGCCTATCTACTGGTCTCGCTGAATCTCTTCGGGCGGCATGACAACGAGGCCTTTTCGTCGCTGAAGATTCAGGACTATAAGCAGTTCCTGCGCATGAAGATCGGTGAGGATGGGACGCTCACGATTTTCCCGATCGGGATTCGGCGGGTGGCGCGTAGGTGGAAGGAACGATCGGGAGGCGGGATGGGGCCGCTGCTGGTTGCCGACGATCGGCGGGCGACTGCGCCTGAGCTGATCGAGCCTCCGGTGGTAGTGGCGGGCCCCGGGGCGAAGTGAAGGACCACGCGTCGTAGTTCTTCCGGATTGGCTCGATTTCACTTTGGCTGCGCGGCTTGCAGGGCGAGGCCTCGGGCGACTGAGGTGAATTCGTTGCCGGCGCGGATGCGTTCGTCGCCGAATCGGGAGGCGAAGATCCGGCGGACGGCGGGAACGAAGGATGTGCCGCCGGTTAGAAAGACGCGGTCTACATCGGTGGCGTCGACGCCTGCGGAGGTGAGCAGGGCATCAACGCACGTGGAAATCGCATCGAGTTAGGCGGCGATCCAGCGTTCGAAGTCCGCACGCTGGACGGTGGCATCGAGTTCGACCCCTGCGTCGGCGAAATAGAATACAGCGGCTGCGTGTTCGGAGAGCGCGCATTTGGTTGTCTGAACGGCGCGGTGCAGCGGGTAGCCGAGGTCTTCGCGGACAAGATCCATCAGCGCGGAAATTTTTTCCGGTTCGTCGGCTTGTGCGCGGACGCTGTGCAGGGTGGAAGTGACATCCTTGGTCTTAAGGAACGAGAGGTGGTGCCAGCGCTCCAGGCTGGCGTAAATCCACATCGGCACGGGCAGAATTTTGCCGAGAGTACGCCAGTACGTGCCCGCGCCGAGGGCGGGCGAGACGACGTGACGGACGAACTTGGCGTCGAAGGCGTCGCCAGCCAGACCGACGCCGGCGTGGCCGAGGAGACGTTTGCGGCGCCGCCGGCGCGAGGCTGGGCCTGCGTGGAGCAGCGAGAAGTCACTGGTGCCTCCGCCGAAATCGCCGATCAGGATGAGCTCATCGTGGTCAAGCGTGGACTCATACCAGCGCGCGGCGGCGACGGGCTCCAGTTCAAACTTGACCTTCTCGAAGCCTGCCAGAGTGAACGCCTGGCGGAGACGTTCGAGCGCGCAGTTGTCATCGGATTCACTCTCCGAGCCCACGAATCGCACGGGACGGCCCACCACGGCAGACCGGATTGGTTGGCCACCGAAGGCGCGCTCGGCAGTGTGGCGGAGGTCTTCGAGGATGCGGGCGATGAGATCTTCCAGCGTACGTGAGCGGTTGAAAACTTCGGTGGCCTTGAAACTATTACTACTAAGGAATGACTTGAGCGATTGAATGAGCCGGCCTTTGCTTTCGCTGGCGAGGTATTGCTAAACGCCCGCCGGCCCGGACCATGATTTCATGGTGATCCGGCCGTTCTCGCGTTGTTGTTCGAGGTAGAGGAGCGAGCGGTAGGCGTCCGTGAACGCGCCTTGGAAGGCGTAGCGGACGAGATCGACCCCGCCGGCATCGTTAACCCGGGCGACGGAGCTATTGGTGGTGCCGAAGTCGATACCGATGGAGGTCATGCGAGTCGCAGCAGTTGAACGGATCTTTCAGCGTCGCATAAGCCTGCAAGGCGAGTCCCGGGAAACAATCCTCGCCCAGCCCGGCGCGCCGATGCCCGGGCGAGGTGCTCTCAAACTCGCTGGAAAACCGAATCGGCGGACGCGGGGGAGCACCCGCGAAGCCGGCTGCAAGCCCTGGCAGGCGGCAGGACCTATTGTTCGGACTCAGCCAAGCCAGCCACCAGCGCGCCCTTGGCGGTGGCGGTCATCGGGTTGCGCGCCAAACGGATCTCGGAGATCTGCAGGGGGAAATCCGTTGAGCGCAGAAGTTTCTCGAAGCGGTCACGGAAGCCCTTAGGACTGGCGGTGCCACCGCTCAGGACGATCGGGATCGGCTTGCTCAGCTTCGGCATCTTCTTGGTATTCGAAAAAGCGTCCTTCATCCCGTTGATCAGCGACTGGATCATGTCGTCGTAGTAGACAGCAATCACCTGGTGAAGTTTTTCCGGGTAGGCGCCGTTGAAGTGGAAATTGTCTTCCTTGACGATGCGGACGCGATTGGAGAGATCACCAGTGACGCTGGCGACAATGGCATCGATGAAATCAACCGCCTTGGGCACGCTGAAGCTGAAAGCAGGCATGGACAAATAGGACAGGCAGACGTTACAGAGGCCGCCGCCGCAACTGATGCCGATGCCGGTGAAATTGGTGTCCTCGAGTTCGGAATAGACCACGGCCAGGCCCTCATTGATCAACTGCACCGGGTACTTCATTTCAGCGAACATCTGACGGAGCGTCGCCTCGTGATAGGTGAGCCCTTCTTCGGCGTGGAGCGGCGCGGCCGGGACGCTGAAGTAGACCTTGGGCTTGCCCGAGTCGGTCTGTTTCATCATGGTCTCGACGATATTGCGGATCACCGGGATGCTCTCTGATTCGGCCGGATTGAGCACGCCTTCCACCATGGGCCGGCGCATCTCAACATTCAGCAGGTCGGCGAAACGCGGCGCTTCGTTGCCGAGCACCACCAACTCCTGCTCATGCTTTTCAAACGGCACGCCCTCGCGGCGCAACGCGTTTTCGGTCATGCGCGTGTAAGGCACGGCGACAAACGCGTTCAACTGGCTGTTAAACGAGTAGTGTTCGCTATCCTTCCAAGAGAGCACAATGCGGCTGGTGCCGACGTCCAGGCCCAACACGGAGAATGACGATTTGGCCGCGCCTCCGCTGAGAGCGCCAGCTTCGGGTTTTGACATGATTTCTATTTACTCCTTTTTCGAGCTATTGTTTTTCCGACGATTGTCCCCGGTCTTTGAGACCGCTTCCTTCACTGTCCACGTCGCGGTTCTTACCCGCGTCGGCGGCTTTGATCGCTTCGAGAGCTGCACGATACCGCCGCCTTAGTTCAATTCGATGCTGTCCCGGTGTGCTGCCCAAAGCAGCCGCTTGGCCGGCAAAAATTTTACCCGAGCTTTCCAAGCCTTTCCACATGCGCGCCCCGGTGGCGAACTTGTAGGTGTCGTCATACTCGAAGCCGAATTCGAGCATGGGGCGAGAAGGCTTGAGGTAATTGTCCGGGAGCCCCACTTCGCCGAAAGGAAAGTTCGAGGCTCAGGCGGTATGCACGCCAATCCGGAAGTTGTCCGGATTCACCGATACCTGGGCGTGCGTGATGCAATTGGCTTCCTCAATGCCGTACTTGAGGCGGAGCATGGTAACCAGGGTGCGAAGGGCGTGCACTTGAGCGGGCGTGACCGATTCGGAGATCAACACACCAGGCTGGGGTTCGGACTCGAGTGAGATTCCGAGGAAGCTCGCATTGAGGTCGACGTAGGTGCTCTTTTCGTCGGCCCAGACCGAACGCCCGGCGTGATTGGCAACTTGATCCTCTGGCACGACCCGATGGACGCGCCCGAACCGGTCAATCAGGTAGTGGTAGTAGTGATTGCGGGCAACGAAGTCGATCAGCCACTTGCCGACTCGCTGCAGGTCGTGATTATTGCCCTGTTCGAAAGTCCCCATATGGCTCTCGGTAGTATGGAAGACGATACCGGCGGGCTTCCTCAAACCAGTGATGTAACGGTGAGCGTCCACTGCCACGGTCTCCTCCGACCGTGGTTCATGGGGCGCCGTATTGGCTGTTTCAATGCGAAGCCCGTTGCTATACACTTCCTGCCCCGTCTTGAGCTCGACCAGCCAGACCTTTTTTTTTTCGTTGGCAGTCAGCGGATCGAGCACGTACTCGCGGGAGGGCCGGGGTCCCTTGTTGGGGGCCGGCTGGTTGCCCGCGCGGGCCGAACTGCCCGTGCGGAAGAACAGGATAGCGACGACTATCAACAACGTCAGGCCCACCCCGAACCGGGTCCACGGGACGTTAAGCGGGGTGAGGATTTCTTCCGGATTGGCCCCCACCGAGCGGAGATATCGAAGACGTAGAACCGGATCGTTGATCTGCTGGGCCTTGCGGTTGTACCAAGGCAGCAGCCAGTGTTTCCATCTTTCCCCCATTTGAGTCTGGCGAAGGCATCCCTATATACAGTGCGGTGAGCGGCTTGAAAATCTCACCCAGAGTTGATATCGGGTGCGATAGGGGAAAACCTTAGAGTGGCTCGCAGAAATGTGGGCAGGCTTAGGGTCTATGGCGGAGCCTGCACCTAAGTGGAAGAATCTAAAGCGTCCGGAGGAGTATACTAGGCGGTAACCTTTATGAGCACATCACGTCGATTGTTCCTTCAAGCTGCCACTGGCGGGGCTGCTACCGCCCTGGCCCAGGCTCCTCCGCGGGACTGGTCGGGCCGAACGCCGGTCCGCTATCCGGATGCCGACATCATCACGATTGACCCGCGTTTCAATAAGTACGCCATCGGCAATACGCCGATCCAACGCGTCCACACCGGTTCGCTTTGGGTCGAAGGTCCGGCCTGGAACGGCTCGGGCAAGTACCTGATGTGGAGCGATATTCCGAACAACCGCCAGTTGCGATGGCTGGAGGAAGACGGTCACACGTCGGTGATACGGTCGCCGGCCGGGAATTCCAACGGCAATACCTTCGATTACGAGGGTCGCCAGATCTCGTGCGAGCACGGCAACCGGCGCGTGGTGCGGTATGAGCACAACGGCTCAGTCACGGTGCTGGCTGACAAGTGGAATGGCAAACCGCTTAACGCGCCGAACGATGCGGTAATCGCTCCCGATGGAGCACTGTGGTTCACCGATCCGGGATATGGATCGCTGCAGAACTACGAGGGGAACAAGGGAACGCTCGAGATCAAGGAAGCCGTCTATCGCGTCGACCTTAAGACGAACAAGATAGAGATGGTGACCGACGAAATCTTCAAACCGAATGGCCTGTGCTTTTCGCCCGATTACAAGAAGATGTATATCGCCGACACCGGGGCGTCGCATTATGAAAAAGCGCCGCGCGAGGTTAAGGTGTGGGACGTCGACGGCGCGCGGCTGCGCAACGGAAAGACGTTCGTGTCGATGGTGATTCCGGGGTTGGGCAGCGGCTTGGCTGACGGCATTCGCGCCGACGTGGACGGCAATATCTGGATCGCGGCGGGCTGGGTCGGGGCGGGTTATGACGGCGTGCATTGCGTGGCGCCGGATGGGACGCGGATCGGGAAGATTCTGCTGCCGGAGATTTGCGCGAATGTTTGCTTTGGCGGGACTCGGCGGAACCGGCTGTTTATGACGAGTAGCCAGTCCATGTATGTGGTCTATGTGGAGACGCGGGGGGCTGGAATCGCATAGTTAATTTAGTTCGACTTACTCGGGATCGTGATCTCGCCCTGTCCTACAGGCCCGGCTTTGGCGGCTGCACCGGCACCCACGGGAAAAAGCCCTGGCGGCGCATGGAGCGGCGATAGACGCGGTCGCCGGCCGTCGCGTACAGCCAGTCGAGGTTAGGCCCGCCGAATACGAGATTGGTTAGAATGCCCGGATGCGGCTTATTGATAATGCCTACGACCCGCCCCGGTTGGTCGCAGATCTGGATACCCAAACGTGTAGCGACATAGAGGTGGCCTTCGGTGTCGAGCGTCATGCCGTCGGCGAGGCTCTGCCCGGACTCGTCGATCAGTTCCATGCGGTAGAAGGGCTGGCCGTTGACCAGGCCGCCGTCCGGCTGAATCTGGAATGACCAGACAAACCGTCCGCGGTAGTCGGTAGCCATCAACAGCGACTGATCCGAAGACACGATGACGCCGTTGAGTGACTCAATCCCTTCATGAACCGCCCGGCTTTCTCCCACCGGATTGATGTACCAGATTTTCTTGGTGGGAGGTTCGGAAAAGTAGATGCCACCGTCCGCCAAGACAACGAGGTCATTCGAATTCACTCCATCGGCGCGTACTCTTTCGCCGGAGCCGTCGGGCGCCCAGGAGACGATGCGCCTGCGGCCATTCTGGGCGGCATAGAGACGGCCATCTGGTCCGAACATCAGACCGTTCACGTTGCCGTCGTCTTCTTTCCAGAGGGTTACTTTCCCGTCGGGGGTGATCTTGTGAATTTTGGCCGCCGGGATATCGCTAAAAAAGACATTGCCGTCTTTGTCAACCGAAGGGCCTTCGGTGAGTTGATGACCGCTCGAGAGCAGTTCCCAATTCTTGCCGGGCGCCAGGAACTGCGTGATGTAGTGGCGCGGCGACCCGCCGGCGGAAGGCACGATGGGCTTGGTCCAGTCGCGCCAGAGCCAGCGCAGCGCGTCGGGCATGAGCGGTCCGCCCTGGCGCATATTGTGGCCCTCTTCGCCGATGGTGAAGGTCGAATCGTAACCCGAGAATTGCAAGGCGCTGTAGAGATCCTGGTTGCCGATAAACCAATTTCCAGAGTAAATGTTCTGATCATTCCTGCCGTCCTGCAGGTAGACACGCAGAGGCTTGGGTTCAGTCTTGCGGACGAGCCATGCATATTCGTGCCCGCCCCTGAGGTTGGTGTAGCTGCCGATGAAGCTTAGCACCCGGCGGAAGGCGTCGGGGCGGTTCCAGGCAGCGGTGAAAGCCGCGATGGCGCCGGAAGAGGCACCTGAGATCGCGCGCAGATTCGGGTCCTGCGTGAGCTTGTAGCGCTTGCTCACTTCGGGCAGAATTTCGTCGGTAAGGAAGCGGGCATACCTGTCGCCCAGCGCGTCGTACTCGTAGCTCCTGTTGTAGCGCGCCGGGGCGGTGTCGGCGAGCGCGGGCATGACGCCGGGGTTGATCATGATGGCGATAGTGACCGGCATTTCGCCCTTGGCGATGAGGTTGTCGCAGACCAAGGGAACGCGCGAGTGGCCGTCGTCTTTCACAAAGCCGCTGCCATCCTGGAAGACCATGACCGCTGCCGCGTCACCGGCTTTGTACTGCGCCGGGACGCAGACCCAGTAGTCGCGGGTCG
>SXGR01091704.1_pt1 | contig 12910 bp, 12 predicted proteins | sample 3174711 | NCBI WGS metagenome assembly SXGR01 (sample SAMN11356860, study PRJNA531348) | freshwater metagenome | isolation source: freshwater sample F1-60 | place: China: Fuxian Lake, Yuxi | collected 2017-12-25
GAAAAAATGCAGCCCTGGATGGGCGCGCTCGAGGACAACCTCGAGGTGCTTCTTCAGGGAGATCCGGCGGCCGGCGAATGGGGCCGCTCGGCTTCCACCGATCTGGTGCGCACCCGGATCAAAGTGAAGGCCCTGTCATTCATGCGCGGGCGCACCTTCATCAACAAGTTCTTGATTATCGATGAGGCCCAGAACCTCACGCCCAAGCAGATGAAAACGCTCATCACACGGGCGGGGCCTGGCACCAAGGTGGTGTGCCTGGGCAACATCGCGCAGATCGATACGCCCTATCTCACCGAAGGATCGTCCGGCCTCACCTATGTGGTGGATCGATTCAAGGGCTGGGCTCACTCCGGGCATGTGACGCTGCAGCGGGGTGAACGCTCACGGCTGGCCGATTTCGCAGCCGAGGCGCTCTAGGGAAGTACCTCAAACGCAGGCGATCGCTGGTCAAGCCAGCCCGCTCATCGCTGTTGAGTCCGAACAATCAGGACTGCGGCCCGGATGTGTAATTCTCGAACTTTGTGTAGGCGCCAATGAAAGTAAGGCGCACACTCCCGATCGGGCCGTTACGTTGCTTGCCGATGATGATTTCGGCCGTACCCTTGTCGGTGGAGTCGGGGTTGTAAACCTCGTCTCGGTAGATGAAGATGATGACATCGGCATCCTGCTCGATGGCACCCGATTCGCGCAGATCAGACATGACGGGCCGCTTGTTTGGCCGCTGTTCGAGCGACCGGTTGAGCTGCGATAGCGCAATCACAGGGCAGTCGAGTTCCTTGGCAAGCGCCTTGAGCGAGCGCGAAATTTCAGAGATTTCGGTGGCGCGATTCTCGCCGGAGGTCGAAGCCGACATCAGCTGCAGATAATCAATCACCACCAGGCCCAGCTTGCCGCACTGACGGGCCAGCCTCCGCGCGCGCGCGCGCAACTCAAGCGCATTGAGCGCTGGCGACTCGTCGATATGAAGCGGCGACTCCTGCATCTTGGAGATTGCACTGGTGAGCCGCGGCCAGTCGTCATCGATCAGACGGCCAGTGCGGATACGCTGCTGGTCGAGCCGCCCGGATGAACACAGGATACGCATGGCCAGCTGCGTGGCACCCATCTCCATGCTGAACACCGCCACGGGCAGTCCCTGCTCAATTGCCACATGTTCACCGATGTTCATGGCAAGGCTGGTTTTGCCCATTGAGGGCCGACCGGCCACGATGATCAGATCACCAGGCTGCATGCCCGAGGTCATTCGATCAATATCGACATAGCCGGTGGGTACGCCGGTCACGTCGCTCGTGTTGTCCTGGTTGTAGAGCTGATCAATGCGCTCGACCACCTTGCCAAGCAGGTCTTGAAGCGGCTGGAACCCCACTTCGCCGCGGGCGCCGTCCTCTGCAATCTGAAAGATCTTTGACTCGGCCTCATCGAGCAGCTGCCGGGTGTCGCGGCCCTGCGGATTGAGGGCCGAGGTTGCGATCTCGTCAGAGGTGGAAATCAGGCGCCGAAGCACTGCGCGATCTCGGACGATTTCGGCATAGCGGCGAATGTTCGCCGCCGACGGTGTTTCGGTAGCAAGCGTGTTCAGATACGCCAGGCCTCCAGCCTCCTCGGCGTGCCCTGCGGTCTGCAGTGATTCGAGAACGGTCACCACATCGGCCGGCTGACTGCGTTCGATCAGCCGGGCAATCTGCTGCCAGATCAGACGGTGGTCGTACCGATAGAAGTCCCCCTCTCGCAGCAGATCGGCGACCCGGTCAAATGCGGTGTTGTCCAGCATCAGCCCGCCCAGCACCGCCTGCTCCGCCTCGGTGGAGTGCGGAGGCATGCGCAGCGCCGCGATCTCGGGGTCACGTGTGCGCAGCTCGGAATCGGCGGAAGCGTCGGGAAACATGAGGTCCAGGCGAGGAAAATAGGCGAGGGATTGGTCCCGTCGGCGGATTGAAATTCGTATCGGTCAGGATACCTGACCGGCACCCTGATAAGCCATTCAGATGGGCCGCCCCTGCCCAGCAGATACGAAAAAGGGCGCCTGCGCGCCCCTTTTCCTTCGGCCGGATCCGGGGTACCCCGGAACCGGTCAACATGAGAGCCTGTCAGGCGGTATCGCCAATCACCGACACCGTGACCTCGACCACCACATCATGGTGGAGGGCGATCTCGAGCTTGTGGTCGCCGATGCTCTTGATGGGGCCAGTGGGCATGCGCACCATGGCTTTGCCGACCGTAAAGCCCTGGCTGGTAAGCCCCTCGGCGACATCAAAGTTGGTGACCGAGCCGAACAGCCGGCCATCAACGCCCGCCTTGACTGCCGTCCGCCAGATGTGGCCAGACAGACGTTCGCCCAGCGACCGGGCCAGGCCCAGCTTGTCGGACTGAACTTTTTCGAGTTCGGCACGGCGGGTTTCGAATTCTTTCAGCGCGACATCGGTGGCGCGTCTCGCCTTGCCCTGCGGGATCAGGAAATTGCGGGCGTAGCCGTCTTTGACGCGGACCACGTCACCCAGTTGGCCCAGATTGGCAACGCGTTCGAGCAGGATGATCTGCATGGTTCACCCCTCCTCAGTGGTTGTCGGTGTCAGGCAGCAGCGCGAGGATACGTGCGCGCTTGATGGCATCGCCGAGCTGACGCTGATAGCGGGCGCGGGTGCCAGTCAGACGGGCCGGGATAATCTTTCCCGTCTCGGTGATGAAGTCTTTAAGCACATCGACGTCTTTATGGTCGATCCACTCGATTTTTTCAGCGGTGAAGCGACAGAACTTGCGGCGCTTAAAGAGCGCGCTCTGAGTGTTGCGGCGAACTTTTTTGTCCTTCGTGCCACGACGCATGACCATGGTTGAGCCTTTCAGAAAATTCGGAACAGGGTTTAGACAGATCCGGAAAGCGAAGTCGGTGTTGGGTCGTGCTGAAACTCGGTGACGTGCAGCAGCACCGACTTGCTACCGCGACGGCGAGGCGCAAGAAAACCCCGCACGCGAAGCACCCCGCCAAGTGGTGTGCGCGCCAGCTGCTCAGCTGCCCGATCAGCAAAGCGCGCCTGCAGATAAAGCTCGACCTGACGGGGATGCCCACCCTCGCGCTGCGTGGAGCGATGCGACAGGACCGCATCGATCATGGCGACGCCGCCCGGCGTGTAGCGCAGGGACTGCATGGACAAGAGCACTGCTTGCAGCGACACCGAGTTGGATTCCGGACCCAAACGAACCGATCAGACCTGCGGCGCGGGGGCAGGCGTCGCTGGGACCGACTCGGCGGCCACCTTGCGTGCCTCTTCGCGCTGGATCTGCTTCCACATCGGGGAAGGGCCGGTGTGCGCCCGCTTCATGGCCAGCGTGAGGTGCCGCAACACCGCATCGTTGAACTTGAAGGCGTGCTCGAGTTCGTCGAGTACGGGCTTGCCGCACTCGAGATTCATCAGCACATAGTGGGCTTTGGCGACTTTCTGGATCGGGTAAGCGAGTTGTCGACGGCCCCAGTCTTCCGTCCGGTGGATCTTGCCCTGCTGCGCCTCGACCATGGCCTTGTAGCGGTCAATCATGGCGGGGACCTGCTCGCTCTGATCGGGATGAACGATCAAAACGATTTCGTAATGACGCATGTACGCTCCTTTTTTGAATTCGGGTGCAGCGCAGCAGCACGCAAATCTGCCCGAAAGTTCCTGCTCTGCAGAGGGCTGCAGACCGGAAAATTCGGGACCAGACTATTGCAAGCCTGTCGCGCTGGACCCCGGTTACCGGAAACGCGTCCGGTCCGCCCCTGGCCCCGGTCAAGTAAAATTGTGCGGGCGAACCCAGGTTCGCCCGAGGACCCACCTACTAGCCCGGTTGAACCCGAACAACCCGCTGAACGTGCTCAACTCGCTTTTACTCACCATCGGCCGCCGAATCGTTGCGTCTTTTGGGGTGACCCGTGCGGCAGGAAACCAAGGATAATAACGTCAGGTCGCGTGTTCGGCAAATCGGGCAAGCACCCACACCGTCTACCGCAAGGACCCGCTGCATGTATGAATCCGACATCACCTGCTTCCTCAAAGACCTGCGAGCCGAGCGTCCGCATCTCGAGCAGGCCCAGCGCGACGGCCGGGCCCTCTGGTGGGACAAACCGCAAGATATCGACACCGCACAGCGCAATCGTGAGTCGCGGATCGCCCAGCGGTCCTACGTCTACTCGCAGACATCTTGAGCCAGCAGCCACCCGCCGGGGATGCCGGCACGCCGGAACAGCTTGAGCTGCGGATCGTTGCCCGCCTTTACGGCGCACCGCTCGAGTCGCTCCCGCAAGATCTTTTCATTCCGCCCGACGCACTGGAGATCTACCTCGAGTCGTTCGAGGGCCCGCTTGACGTCCTGCTCTACCTGATTCGCAAGCAGAACTTCAACATCTTCGACATTCCGATGGCCGAGGTGACACGGCAGTACCTTGTGTATATCGAGCAGATCCGCGAGCGCGATCTCGAGCTCGCCTCCGATTACCTGCTGATGGCCGCACTACTCATTGACATCAAGTCGCGAATGCTGCTGCCGGTCAAACGCGCTGACGGCGAAGAGGAAGCGGCCGATCCGCGCGCCGAACTTGCCCGCCGGCTGATTGAATACGAGACTATGAAGCTTGCCGCTCATCGCCTGGACACCCTACCCCAGGTAGGGCGCGATTTCCTGCCGGCAGCAGCTGCCGCCCAGACCGGCGGTATCGTGCAGCTTCCCGAAGTGAGCCTGGATGACCTGCGCCATGCCTGGGCGGACATCCTGCGCAGAGCAAGCCTGGTGCAGCACCACCGCATCAGCCGCGAGGAACTCTCGGTCCGGGACTTCATGACCCGAATTCTGCGCAGCCTTCACAACCGCCGGTTTGCCGAATTCGAAGATCTGTTTGAAGCCGAGCAGGGGACGCAGACAGTGGTCGTCACCTTCATTGCGTTGCTCGAACTCGCACGCGAATCGCTGGTTGAAATCACCCAGGCTGAAGCCTTCGCCCCGATCTACGTCCGGCTTGCCTACCAGCCGAGCTGAGAACCCTGACGCGCGCCTGATGCCACTTGCGATCACCGAATCGGCCGATCTCACCGCGCTCAACGCCTTCGGGATCGCTGCCTGCGCGCGTCGACTGATCACGCTCAGTGAAGAATCCGATGCGCCTGAGGCAATCGACCAGCTTCAGTCCGCCCCGGCATCGCTGTTGCTTGGCGCGGGCAGCAATCTGCTTTTCACGCGCGACATCGACGGTACGGTTCTCAAGGTATCGCTCACCGGTCGCAAGGTGTTCGGGGCCACGACTGCAGGCATCGGGCCCGATGACGCCAATGTTCTAGTTGAGGCCGCAGCCGGCGAGCCCTGGCATGATTTCGTCCTCTGGACACTCGCCCAGGGGTTGAGCGGCCTGGAAAATCTCGCACTCATCCCGGGCAGCGTGGGCGCCGCCCCCGTGCAGAACATTGGCGCCTATGGTGTTGAACTAGGCGAACACCTGCACTCGGTTCGGGCCCTGTCGCTCGAGGATGGCCGCCCTTGTGAGTTCGCTGCCTCTGAATGCGGATTGGGCTACCGCGACAGCCGGTTTCGCAGCGCCACCGGACTCTCGCGATGGCTGATCCTGTCGGTGCGCTTCGCTCTCTCACGCAATTCTCGGCCGCGACTCCACTACCCGGATCTGCAGTCAGCCTTTCCGCCCACTGCCCCGCCGCCCTCGCCACTCGATATCGCCCAAGCGGTCTGCACGATTCGGCGACGCAAGCTCCCCGATCCGGCGGAACTTCGTAATGCCGGTAGTTTTTTCCGCAATCCGGTGGTCGACGCAACGCATGCCGATCGGCTGTCCGCAAACCACCCCGGGATCCCGGTCTACCGGGATCCCGCAGCGCCCCACCATGCCAAGCTGCCCGCTGGCTGGCTCATCGAACAGTGCGGATGGAAAGGTACCCGGCGCGGCGATGCCGGCGTGCACACTCAGCACGCACTGGTGCTGGTGAATTACGGCAGGGCGCGGGGCAGCGATATTGCCGCGCTGGCAGCCGACATCCAGGCCTCAGTCATTGAGCGATTTGGTGTACGACTCGAGCCTGAAGTGGTCTTCGTCTGACGACCATGCCGCGGGGCGTTGTACCGGTTACGTCTAGCCGCGGCGAAACACCCAGTTGTCGCTCTGCGAGGCCGATGGATCGAAGCGATAACCATCGCGATCGAACGCTTTCAACGCATCGGGATCTTCGATTCGCCGGTCGATTGCGTAACGCGTCATGCTGCCGCGAGCGCGCTTGGCGGAAAAGCTCACCACCTTCCAGCCCGATTCACGTCGCTCTTCAAATACAGGCTGAACGATTCGCGCGCCCAGGGCCTTGGGCGGTACGGCCCGGAAATATTCATTGGACGCAAGATTAACGACAACCGGGTGCGAATGCGTGGCCAACTCGGTCGCAAGCGCATGGGCAAGCCGCTCGCCCCAGAAGCGGTACAGATCGGGGCCGCGGCCAGTTTCCATTCGCGTCCCCATTTCAAGCCTGTAAGGCTGGATCAGGTCGAGCGGCCTCAACACGCCGTACAAGCCAGACAGAATACGGACCCGTGCCTGTGCCCACCCGAGGGCTGCCTCGTCAAGCGTAGGCGCCGACAACCCCTCGTAGACATCACCCGCGAAGGCCAGCGCGGCCTGCCTGGCGTTGGCGTGGTCAAACGGCGGTTTCCAGGCGCGAAAGCGCCCAGCATTTAACTGAGCGAGCGCCGGGCTGATCTCCATCATCTCCTCAAGCCGTGCGGCAGGCAGCTTTTTCAGCCGGGACACCAGACGGGCCGACTCCTGCAGAAAATCCGGCTGCGAAAAATGTGAGGTGACCGGTGCGGATTCAAAGTCCAGCGTCTTGGCGGGCGACAAAACAATGATCATGCTTGGCGTGCGGCGCCGCGTCGATGCGCGGATACCGATGGGTAACGGGGTACCCTGATGATGGCACGATTGGCAATGCCCCTTCGGGTTCACGGAGCTTCGGGTGCGATGCCCGTCTCCCCCGGGTCTGGCGGGCGCCGCGCCACGGTTGCCGAATGCGCCAGATGACGCTCGATGTCTACGCGCCCCATACGGCCGATATCGCTGGCAATTTCGAGTTCTCAATGGGTTTTGTACAGCGGCGAAAGCGCTGCGCGCAGCGCCCCCACCACGGCTGGCGGTGCGACCCGTGCCCGTCTGCAGAAGCTACCCTGCGCAAGCCCACGATCGATACGATCGGCTATCCGCTCAGCGAACCGATGGCGTCTCAATGCGAGAGGGTTGGCGTGCGGCGATATCGCGAGCCGCGCGCCACCCACCCTTTCGAACGATCGCCCACCAACCGGCTTCCATGATGGCACCTCCGTCGCGCCTCGCGCCAAACGTCAGCTAGCGGCTGGTCAGCCGCTACCGGGTCGACCCTAACGACGCCCCGCTACCGCCTCATCGACCATGGGCCTGGCGCGTCTTTTTTCCTCCTTACCGTCCGATGAGCGGTGCCACTCGCCTTGCTGGGCTGGGCGTCAGGCGGGTACGCTTCGGAAATGAAATTTCGGATCGCAGTGTTCGCGGCCATCGCTGTCGGCATCGTGGCGTCCCTGGCAGCCGCCCTCATCGCACGATTTGATCCCGATGCCGCCGCCGATGAGGTGCGCGGGTTTGTTCGCGAGCGCTACGGGCGCGAACTTCGCTTCGAGGGTCCGCTCGCGCTCTCGCTATGGCCTGTGCTCTCGGTTGCGGTGCCGCGCGCAACCTTGTCCGACGTGGGCTCGGAACGGCAGGCCGCCAGCATCGAACGCGCCAACGTTGAAATCGCGTGGTTACCCCTGTTTCGCGGCCGGGTGATTGTCGAGCACGCCCGGGTGACAGGGTTGCATCTGAGTATCGAGCAGCGCGCCGATGGCACCCGTAATATCGACAACCTGATTGCCCCGCTGTCCGCCACCCCCGATGCAGCACCAGGCGATGAACCACCAGCACGCCGCCCGCGAATCGAAATCGGCAAGGTCGAACTATCGGAGGCGAGCATCGAGTATGCCGATGCCGCGCGCGGCATCATTGTCTGGCTCGACGACATTGAACTCAAGCTCGATGAACTCGATTCGAAGATGGTCACGCCGATGTCGCTGCGTGCCCGGTGGGTGTCAGCCCCATCTGGTGTCAGCGCGCTGCTGCGGGTCAGCGGCACGCTCGACATCGACCCCACAAAGCGGACCGTGGGCCTGCGGGGGGCGGAAATGAGCGTGCGGGGCTTCATGGATGGACGCCCGCTAGACGCCAACGCCCGGGCACGTCGAATGTCGATCACCCTGGGTCGCCCCGGCCTGGTCGGCCGCCTCGAATCGTTTGCAATCGGATTGAAGACAGGCGGTGACGACTGGGCGATCGACGCCGCTCACGCCCGCGGCGCCGCCCTCGACTATGACGGGATCCGGTTGGCGTTTGCCGCCAGCGGGGTGGAGGTCAACGCACGCGGGCGCGTGCGTCAAGGCACCTTCGAGACCAGTCTGACACTTCCTGAGGTTGTCATCGCCAATCCGACGAGCCGCGGCAAACCGATCGATGCGGCACTGCGTTGGCGCGATTCGCGTGAACTCGACCTGAAGATCACGCTCGACGGCTTGTCGGGCGGCGTGCAGAACTTCTCGGCCAGCCGTCTCACGCTGACGGCTGATGCGACGGCCGGTGCGCTCGAGACCGGGCTCCGGCTCACCGGAGCACTACGCGCCGACCTCGATGCAGCGAGCGTGAATCTGGGGCAGATTGCAGGCACCTTGACGATGGACCCGGGCTCGGGGCAACCCGCTATCCGGTTACCGCTCAGCGGCTCACTTCATACGGAAGCCTCCGCCCGGACGATCGACGCTGACCTCGAAACGCGCCTTGAAGCGAGCCTGATACGGCTACGCACCCGCTATGACCCCGGCCGGGCAGAGGGTCGTCTCGGGGTCACGCTGGCCGCTGATCAGCTTGATCTCGACCGCCTCGACGCCCTGCTTTCACCGGTACTCAACGCGATGGAGGCCCCCGCGCGCCGTGCCGACTCCCAGATTGGACGGCAAGCGGAACGACCCGGAGAGTCGGGACACGCTGGTGCCCCGCCCCTGTCTGCGAATGCGCGCCCGCGTACGGCCCCTATCGACCCGGTCAAACGGCAGCCCCGCACACCCGCAGCCACGCTTCAGCGCGCAGCGGGCGGCAGCTGGACTGCTGACCTGCAGATCGGACAACTGAAGGCCGACTGGGTCCGCGCGGCCGCCGTCAGGCTCTCCGCACAGTCCTATGAAGGAGGATTCCGGATCCCCGCCCTGTCGCTTTCTATGCACGGTGGCACGCTGACCGGGCAGGCCGACTTCAATCGTCTGAGCGAACACTTCACGCTCTCCACCCAGGCGCGCGCGATCGATATCGCCGCCTTGCTCGACACGCTGGGGCAGACGCGTCGCCTTGAGGGTCTTGTAGACTGGCGCGCCGATCTCAGCGGTCAGGTCGCCGATGCGCCTCTGGTGGACAGCCTTCGCGGCGAAGTCGCTCTGACAGTCGCCGACGGACGGCTTCACGGGGTCGACCTGGCTCGGGCAGTACGCGATGCGGCCCAGCGTATCCGGTCAGGCCGTGACGCCCGGGCCGAGGCCACTGAGGACGCTCACTCTCCCACCGGCACCGCCGCAAGCTTCACCGAATTCAACCGCGTGGCAGCCCGCTTCAACCTGCGCGATGGCAAGGCGAGAAGCCGCGATCTATTCCTCGAAACGTCCATCATACGAGCCTTTGGCAGTGGCACCGTCGATCTGCAGCAGCAGGCGGTGGAAGCGAACTTTCGCTTGGGGCTCGTGAACCCAGGCAATGACCCGCTGGCTGTCGCCTTAAATCGGATCAGCGTTCCTGTGCAGCTCAGAGGCCCACTCAGCCAGCCGGAGTGGCGAGTGGATATTGCTTCAATGCCCCCGCCGCGGTTTCGGCGCTGAATAGCGAATCGCTGGTTTTCCGAGACTCCGCCCCCAAGTATTATCCGCGGATCGATTACTCCCCACTCAGGAGCCCCTCTTGCAGGATCCCAACAAGCCGGTACGCCTTCAATTCCAGGCCAGTGTGCAAGGCGGTGGACCGGTAGCGAAATTCATTGCCGGAATCGCCGGCCTCGCGGTGATCGGTGCATTGCTGTTCCTGTCTGTCTTCATGTTCGCCGGCCTGCTTGTGATCGGCGTGCTCGCCGGCGGGTGGTTCTGGTGGCGAACGCGCAAGTTGCGCAGGCGGCTGCGCGAGTCAATCGACGCAGCCGCGCGCGACGCCCTCCAGCAGGCGCAAGCGCGTACCGCTACGAATCCGGCCAGCCAGGGAACGGTGATCGAGGGCGATTTCATCCGCGCCAAGCCAACCGACCCGGCGCAGGGCTCTGAGCCGCGTCGGTAGGCGAACGGAGCTGCTTTGACACCCGGTCGCTCGGCGACCCGCACGCCCGATCGACATCGCAACACATCGCCGCGGGTATCGGTGCAAGGCGGCGCCGGCTGGGCTTCGAATTCGTTGATTGCACTGCCCGCCCGGCGCAACACCGGGGAGGCTGATGCGAACGGCTACCAGAGCCAAAGCATTCAGTTGATCGACCCATGGACATTCAGCGCGACGGGGTGAGCCGCTGGGCCAACCGCTAGTACCCGCAGGCGTGCGCTCAGGCTCAGCACACAAAAAAGCGGCCTCGAGGAGCCGCTTTTTTCCGTCAGTCACCGCCGCCGGCGCTGACGGCCGGCGGGTGAGGCGTTTGCCGGTCAGCTGAGATGCTTGCCCACCAGCTTGGTCATCTCGAACATGTTGACTGACGCCTTGCCAAACACCGCCTTCAGCTTGTCGTCAGCGTTAATTTGACGCTTGTTGCTGGCGTCCTGGAGCTTGGCCTTCTTGATGTACTCCCACATACGCTTGACAACTTCGGTACGCGGCAGCGGCTTGTCACCCACCACGGCAGCCAGGGCGGCGCTGGGGGTCAGGGCCTTCATGAATGCAGCGTTGGGCGTACGAGCTTTCTTGGCAGCCGGCTTTTTCGCAGCGGCAGCTTTTTTGGCTGGCGCGGCTTTTTTGGCGGGAGCAGCTTTCTTGGCTGGCGCCGCTTTTTTCGCGGCGGGCTTCTTGGCCGCTGACTTAGCGGCGGGCTTCTTGGCGGCGGGTTTCTTAGCGGCCTTCTTGGCAGTTGCCATGTTCGACTCTCCTGGTTCGAATCCGGGGTGGATAGCGGTCTTGCCGGTTACGGAGAAAAAAACCTTGAACCCCGTATCCGTGCAAGACCGAAGAATGCCGGATAATTGCCCAAGCGCCAATAGGGAGAATGCGGTTTTTTATCGTGTTGTGCCGAAGAGGCAGCATGTCCGATCCGTCAAAGCCTCAGGCGGCCTCTCCCTCGCGAGACGCGCGCCGCCGCTCGTGCTCTTTCAGGAAGCGCTTGCGAAGCCGAATCGACGAAGGCGTGACCTCGACAAGCTCATCATCGGCGATGAATTCGACCGCCTTTTCGAGGGTCAGCTCAACTGGCGGCGTGAGCTGAATGTTTTCGTCCTTGCCCGAGGCGCGAACGTTGGTGAGCTTCTTCTCGCGAATCGGATTGACCACCAGATCGTTGTCGCGAGTATGGATCCCAATCACCATGCCCTCATACACCGGGTCGTTGGGCCTGACGAACACCCGCCCGCGGTCCTGCAGCTTCCAGAGCGCGTAGGTGACGACTGCGCCATCGTCCTGCGAGATCAGCACTCCGTTGCGACGCGCATCGATTTCACCGGCCCACGGGGCGTACTCGTCGAACACATGGCTCGCGATTCCTGTGCCACGAGTAAGGTTCAGAAACTCATTGTGAAAACCGATCAGGCCCCGCGCGGGCACGCGATAGTCAAGCCGCACGCGACCCCGGCCATCTGGCTCCATCGCAACCAGTTCACCGCGCCGGCCGGCGAGCATCTCCATGACGCCTCCCTGATGCGCATCCTCGATATCGATCGCCAGTGTTTCAAACGGCTCGAGCCGCTCGCCATCAACCACCTGTATGCGGGGCTTGGGACGCGAAACAGCCAGCTCATAGCCCTCTCGCCGCATATTCTCGATCAGGATGGTGAGATGGAGCTCACCGCGGCCAGACACGACAAACGTATCGGAATCAGCCGTAAATTCCACTCGAAGCGCTACATTGCTTTTCAACTCGCGCTCGAGCCGCTCACGCAGCTGCCGGCTGGTGACGAAGCGGCCTTCGCGTCCCGCCATCGGCGACGTGTTGACCAGAAATTCCATGGTCATGGTTGGCTCATCGACGCTCAGCATAGGAAGCGCCTCGGGCTGAGCGGTATCGGCGAGCGTGCAACCGATTCCCACTTCCTCAATGCCGTTGACCGCCACAATGTCGCCCGCCTGCGCTTCATCAACCACCACTCGCTCAAGCCCCTTGAAGCGCAACACCTGATTGACTTTCGCCTGCACCGGACTCACCCCGCTGGTGGCCGGATCCCCGTGCAGGATCAGCACCGACTGCCCGGTACGAATGCGTCCGCGATTGATACGACCGATGCCGATTCGCCCCACATAGCTCGAATAATCGAGCGCTGAGATCTGCAACTGAAGCGGACCGTCCGGGTCATCGGCGCGCGCCGGTACGTACCGCAGGATTGCCCGAAAAAGCGGATCCATGTCGCACTGGCCCGCCTCAGCAGCGGGAAGCTCGCGAAGCGAATCCAGCGCATAACCGTTCACTGCGGAGGCGTAAACCACCGGAAAATCGAGCTGCTCTTCGCGCGCGCCCAGCCGGTCAAACAGATCGAAGGTCTGGCTCACCACCCAATCAGGACGCGCGCCCGGCCGGTCAATCTTGTTCACCACCACAATCGGGCGAAGTCCCAACGCGAGCGCCTTGCGCGTGACGAAGCGGGTCTGTGGCATGGGTCCTTCCACCGCGTCCAC
>SXGR01340905.1_pt1 | contig 12910 bp, 9 predicted proteins | sample 3174711 | NCBI WGS metagenome assembly SXGR01 (sample SAMN11356860, study PRJNA531348) | freshwater metagenome | isolation source: freshwater sample F1-60 | place: China: Fuxian Lake, Yuxi | collected 2017-12-25
CCCGACCTGCTCCTCCTGGACGAGCCCACCAACCATTTGGACGCCGAGTCGGTCGCTTGGTTGGAGCGCCATCTTTCGGAGTACCCGGGCACCGTGGTGTTCGTCACCCACGATCGCTACTTCCTTGACAATGTGTCAAAATGGATTTTGGAGCTCGACGGCGGAAAAGGCGTGCCCTGGGAAGGGAACTACAGCTCCTGGCTGGACCAAAAGCAAAAGCGCCTGTTCGACGAAGAAAAGCAGCGCTCGGAAATGCACAAAGAGCTCGCACGCGAATTGGAATGGGTTCGTATGGGGCAAAAGGCGCGTCAGTCCAAGTCCAAAGCCCGCTATCAACGCTACGAAGAGTTGGCCGAACGCGTTCAAGGCGATTCCGTCGCCAACAAGCGCACCGAAATCGGCATTCCACCCGGTCCTCGCCTCGGCGATCTGGTGTTCCGCTTCGAACACCTGCGGAAATCGTACGAAGATCGCCTCTTGATGGACGATCTGTCGTTCGAAATTCCACGCGGCGCGATCGTCGGCATCGTTGGACCGAACGGTGCCGGTAAAACCACGTTATTCCGACTCATTTCAGGACAAGAGCAACCCGACTCGGGCACCATCACCACCGGTTCCACCGTCAAGCTGTCGCACGTTGACCAATTCCGCGACGACATCAAGGACCAAAAGTCCGTTTACGATAACATTTCCGGTGGCCACGACGTCCTAAAAGTCGGCCCGCGAGAAATCAACGCACGCGCCTACTCCTCGGCCTTCGGCTTCCGCGGCCAACGCCAACAACAAAAAGCCGGCACCCTCTCCGGCGGTGAACGTGGTCGCCTACATTTGGCGATGTTGCTCCAATCGGGCGGAAATGTCCTCCTCCTCGACGAGCCTTCCAACGATCTCGACGTCGCGACGCTTCGGTTGCTCGAAGATGCCATCGAAGATTTTCCGGGTTGTGCCCTGGTGATCAGCCATGATCGTTGGTTCCTCGATCGGATTGCGACCCACATCATTGCATTCGAAGGCGACTCACAAGTAGTCTGGTTCGAAGGCAACTATCAAGACTACGAACGCGACCGGAAACGTCGCCTGGGGACCGACGCGGATCAGCCCCACCGGATCAAGTACAAACCGCTCGTTCGATCGTGATGGAGTTTCGCACCGCCGTCGGATAGATTGCAGCAGATCATCCGGGGTGTGCATGTTTCGTTCCGCAGTCGTTCTTTGCGCGCTAGTTCTTGGCGAATCTGCGTGGGCGAGGACCGTCGTCACGGTCGACACCGGAGACGATCTGCAGGCCGTGATCGACACTTGGCAGGGTTCCTCCGAGGTGGTCATTTACCTGACCCCTGGCACGCACTCCGATTGCATCACGATCACCGCCGACATCGACGTGGTGGGCGAGGGCGAAGACACGATCCTTGAGTGCTCGAGTGGGGACGCGGTGATCGACGTCAGCGCCGGCGCCACGGCGTTGATTCACGGAATGGTCATCCGGCACGACGGCGGCCTCGGCGTACAAATTTCGGAGAACGCCAACGTCACGCTCGATCGCGTCGACCTCTCCGGTATGGGCTCACAAACAAGCTTCGGAGCGATCTCGGTTTCGACGGCCACTCTCAACGTCTTGAACAGCGAATTTCGAAACAATGAGGGGAGCAACGCCGGCGCCATCCAAGCGACCGATAGCAGTTTGTATGTCTTCCACTCTGAGTTCAGCGGCAATGCGGGCGGCAACGGTGGGGCGATCTCGGCGATCAACTCCGGCGTTTCCATCGATAGTTCTACCTTTACCGACAATACCGCGACAGGATTCGGAGGCGCGGTCTACGTATATGCAGAAGCAAATGGCCCGAGCTTCAACAGTGCGCGCAGCGTATTCGACCACAACATTGGAACCATGGGCGCAGGCGCCGTGGCCGCTGTCACCGTCGGGTTGTACTCGGAACGCAATGTCTACGAAAACAACGAATCAAGCGACGTGGGCGGAGCCGTGTTCGCGTCCGGCGTCATCTACTCCTACTTCGACACATACACCACCAACCGCGCCCCCCGTGGCGGCGGATTATACAGTGACAACCAGATTTACATGGCATTCACGACACTCGAGGGCAACCGTGCGCGGTCCCTCGACACCGCCGGGGGGACCGGCGGCGCCATCTGGCTCAGCGGCTCCCTGCTCTACCTGGTAGGAAACCAATTCACTGACAATCAGACCACGGACAACGCCGGGACTATCAAAGGGGGCGGCGGGGCCGTCTACGCTGCCGGCCATTTGCAGTCCTATGCAAATACCTACCTGCAAAACCAAGCGAGTGCGGGCGGCGCCCTCTACCTCGTGAGCTCCGAAGACTCCGAGGACAACGACTCCGTCTACACCGACAATACCGCCGTTGGGACGGGCGTCAATGGCGGCGGAGCGATCCGCTGGGACTCCAGCCATATCATCTACATCCGCCAAGGCATCTTCGAGGACAACCAAGCTGCTTTAAACGGCGGCGCCATTTACGGCGACAAAGGCACCCTCGAAATCTCAGACTCCCGTTTTACGGCCAACGCCACCGGCAACAGCGGATTTGGCGGCGCGATTCTCGCTTCCAGCACGACGACGCTTCGGAGCAGCCACACTGAGTTCAGCGAAAACTCCTCGGGCAAAGGTGGAGCGATCGCGATCCGAAACTCCGGCGCAGCAACCACCATGCTGAGCTTGGTGGGGGGACGCATCTTCGACAACGCGGGCAACACTCAAGGCGGCGCCCTCTACCTCCAGTCGGGCACTCAGGAGATCGACGGCGTGCTCTTCTATGGAAACTACGGTGGAGCGTCCGGCGCCGGTGCCGTTTACTCCGAAAACACCAACGCTCTCAACCTACAAAATTCGCTGTTCTGCCTCAACACCACGACCGGGTCAGGTGGCGCGATCTATTTGAAAAACCCGATGGGGAACCGCTTCATCCAGCAAACGGCGTTCGTGGAAAATGAAGCCGCGAACAAGGCCGGCTCGGTGTACGAGTATGGCCATGGCGATGCCAATGTCACCTATTGGAAGCGCAACACCTTCGTCGGCAACGGCGTCACGGGCGGGTCCTTCGAAAGCAATCTTGTCGGCGAAAGCACGCCTTACAGCTCCATTGTAGACTCTGTATTTGTCTCAAACGGCTACAGCGCGATTGCTTCCATCGGCGCCCCCTCCCACGGGTATGCAGGTGTCGTCGCCCACGATCATACTTCCCCCGCATACAATGAGTCGAACAGTTGGGGCTCGGACTACAACGTCATCGACGATCCGTTCCTTACCAACTGGGTCCCCGCCTCCAACCCCGCAGATCCCGCGATCGACTGTTTTGACGACGACCTGCGGCCGCAGCAGAGTTTCTCCAGCTACGAGGGGATGGGAGTCGGCGTCAGTGCGACGTCGGGCACACAACCCACCCTCGACCAAGACTCCGATGGCTACACGGTGCTTCAGGGCGACTGCAACGACAACGACCCCGCGATGAACCCTGGCCAAGTGGAGATTTCCAACGACCCGGACGGCGTCAACGAGGATTGCTATGTCGGCCCCCAAAATGACGCCGATGAGGACGGTTTCCCGTACAACTACGATTGCAACGATGCCGATCCCACTGCCTACCCTAGGGCGCCTGAGGTGAACTATGGCCCCGAACTCAACTGCATCGACGGAGACCAGCACGACCTCGACAAAGACGGTTGGTGGGGCACGGAAGGATCCGATTGCGACGACCTCAATGCGGCCATCTCGCCCAACGCATTCGAAGATCCCTTCAATGGCATCGACGACAACTGCGACGGCCTGATCGACGACCTCGATGGGGACGGGTTCGGCTCCAACATCGACTGCGACGAGACCCGCGACGACGTCTACCCCGATGCCCTCACGCCCGACGATCCCGAGGACGGCGTGGAGTACGATTGCAGCGAAAACGAAGACAACGACGGCGACGGCTATTACGCGTCCAACGATTGCGACGACGGCGAACCGACGATCCACCCGGGGGCCGAGGAAATTCCCGACGACGGCATCGACCAGGACTGCGACGACGAAGACTTGGTGACCCTCGGCGACAGCGATGAAGACGGCATTTCCGACGCCTGGGAGAATGCCGCCGGCTCCGATCCCGACAGCGCTGACTCCGACGACGATGGCTACTCGGATCGGTGGGAATGGGCTCTCGACGGCTCCGTTACGGCGACTCCGTTGGACTCCGACGGAGACTCCACCCCGGACGTGATCGACACGGATTCGGACGACGATTCGGTCATGGATGCTGTGGAAGAGGGCGACTCCGATGACGATGGCGACGAGGACCGCATGGATACCGATGACGACGGGGACGGCATCCCCACCCTGGCCGAGGGAGTCGCCGACCTCGACGAGGATGACGTACCCAACTACCTCGATACCGACTCCGACAACGACGGTTCAGCCGACGCGGCCGAGGGCGACGACGACGCCGATGGCGATGGCACCCCCGACTACCTGGACGACGATCACCACGAAGAACGCCCAGGCCCCCCCGGACCACCCGATAAGATCGGCTTCGGATGTGACTCTTCGACGACACCGCTGTCGCTCGGCCTGACCGCCCTGGCAGGGTTGGTCATGCGGCGACGTCGCCAGAACCACGGATAACACAGCTTTGAGGCGGATCAGATAGTCAACTAGCTGACTATCTCTCAGCCTCCCAGCCCCCAGAGCTGCACGAGCACCATCACCAGGGCGCCCGACAATAGGCCCAACACCACGACTCCCCACAGCCACGCCCGCGAGGGGGCAACCTCCACTGTGGGAGCCACAGGCTCGGGCAATTTCTGCGGTTCTGGCTCCGATTCCACCCGCTCGGGGGCACCGCCCGGCGTCAACAACGGGATCGGCGCCGGCTCCGGCGGTGCCGTGGGAAGATCCCGCACCACCAGTTCCGTCTCAAGCTCGTCGGTGCTTCGATCCTCCATTTCTTGCTTCATCCGCAGGCGCTCTTCCATCACCTCGGTCGCCAAATCGCCTCGCAGATCCTCCAATTGCAGGCGAACCCCCAATTCATCCAGCACATCGCGCACGGCCAACGCCACCTCCCGGCAGTTGGGGTATCTTTCCGCAGGATCGACCTGCGTCGCCCGTTTGAACAACGCGATGATCGATTCCGGCTGATCCACCAAATAGACCAGGGGAATCGGAAGCTGAACCGCCTCGGCCGCCTCGATGACCGTTCTCGCCTCGGACGCGTGATGGCCCGTCAGCAAATAGTGTAGAATCAAACCGAGACAATAGATGTCCGATCGTGGCTCCAACTTATCGACGCCGCGAAGATGCTCTGGGGAAGCATACCTTGGCGATGCGACCACCGCGACTTGGCCCTCGATCTGCACGGGATGGGCGATCAACCCCACGGTTCCGAAGTCGGTCACCATCGGCGCCCAGGTTGCGGGGTCCCGAAAATCCCCTTGCAAGAGAACGTTTTCCGGCTTGATGTCGCCATGGACGATGCCTTTGCCGTGGGCGTATTCCACCCCCTGCACAATCCCCAAAAACACCTGCATCGCCTGAACGAGAGGAAGTCCCGTCGCAAAATCGCGGCCGATCACTTTCGCGAGCGTTTGACCGCCCCGGACCAGATCGAGCACCAGCGCCACCCGACCGTCGGTTTCGATCAATTCGCGGGCGGCCAACACATGAGGATGCTTGAGTTGTTGGCCGACCAAGCCCTCTTCATTGAAGCGAAGCCGCCAGGAATCATCCGCGTGCAGTTCGGCGTGCAGGACTTTTAGCGCGACCGGACTGCCATAAACGCCATGTCGCGCCGCAAATACCTGCCCCATACCGCCAGCGGCAATAAACCCCTCGATCAGATAGGGCCCGAAGTGGGCGCCAGGTTCCAGTCGTTGCATCGGCGCCACGCTACACCGAACCGAGGGCGGCGTCGATGGGGGAGAAACGTTCCTGGGTGCTCCTGGTGCTCGATTCATGCCGTTACGACGCGATGATCGCCGCAGCTCCACGCCACCTGAATGCCCTCGGCACGGTTCACCGACGGTACAGCTATGCGAGCTGGACCGCCCCGGCGCATTACCACCTGTTGATGGGGCTGCTGCCTCACCCGGCCACGCGCGAGACCCACGCAGCCGAAATCTACCGTGAAAACTACCATTTATTTAACGAGCGACTCGGTATCGACCTCGGAATGTCGGACCTGGTCCCGGACCTCTGGCTTCCTAGCCTCTTACAACGCCGAGGTTGGGCCACTGGTGCCTGGGTAAGCATGCCGGTACTTCATCCCAGCACACCCCTGTCCCGAGGTTTTGACACCTATCGCCTGCGCAACAACCACGCGGATCTCCAAGGAATCATCGAAGACCTCCGATTTTACGATGATCGCCCAACGTTTTGGTTGATCAACGCCGGCGAGACGCACTATCCGTACGCCTTTCCCGGTCAGTCCGCGCCACCCGTTCCGCACCTTTCTGGCGTTCATGGCGCGCTTCGACGGATCGACGAGCACCCCGCTCCGGAACTGTGGTTCACCGGCGAACAACTGGCCGATCTGAAAGAACGCCAGGTGGAAGCCGTGCGGTACGTCGACTCCCTCATTCCACTGTTGCGAGCGCTGGTTCCCAAGAACACCTGGCTCACGGTCACCGCAGATCACGGCGAATGTTTCGGAGAAGACGGCTTTTTCGGGCACGGCCCGGTGTTGCATCCGAAGGTATGGGAGGTCCCGCTGGTCGAGGGGTTGCTCAAATAGTAAACTACTTTACTATCCGGGATTGAGAACCATCCGGAATTCCGCACCCTGAGGTGCCGGATCTACTTCGATTCTTCCTCCATGGCGCTCCGCCGCCCATCGCGCAAACACCAACCCAAACGGTGGAACCGCGAGCTGGCGTTCCCGCGCGGCCACCGACTGGAACGGGGCGATCAACCGGTATCTTAAGTCCTCCGGCAGGGAGGACCCGTGGCTGAACACCCGGACCGTAAACTCCTCACAGAGGATCCGCACCCGGCGATTCTCCGCGGTCAACCTCCGCGCTGTCCAGACCAAGTCCAGAATCGCCTGCGCCAACACCTCAGCGTCGCCTCGCAGTTCAATCGGACGATCCGGCTGTTTGTACATAACGTACGGCGACAGGGCCGCACGATCGATCGACCGCGCCACCAAGTCGCCGAGCTCAATGTTCTGGGCGTGGATTTCGCGGTGTCCCCTTTCCAGTCGGTTCGCAGCGGCAAATCCCTCCACAAAAATGCACGCTGCATCCACCGCTTCCAGAATGTCGGAAACGTCCTTTTGGGTTTCCGGATCCGACATTTCGCCCTGCAGCACCTGGCCGAGAATTCGGATCGCCGCCATCGGATTGTTGAGGTCGTGGGCCAGATAACCCAACGTCTGCGAACGCTGCCCTTCCCGGCGAACGTCGGCCGCGACCGCCCGGAGCCGAGCGGTCCACTCCTCGACCGACGCATCCTCGGCGATCACATCGGCAAACACACTCCCCAATCCGGCCCAAGCCCGTTCCGCGTCAGAAGGCCGAAAGTGCAGAAGCGCCCGAAACGGAGCTTCCGCTGCCAACGCCCATCCCTCATTTTCCGGCGTATGGCCGTCGATGATCAACAACGCGCTCGGGCGTTGGCCCAGCACGATCCGCGCCGTGTCGGAATCTCGAACACGAATCACGTCTGCATCCAACGCGGACAACGCCTGTTCTACATTCGCGCCGACCGTTCCAACCACAATCGCCGTTTCAACCACGTTCATTCCAGTGGAAGGCCCGCGGCCCTCCAAGCATCCGTTCCACCCGTCACATTCATCGCTTTGAATCCCGCTGCAGCGAGCTCATCGGCGGCCGATGCGGACCTGCCGCCCTTGGCGCAGATGAAATACACTGGATTCTCCTTGCCCAAGGACTGCAGCTGCTCGTTCATCGGATCGACGGCGTCGACCGGAACATTGAGCGCCCCAGGGACATGTCCCGTGGCAAACTCCTCCGGCGTCCTTACGTCCACCACCCGGGCCCCCTGCTCTAACGCCGCTTTCAACGTCTGTACGTCGACATCCGTGCGCGTCTGCAGTGAAACCGTCGGCTCGGTGGGCGCCGAAACCGGCGGAGTCGAAGGCCCTGAACCGCACGCCATGAGCAACATCCACCACATGCAACCTCCGGAGCGCCAGGACGTATTCGTCACGCCCTCGGCACGCAACGATCACGGCGTCTTGAGCCGACGACCATTCGCTTTCTCCCATCGCCACATTTCCAAGGGAGAAAGCATCGGGCGGTCTTCGGGATGGCCCGCCAGAGTGGCCAAACCGGCGACCGGTTGATTTCGTCCCATGTGCATCCAATAGTCCGCAAACACCAGCGCAAACGTAAGCAATCCGCTGACGAGCAACCGTTGGGTCTGGGTTCGGGCGGCGCGCTCGTCGCCTCCATTGGGAAGGCGCATCCATCCCTGAAAGCCAAGATCAATCCATACAATGAGCGGCAGTGCCACCAAGGCTACCCGAGGCAACCAACCGATCGCCGCCAATCCGCAGCCGATCACAAGGCCCGCGACAATGCAGAGGCGTGCCGCTTGAAGCGCCACTCTTGGCCCATGAGTGGCCACCAACGTCCGGTAGCCGCGCGCCCGGTCGTCCTCCGCCTGAAACGCCTGTGCAGCAAAATAAGTGCCTAGAACGCCCAACGCCGCCGCCAACCACACCACCACTGTGCGCGGGTTCAACGGGACTTCTACCACCGAAAAACCTGCCATTGGAGTTAACAATCCATATCCAAGGACATTGACCAGCGGCCCCCCCCAGGCGTGCGCCTTCCACGCCAGACGGGGATGTGAATAGGCGACCGCCAAAGCAGCGCAGATGGCCATGCTCACCCCCGCCCAAAACCCGCAATAAAACGCTATCCCCGTCGATGCCAAGAGCGTGGCATACGACCATACCGCGATCCCTTTGGGCACCGGCACCGACTTCCCAAACAGCACCTCCCCCTCATCCTGGTCAAAATCTGCGTTTAACCAAAGGGTCGCGACGTGCAGCCCGCTCCAAGCCACCATCACACCCAGCAACGCCCCCACACGATGCACGAACAACGCCCGATCCCAGTGGGCCCAGCCGTAGCCCGCGGCCACCAGCAGCAGAACGTATGGCAGCATCTTCGGGCGGCCGAGATGCCATAATGAAACGAGAGTTTTCACCTAGGCACCCACGCGGTACCCAACCCGGCAGGGGCCTCACCGTGCGCAACGTTCCAGACGTACTGGCCAAAACACGCTCCGATCAAGGTAAAACCTGCGAGCATCACCCGCCGCACCAAGACGCGTGCATCCGCTTCGGAGCCGCCGCCAGCACGACCGGACCATTCCACCAACCAGCGATCCACAGAAAACCAAAGGGGAAGCGCTAGAACACATGAACGCGGATACCCGCCGACCAAGGTCCAAATCGCCACCTGCCCCCCGGCGATTGCGAAGGCCCACCGCGCAGCGCTGAGGGCGCCATGGGCTCCATGAGTGGCGACCAGCGTTCGGTACCCTCGCGCGGCGTCCGCGGGGCCCTGAAAGGCCTGTGCGGCGAAATACATGCCCATGACCAACGCCACCAACACCCCGACGGTTCCCGCCGCGCGCACGTCCACCGGCACTCCCACCAGAGAATATCCCGCTGCTGGCGACAAAATTCCGTAGCCCATCGCGTTAACGAACGGGCCCCCCAACGGATGCCCCTTCCAGGCGAGTGCGGGATGCGAATACACCACCGCCAGGGCAGCACAGCCGCTCATGCACAGGAACGGAATGGGGCCGAGAACCGACGATATTCCGCAGGTGACGGCCAACAGGCCCAAACCCGCGGTCGCCGATCCATCGGGCACCGTCACACTTCGACCAAACAGGGTTTCATCCTCATCTTGGTCCAGAGCGGCATTCAGCCACAACGCGCCGGCGCTGAGCATCCACCACAACACCACCGCCAACAAGGCATATTCCGGCACCCGGGCCTGAAGTCCGTAGTTCCAATGCGCAAAACCGTAACCCAGCAACGGCAAGGTCCCCACCCAGAAGGTGCCCTTTGGACGGGCCAACGCCCACCATGCCGCAGCGCGGTTCATCGTTCGAGCACGAGCTCCCGAGTGCAGCTCCGGCGCTTGTTTAACGCGGCGATCTCCTCGGGCGTAAAGGGAGTATCGCTGGTCTGAACTTCCGAACGGATAAAGGACTCGACCGCCTCACGCACCCGGTCCCCCCACACCGTATCCGTGCGCGAATCCCAGTAATCCAGGATTGCTTCCTTACGGTCTTGCATGTCCTTGGCGCGCCGATCGGTGGCCTCCAATGGATCACCATTCGTCCACAAGGCCGTTAGCTTCGCTGGAAGCTCGTTGATCGTCTGCTGGGTATTGACGTCCGCCACCCGATCGCCAAGCACCGTGACCTCGTCTTTGATGGACTCCATCGTGCGTTCTTGAACACCGAGCCATTTGCGGCGTCCCAACAGCTGTCCGCTGGTGCGTAAACACATCGGGGGCGCGAGAATGCAGCTCGCCCAGGAAAGGGGGGTTCCTTTCTTCGCCCACGGGAGGTCTCGACTCGCGAATCGAACCGGCTGGCGCTTCATCTTGACCCAACCATCGTCATAGATGCGGATCTCCCCTTTGTAGGCCGCATCGCTGCGTAGGAGAAGGTAATCTCCCTTGTCGATCACCTCGTCGTAGCCCTCAGCCTTCAGCGCGGAAATCAGCTCCTTTCGCGCTTGTTCGACCAGTCGATCTCCATAAACCACAATCTCCTCGGACCCCTCTTCGGAGCCGGGATCGTCGGTGTCCGCGGGAGCGCCGGTGGCCTCAGTGACCGCTTCCGCCGGCGCTTCGGGCACCACACCTTCTGCCGGCGTTTCGGGCACCACTGAGTCCACCGGGAGCGGATCCGTCGCTCCGGGAACCGCAGGATCCGACGGAGGAACCACCGGCTCTTCCGCCCATGCCAGCGCAATCCACAGCGCTAACACTGGATCTCCCGGTACGGAGGCCCGATGGTCTCACGAGCCGAACGTGCCGACTCAAAATCCGCGTAGGTGCGAACCTCTCCGCGGGGGTGGGACGTCAACAAGTCCGGCGAGGTGACCATCAGCAAACTCAAAAAGGCGGTGTCCGAGTCTCGGAGCACCACGAACACCGTACCCTTTCGATGCGGCCCTGGCGACCGTTCCCAGACATCCCGCGTCCATTCCGGTTCAAACCGCCACTCTCCGTCACGGTTCAGCTGAAAGACCGCCGGAGGACCGTTTTCAGCGAGCGCCCGGTCGAACGGGCTGCAAAAGATCAAGGGGTATGCTCGGGAACGGGCGGAGTTTCAGGCGCCACCGGTTCCGGCGTCAGGTCGAGCCATCCGGTGGGGCGATGTGGAAAACGGTGCCGGAGCTGCAGCAACGCGGCGTCCACCCCCGCAGGATTCTGGAGTTCGCGCTCCACGAACGCCAGGGCCAAGTAGTAAATAGGTTGACGATCGGACGTGGATTTCGCCTTTTCCAAAGCTACTTTCGCTCCCGCGGCATCGCCGTCCAGCAACTGGACCAGTGCATGATAGGTCGGGGTGACGGGCTCGAAGGGCAAAGCCAGTTCTTCCTGCGCCAACATCGCCTTCACGGCTGTCAACTCCTCGGGTTTTAGGGTCCCTTGCCGCTTGGCCTCCAGTGCCGCAATCAACCTCGTTCCAACCGCACCCGGATTGGCCCGCTGCGCGGCCGACACCGCGTCCAGCGCCCGCGCGTCTCCTGTGGTCGACCGTACAATTTCAGTGGCCGCCACGGTATCCACCGCGTCCTGGCGTCCCGGCGTCACCTCGGCCAACTGCGCACTTGCTACCGTAGGATTCAAGGAGGCCTGGCTCCATGCCAGCGCCAGTCGAATGGTGTCCTCGTGCGACTCCGAGGGCGCATCCAGCTTCAGGGCCTGCCGCAGCGGACCATTCGCCTGTTCAAACTGGCCCTTCGCTGCGAACGACACGCCGCTCGCCAGTTCCAGCATCTGATCGAGGTCCGAATGCTCCTTGTGAATCGCCGCGACTTGGTCGAATTCGGCGAGCGCCAAATGTGCAGCCGCCAATTGTCCCCATGCATCCTGGCATCCGTAAGGTTGTTCCAACTCAAACGTGGCGTGTTTGGACTTTTTCCCGGCGGAAATCTTCAGACGGGTGTTCAAATCTTGGGACATCCATCGGTCCCAAAGCTCAGCCGCCCGTTTTAGCGGCACCACCGCCTCGGATGCACGCCCCGCCCAGACCAACTCTTCGCCATATTTGTAGTAAGGAAGGCAGTTGTCGCCCGCAGACGCTGCCGCCGCAGCACGGTGTTCCAACGCCTCATCAAACCGGCCTGCGGCCGACAACGCGGACGCCAACTTGCTTTCGGCTTTCACCTTCTTTTCATCGCCCTTGTCCGGACCTTCGGCAGGTTTCGGAGCCTCTTCTTTGCTTTCCGATGGCTTCGTCGAAAATGCGTATTGACCAAGCGCCTCTTCGGCGAACAGAGTCGCAGGATCGGCCGCTTTCACTGCAGTTGCCACGCGCACAGAAATGCGGCCCGTAGCGGGGTCAACTGCCAAATCCGCCGCGTAAAGCGCCGAATACCCCACCCCGGCGATCACTTTTCCAGTTTCTTCGTCCAACGCGTCCAATTGGCGCACCGACACAGAGGGCAGCGTCGCATCCAACACGCGCACCGTACCGTACTCCCGGCCCACCCCGTCTTCACGATATGCCCAGCTCGAATGCCGTTCACCGTCAAGCGCCACCCCGAAATAACGGGTCGCTGGAACCACCAAACCCGCAACCCCCAAAACCTCTCCTGGGATCGCCAACCCAACACCACGGTGCAGTCGCGGTTCGCCGTGCTCCCAGTAAGCCACCGGCCGGTCTCGC
>SXGR01071022.1_pt1 | contig 12908 bp, 11 predicted proteins | sample 3174711 | NCBI WGS metagenome assembly SXGR01 (sample SAMN11356860, study PRJNA531348) | freshwater metagenome | isolation source: freshwater sample F1-60 | place: China: Fuxian Lake, Yuxi | collected 2017-12-25
GAAGATCGGCCCCGCAGGCCTCCAGAATGTCGCTCGCTTTTGGCTCGTGAAGCAGGCCGTGCAAAAGGTGTTCGAGCGTTAGAAACTCATGCCCCGCCAATCGGGCACGTTCCAACGCGATTCCCAGCGCGATACGAAGTTCGTCGGACAGCATTATTCGGGCTCCATCGTGACCTGAAGCGGATGCCCATGCTCCGCGGCCAGCAAGAGGGTCTTTTCAACGCGCGTTTCCGCGACCTCACGGCTGTACACGCCCGCCACCCCAACCCCCGATTGGTGGATCCGAATCATGATTCGGGTGGCAGATGCTGTGCTATGCCGAAATATACTTTCCAACACGTAAACGACAAACTCCATGGGAGTGTAGTTGTCGTTGTGAAACACCACCTTGTAGAGAGGGGGCTTGTCCACCTTCGCCTTCGGCGCGGTTTTTACGCCCCCCTCTTCCTCGCGGCGCTGCCGCTCAGACATTCGCCCTCCGACCTACTTCTCCTGCACACCGACGGTGGCATCGTCCATGCCTTCGACCCGCAAATCGGCAATCACTGCACGATGGTCGGAACAATTAGCGTCCGGAACCATCGTTTGTAGCACGTGAAAGCCCGGAGTGGCGTACACATAGTCGATTCGCACCGGAAGCTGACCGAGCACCCGTGCCGTCGTCCCAAATCCGCGGCCGCCCTCCAACCAGGTGTCCTGGAGGATCTGACGAAGGTTAACGTGCAACGCCATGTCCGGAGTGCTGTTGAAATCGCCGCCGACCAGCGTTGGATCCTGCAGCCGCGATAAAGCATCGATCAACGCCCCGGATTGGTCCACCTGGGCGCGCACCACCGACTCCCCCGCCCGCTGCAGCTGAAGAACCCCATCCGGATCCCCCTGAGCGATGCCATGAATACCGGCTTTGAGCGCCTGCGCCTCCGAGTGGTACGGCTCCAAATGTACCCCCATGACGTTGAATACCTCGCCTTGATATTCTACTTCTGCGAACACATACGACCACGGATCGGCATCCACAAAACGTCGCGGCGCCCCACGAAGTAAAGCGGCGGATCCTCTGGTACAAACCGCCACCCCAGCAGATTCGGCGCCGCCGGTACCATAATAGTCGCCCTGCACGCATTTTAGATTCAAAGCGTTCAATTTCTGGAGATCGTTTGACGAGATTTCAAGCAGGATCAACACGTCGGGATGATGCTCTTCGATCGCTCCTTGCACGCACTTCGTCGCGGCGTTGATCTGCGCTTCGGTTACCACGCCCGGCGCACTCCCCCAAAGTCGGCGAACATTCCAACTGATCACTCGCAACGAATTTTCGTCCGGTGGGGCCGCTGAGCGCCCCACCGAAGGCGACCAGAGCGCCGCTCCGGAAAGCACCCAGGCAAGCATCAACACAGGTAGGCTTCGCCGATCCGGAACCACACACCACAGACCAAACACCAACGCGCCAAATGTCGCAAATAAATACGGAAGTACGCTAACTCCGATCGATACCGCGATCGGTGCATCCAGCCACGATCGACCCAAGGCGGTCAGCAGCAGCAAACCCGCCCAGAACGCCCAAGCGCCCGCCACGGCCGCGCTGCCCAGCCTCCCGCCCGTTCGCAGCGGCACCGGCAGTATCGCTAGATCCGTATTTTCGGGCGCCTGTTCGCTCACCAGACCGCCCCAAACCGCCGCGAGGTACACTTCGCCAACGCCGGCCTCTCGCGATCGGATAACCTTCGAACGCCATGACCCCCAACTTTCTTCCGTCTCACGCCACCGTCACCATCGAAACTCCTCGTTGGAGCTTCACAAAACGCAGCGCATCCGGCATCGACTTTCGTTCGCCCGTGCCCACGCCGTTCAACTATGGGTCGATCCTCGATACCCTCGCACCGGACGGTGAGCCGGTTGACGCCATCGTTCTCGGACCTCGGCTTTCCCAGGGCAGCCGTTGGCACATGCCGGTTCTCGGAATAGTAAAGTTTGTTGACGATTCCTTGCCGGACGACAAGTGGATTCTCGGGCTTGAAATTTCCAGATCCGATTGCCTCGTGATCGATGCCTTCTTTGCAGTCTACGCCCAGGCCAAAAGCGCCCGGCACCGCTATTCCGGAAAAAGTGGCGCTAAATACTTAGGTTTCGCCATTCGATAACGTTATTCCGGGTGGGCGTCCCAGTACGCTTTCGTCACCGCCCAACCGTCCGCCGTTGCATCGATCGGCTTCCCACTTTCCACTTCAAACGCCGCATCTGCGGCCCCTGGCCATCGATCCGACATTCCCGACACCACGCAGAACCGAGTTGGCGTCGCGGACTCGCCCACTTGGCAATGCAGCGCTCCAACGCTCTCTTCCCTCCAGGAGGTCACCCCATTGCGCGTGCCCCAGATCGCTTGCGCCTCGGAAACGGGGCGATGGCCGCCGGATCCATCCATCGGCATCCACTTGTCGAGATCGCCGTGGTAATGCACCACGGGAATCGGTCGTTTTCGTTCGCAGGTGGGTAGCTGCAGTGCACCACCCACGCTCAAAACTGCATCGGGAGTATCGCTTTCGCAGGCCCACCGATGTGCCATCATGCCGCCCGCACCGATCCCGGTAGCAAGGACGCGACCGGAAGTGCAGCCCGAAGCGTCCACTCTGGCCACCACCTCGTCCAGAAACGGTCCATCTTTGACGTTCCTTTCGGCAGATTTCCCGCAACAACCGCCGGCATTCCAGGTGGCGGAACGGCCATCGGGGCCGATCAAGATCGCATTCTGGGCGCGCGCGAGTTCGATCATCTTCGAATAGTAGGCCTGTCGCTTGGGTTCTGAGCCCATTTCGTGAAGGTCGACGATCACGTCGTGCGGACCCGGCCCCTCGGGCATCCAGATCAATGCACCTCGCCCCCTTCGCTCAAACTCAAAGGTTAACGCATATTCTCCGGGAGCCACGGCACCGGCCTTGCATGCATCCGCCGGCGGAACCTCGGGCCAGTGCGGTTGACCACAGGCCAACAACCAACTGAGGAGCCACACCATATCCACCTCTCGGACTGCCGAACAGAAGCCAGCAACCTCGCTCTATTGCGGCTCAGGCGGGGTTCGCAACAGCACCGGCGACACCCTCCACCCCACTCGGGTGCGAAAACCCTTCGCCCGAATCCGCTCGATCGTCGGATAAGACTCTTCCACCCCATATTTCATCGTTTTCCGATCATCGAGCACCGCACCCCAATGATGCGCCGCCACTGCACGGCGGAACGCCTTTCCAAACTTTGGAAACGGAGTGTGTTTGTGGTGTTCGATGTCCCAGATCGCGATCAGGTGAACCGACGGTTCGTGCCCTGCCTGAACGGGTAGCCACGCCGCAAACGGAGATAGTATCGGCCCTTTCACGTCTTTCAAAGCTGCGACAACGCGGTCACCGTTCACCCGATCTTCGGCGGTGGGCTTCAACGTTTCCGCATCCAACTTCCACAAACTCCAACTCAAGCTCAACAGGACCGCCCCATATCCGAGCGCGCGCCGCAAAGGCCGCTCCTCCCTTGCGAGCGCCAACGCGGACAGCCAAGAGAGCGCCCAAAACCCAGGAATTTGGGTATTGATAAAACCCCCATGATGCCCCCGCATCATCGCCGCTGAAAACAGTGCCACCCCGCCACATCCCAAAATCGTCCACACCCGCACTGATTCTGGGCGTCGAACCGCCATCCACAAGAGTGGAACCGCCGCGGGCACCGCCACCGCCCATTCCACCGGGGATTCCAAAAACACGCGGTCAAAGGCCACGGGATGGGATGCGGGTACCCCCAGAACATATTGGGAAAATCGGCCCGCAGTGCTCCACTCCAGCCAACCAAATGCAGACAATGCCGGAACCGCCGAAAGCGCCGCATACCGAGCCGCATCCTTCACACCGAACTGCATCCAGATGCCAATTCCGAGGGGTATTCCAAACAACGCGATGTGCTGTTTGACCAGAAACCCCAAGAACAACAGAATCGCCGAAAGATCCCGGTACAGCTTACGTTCGCTAAGGCCGAGGATCACTGCCCAGGCCGTCAGCCCGATCGCCAACCCATCGGTGCGCACCAGATCGTAAAAAGCGCCCGAATTGCGGTAGCATCCCAAAAAGAGGGCCGCGCCCAACAACCCGGCCAACGCGTTCTTTCGGCCAGCGCTGACTGCGATCGCCATCGCCGCCGCCAAGCTTCCGCCGAGGCTGATCACCCGTCCAAGCGGTGCATTCAACCCGAAGATCTGCCCCAGCCATGCAAGGAGAGTGGCGTACCCCGGGGGGTACAAATACGGCACAAAATCGGCGGAGGGCTCCGGATAGATGGACAAACCTCGCTGAATCCGCCAAGCATGCCCCAACATCCCGCCTTCCATCCACTCGATGTCGTATGGAAAGGGAATTCGAGCGTACCAAATCAGCGCCAGCTGCGCGAACAGGACTCCTGCAACAGCGACCGCCAACACCGCAACCACACGGTGCAAAACGGAGGAGACAAAGGTTTGAGGCTCGGTGCTCACGGATCCCGCGTAACCCGGCCGTGGGCCTCGCGGGACCCACAGGATAAGGGAAGCCGAGGAGCGCCCGTGAACCGATTCCGTTTTCTTGCATTCGTCGCCTGCTTCGCCTGCAAGGCCGCCCCGGAGCCGATGCCTCCGGCGACGCCACCGGTCACGCTCACCTTCCTGGCCATGAACGACTTTCATGGCGCTCTTTACGAAAAACCCATAGCCGATGATCCAGCACGAGCCGCGGGTGGCCTGCCGTGGCTGGTCGCTGCGGTGGAGTCGGTCCGCGCCGAAGAACCCAACTTGATCCTGCTCGATGGCGGTGACTCCTTTCAGGGAGATTGGCCGGTCAATGCCTCCAAGGGCGCGGGCTCGGTTGCCGCGTTTGAACTTCTAAAAGTCGACGCCGCAGCGATCGGGAACCACGAGTTTGACTACGGCGCCGGTCCAGAGGGCACCGATCCCCTGCACGGCGCACTTGAGTTTGCCGCTTTGTCCCGCACACAATGGCTGGCTGCGAACATTCAACAGTCGACGCCTTCTGGTCTCCAACCGTGGGCGCCACCGGGGATCGCGCCCTGGAAAATGCTCGAACGCGAAGGTGTCAGAATCGCCGTGATCGGCCTTTCGACCATGGAAACTCCGCAAACCACCTTAGCAAAAAACGTCGCGGATCTACAATTTGTAGATCCGGTCCAGGCCGTTCGCGACCTGCTTCCTGAGGTCCACGCGCAAGGGGCCGATGTGGTAGTCGTCGTCGCCCATCTTACGGGAAAGTGCGAACCCAAGTCATTTTTCGAGACCGGTCCGCAATGCACCCCCGACGGCGAAATCGGCCGGCTCCTGCTGGAGCTGCCCCGCGGCGCCATTGACCTGTTGGTGGTCGGCCATGCTCACACCCTCCTCGCCGAACGCGTTGGTGACACCTTTGTTTTAGAGAATCGTTCCCAGGGTCAGGCGCTCGGTCGGGTAGACCTCGTAGTCGGACCCAACGGCGTCGATCCCGACGCTTCCAAACTTCATTCTCCGTGGGCGCTAGTCCACGAGCGGGTGGATCCCGGGTGCACAGGCGCCTCCTCCCCCCTGGAAGCGCGCGAAGTGGGTGGAAAAATGCTCTCGCCGAGCTCGAAAGCGCTCGAACTCATCCGGGATTTGGAGCAAAAAGCCGGCGGAAGCCTGTGCGACCGCGTCGCCTGCGCAGCCGAGCCGTTAGGCCGCGATCGAACTCAAGAATCCGAGGTCGGAAACTTGGTGGCCGATGCCATGAAAGCCGCGTACCCCGAAGCCGACTTTGCGATCGCAAATTCTGGCGGTCTAAGAGCGGATATTCCCGCGGGCGACGTCCGTCGGGAGCAGGTGTTTGGCGTCATGCCCTTCGACAACCGCGTAGAGGTCGTTGAGCTTTCCGGAGACAAGGTGCTTCGCCTGTTTCGGCTTGGATCGTCCGGGGCCCATGGGGTTCTGCAGGTATCGGGCGCACGCTACCGCTTCGACCCCAAAGGTACGAACGGAGAGGATTTGGACGCGGACGGTCAGGTCGCTGACTGGGAGCGCAACCGCCTCTGCAGCGCCACCTTGGACAGCGGCGTCATTGATCCCGCTCGAACCTATAAAGTGGTCACATCGGACTTCCTCCGCGGCGGAGGTGATCATTTAGGTTTGGCGTTCCAAGACGCGAAAGTGATTTCCGAAGGGCCGCTATTGCGCGACGTGATCGCGGACTATCTCAAAAAGCAACCTGCCTGCATCGGTGCCCCCCCCCTTGTCAACCCAAAGAAACCGCGCATCGAATCCGGGGAATGCCGATGACACACCAACGCTGCCCGAATTGCTTCCGAGAGGAAAAAGGCGGGTCCGTGCTGCAAGCCGGCGGAGGACGTCGCCCAGTGGTGGTCGCCGAGCTGGCCGCCTGGCGCGTGTTTTATGCCGCTATGCAAGGGCAGACTGGGCCGGTGACCGTTCCCTGCGTCGCGTGCGGCCTGCCGATGGTTCAATTGGATGGGCAGGGCGATTCTCACTTTTGGCCCATCGCCACCGCCGCCGGCACGGTGGTACCGGGCCATCCCACGGTCACGCCGGAAGGCTCCATGCCGTTGGAACGCGCAAACCAATGGATGGAAGACAAGTTTTCGAAGATCCCAGCGACGCCTCGACAATCGCACTTGGGCGCCTTGTGGTTCGTCTACTTGTTGGTTCCTACATTCCTTTGGCTGTCGGCGGTCTTCTTTTTGCTGTTGCTGCTGTTCGTGGCCGTGGGCGCCAATTTCATGGACGACGTCATCGATTTTCCATTTCGCGCCGTGATGGGTGTGGGCGCTTTGGCGCTAGGTCTCGCGTTGTTCCAGGCTACGCGAAAGCGTTGATCCGCAGACCACCGCTTCAGCTATGCTTGCGGGGGTACGGAGGCCGAATGACACGGTGGGCGCTTTGGCTAACGTTGGCGGGATGCACAGGCGTCGCCGAACAAGGGGTCGACTACGACCTCGACGGGTTCGCTGAAGGCGAAGATTGCAACGATAAAAATGGCCAAATCTTCCCCGGCGGCGAAGAGTTGTGCGATCTGTTGGACAACGATTGCGACGGCGATGTCGACGAGGATGTCACCACCATCACCTATGCAGACGCCGACGACGATGGCTTCGGTGACCCCCTCACAGGAGCTCCAACCTGTGGAATCCCCGACGGCCGCATTTACAACAACAGCGATTGCGACGACTCGGATCCCGAGCTCAGTCCTCTCGCCGACGAAATCTGCGACGGGGTCGACAACAATTGTGATGATCAAATCGACATTGATCTGGCATACGGAGGAGTCAACCTTTACGCGGACAACGATGACGACGGGTACGGGACCGCAGCGGATCAGATCAACACCTGCGTTCTACCAGGCGAAGACCCTCCCGAAGGCTGGGTATACACCGACCTCGACTGCGACGACTCGGACCAGGATGTCCACCCCTTTGCAGATGAAGTCTGCGATGGGATCGATAATGACTGTGAAGACGGCGCCGACGTGGATGCCGATAATGAAGTAAAGTGGTACTTAGACGACGATGGTGACGGATTCGGATCGGACCAGTACGTTGAGGCTTGCACGGCACCAAACGCGTTCTATGTAAGCAATTCCGACGACTGCAACGACCTAGACAACGAAATCTACCCGAATGCAACCGAAGTTTGCGACGACGTTGACAACGACTGCGATGCGGTGATCGATACCGACGCCACCGTCTTGACCAAATGGTATGCAGACCAAGACGTCGATGGGTACGGCACGGGCGCTGAGTTCGTTTCAAGCTGCGATGCCCCACCGGGTTGGGTAGCCAACGGGACGGATTGCGACGACGACGATGGCAGTATCCACCCGAACGCCACGGAAGTGTGCCTGAACGGCACCGGCATCGAATACGACGGTGTTGACCAGGATTGCGATGGCACAAGCGATCCTAACGAGTCGACCTGCCCCATCATTCATTGCGGCAGCATCGAGGCAGACGAAACCTGGGCAAACACGCGGGATCATTTGGTCGCCTGCGAGATGACCATCGGTCATCCTCTTGGAATCCTCGCTCCAACCCTCACCATCGAAGATGACGCAAACCTAGAGTTTGTCTACGGAGCTTCCCTGTTCGTAGGCACAGAGACGCTGCCAGGGCATCTGGTCGCTGGATCGGCGTATTTCTGGTCGGCGAGCCAATGGGATGGCGTCGGAATCCAAAATGTGGATTCGTCCATTACGCTCACGGGAAGCGAACTTGACTCGGCCAGCTTTGGGGTCGTCGCCGGAGGCGGCACGCTGGAACTCACCGACGTCACCATCGCAAATTCCGCTTGGGCAGCCGTACTGCTTACCAACTACACCGAATCCACCCTCACCGGCCTCGACATCGACGGCGCCGGTCTGGTCGGAATCTGGGCGGTCGACGTTCCGAACACCGATCTGTCCGATTCCACGATTCACAACGCCGATCTGGGCGTCCTATGCGACTCCCCGAACTCGTGCTTTTCGTACTTCGAAAACAATGACCTCAATGGCAACGACGTCCCGATGCACTATCCAGCAGCACATCTCTCGGATATCGGCATTGGAAATGATTTCTCTGGAAATGCAAAGAACTACGTCGAAGTGGGGACGTACGGACCGATCGACGACCCCCATTGGCCCGCGTTGAATGTCCCCTACAGTATCGGCTCCGAGCTGGAGTGGAATGGGCTTTTCCAACTCGATAATGGCGCGGAGATCCTCGTCGGCGACGGTGGCTCCATAAAAACCAGCGCCGGGGATCTCGCGATCGGAGGAACCTCTCCGGGCGTATCCATCGCCAGCGACAACGGGACGGGCACCTACAGCATTTCGATCGATAATGCCGGACCGACAACCAACTTGGCCGGCCTCGCGATCGATCGCGGTCAACTGTCTCTGTCGGGCTCTCAGCTCACGCTTTCGAATTTCAGCGTGTCCAATTCCGCAGGCGACGCCTTGTATGTGGAGTCCGATACCGTTGACATGCACGACATCACCATCGAGGCCTCAACGGGCGGCGGTGCCTTTTTATTGGCGAATCAGGCGCAACTTTCCAACATCGACGTCAGCAATACGCTGGGCCAAGGGATCAGCGTTTGGGCCACCAACGCCGTCATTGGTGGTCTTAACGTCCAAGAAGCGGGTTTGGACGGAATTCTCCTCAATGTCGGCGCTTTGCAGGTGACTTCGCCGCTCAGCTCCCAGAACACAGGCGGGGTGCCGCTCGCCCTGCTGGGCCCCGCGAGTACCCTGTTCAACCTCAACGGCGGACACTCGCTGTTTTCGAGCGACCCGACCAACAGCGTCGTGTGGATAGCTGACAGCAATCTCTCCAGCACCGGAATCGTTGAGAATCCAGGGATTCCCATTCGTTTTCCATACGGCTTGAACATCACCCAGGGCGCGCAAGTTCAATTCGATCAGGCCCAAGTGCAGTTCGGCTACAACACTGGATTGAACGTTGGCGTGCCCGGAAACGGCGCAACGCTGATCGCAAACGGTGCAACGTTCACCTCACAATTCACGCCGCCGACCGCCGGCGATTGGACCGGGATAAAGTTCGACTCCTCCAGCTCCGGTAGCTTAAATGGTGCAGTGATTTCCTATGCAGGCGGACTTGGCAGCAACCCACAATACGGGCTGTACCTTGGAGGAATTACCTCGTTGGTACCTCTGCAAGGTGTGAGCATTCGCAATTTGCCCACCGCGGCGTACGGGATTTATTGCTACAACGGGTGCCCCATCAACTATCCAAGCGGCGCCCAAGCTACCTTTGTATCCGTTGCGAACCCGCACAACTAGTTCTGTAGCTTGACTATCTAGGCTTCTGCACAAATCCGTCCATGTGAACTCTTGTGAACACCTGCGCCCTCCGACGCAGGTACATCCAGATCACTCGATTTGACTCGGAGGATGTGATGAATCGCCTGACTCTTTGTATTTTTACCGCTTTGGGGTTGAGCAGCACCGCACACGCGTTGACCGTCACCCCCGTTCCGCAAGCCCCAGCATCCTCCGCGAATTCCTTCGCGATGAGCCCTGACAATGCCTGGATCGTCGGGATCATGGGCAACGGCCGCGCTTCGATTCTGGACGCTCCTTACAACTACATGTATACTAGTTACTACGCCGGTTTCGCGTGGAGCGAGACGCGCGAAATCAACGCCAACGCGTCCGCCGTGGGAAGGGGCTACATCAACGGCGTAGGTACCCGGCCTTTTGTTTGGTCAAACGTCTTTTCCCAGCCGACAGTCCTGGCCATTCCCGCCGGTGGCACTGACGGCCGCGCGATGGCGATCAACGATGCCGGCGTCGTCGCGGGCGACGCTCGAACCGGAAGCACCAACTCGATTTTACGCTGGACGCCATGGGGTTCCGGCTACCAGATGTCGGTCATTCTGACAAATCCGACCGCACTTTTGGAGGACATCAACTCCCGCGGAACCCTGGTCGGGGACGGCTATCAGTACTCGACCTGGTCGCAGGGTTGGATGGTCAAATCCAACGGTTCTCTCTCCCGAATCCAGCCACCGTCCGCCAACTCCTGGTCTCCAGTTCAGATCGAGGACGTAAACAACTACGACGAGGTGGTCGGCTACACCGCCGCCATCTACAACCCTGTAGTGTACGATCAGGCGTTTATGCGCCTTGGAAGCGGAGCCTACGTCGATCTGTCCGCCGTGGTAAAGACTGCCGTCGGAGCCTCAGCAGCCGCCAATACCCGCGCTAACGCCATCAATGACAACCGCTATGTGGTTGGCACCTATGCAACGACGAACTACTCTGTTTCAAGAGGATTTGTGTTCGACTACGGTGGTCAACAGGTTTACGATCTGACGCGCATGGCACCCACCGGCTGGGTGATCGAACGCGCGTTGGATATCGACGAACGCGGCCGGGTGTTGGCGACCGGCCGCTACAATGGGGGCGCGCAGCAAACTGTGATCCTTGATGATCCGAACTTCGCGTTCGGCTGGAGTAAGATCTAGTCGATAATACCGGCGGTTGTTTCGTCTACGGGGTGGCTACGTCGACCACGATCTTTCCAATGGAACGACCTGCAATCGAGCGTTGCCACGCTTCTTTCAACTGTTCGAGTGGGAAACGGGAATCGACAATCACCCGAAGGTTTCCATCGGCCACCATCTTACCCAGGAACTCCAAATCCGCTGCATTCGCCTTCAATCGGACGGCGTAAACCTTGCGCCGGGCCAACCCATTGAACAAGCTTCGAAAAATGTGGCCCGCGCCCGGCGCACACGACGCCAACTGCCCGTTCGGCGTCAACCTCGCCAACCAAGGTTTAGGCGATCCACCTACACAATCGAATACAATATCAAATGGCGCTTGCCCTGCATAGGCATCCGGCTTTGCATAGTCAATGACCTCCTGCGCCCCTAAACCGAGTACGAGCGGCGCATTCTTTGCGCTGCAGACACCCACGACGTAGGCGCCGGCCGCCCGTGCGATCTGCACTGCCAAGTGCCCCACGCCGCCCGATGCTCCTACCACCAGCACTCTTTGAGTGGCGCCCGACATGGACATCCCACAATAGTCCCGCAATGCTTGCAGCGCAGTCATCCCTGCAAGCGGCAACCCCGCCGCCTCCCCATCGTCCATCCCTTCGGGAATCGCAGCGACATCCGCCAAGCTTCCGACGGTGTACTCGGCCGACGCTGCGCCAATTCCCTTGTTGAGACGCGCAAAGACCCGATCCCCCACCGCAAACTTGGTAACGCCAGGACCGACCTCCACCACCCGCCCGGCCACGTCAAAACCCGGAACCTGCGGAAATTTTGCAGGGAAGAGCAGCCGAATGTGTCCGCTCGCCATCTTCCAATCGACGGGATTCACGGAGCTCGCTGCCACCTGAATCAACACCTGGTCGGCCGCAGGCTGTGGACGTTCTACGTCCACAACTTCCAAAACCTCAGGGCCGCCGTAGGCTCGGTACCGAATCGCTTTCACAGGGCCTCCACGGCGGGCGATGTGCCCAAAAACGAGGGGGCCGTCCACTCGCGGTGCACTTTGGTACATCCGCACTGCCGTTCGGCGAACCGCTACGGGATCGCGAGCAGTTCCACGCGACAAATCAGCGTCGAAAAAGCAGGCAAGCCAGGCATCGATTTCGAACCATAAGCCAGGTTGGCCGGGATCACCATCTGGCGAACGCCCCCAACTTTCATGCCTCGAATCCCTTCTGCAAAACCTGGAATCACGCCACTAAGTGGAAATTGTGCAGCTTCTCCGCGAGAGTAACTCGAATCCAACAGGACCCCAGAGGAAATCCACATGGTGTATTCGACCAACACCTGCTTCGCGTCCGCTGCAGAAATACCCGTTCCAACGACAACATCCGCAACCTGCAGCCCGGAAGCGAGCGTGCTGTAATTCAACGGTTCCGGCGCCACCGGCGGATGACGCGCCGCTTTTACGCCCAACAGTTCCACATCGAACGTCAGCGTCGCATTCGGCGGAATCGGCCCCACACCCGCGCTGCCGTAAGCCAGATCCGGCGGAATGATGAGCCGGCGTTTACCGCCCACTTTCATCCCCGCCATACCCAGCTCCCACCCTTTGATCACTTCCCCCCGACCAAAGTTAAACTCAAACGGCTCATTTCGAGTGACACTCGAGTCAAAAACCGTGCCATCCGCCAACATGCCGGTGTAGTGCACGATGGCCACCGAGCCCTCTTCCAAGACCGCTCCGGTGCCCACGACATTGTCCAAAGCGCTCAATCCTGGCACGATTCTACCTCCCGGTGGATTCGGCTCCGACCAAGCCAACGAAGCCAGCACCATCCACCACATGCGTCCTCCGAATGTCGTCAAGCGCTTTACTATATTCGATCGATCTTCTAAGAACCGGCCTTTTCCAACTCGGCCA
>SXGR01133968.1_pt1 | contig 12908 bp, 7 predicted proteins | sample 3174711 | NCBI WGS metagenome assembly SXGR01 (sample SAMN11356860, study PRJNA531348) | freshwater metagenome | isolation source: freshwater sample F1-60 | place: China: Fuxian Lake, Yuxi | collected 2017-12-25
AGAAACACCAGAAACTACAAGACTTTGTGCCGTTAAGTCCGTAACAGTTGTAATACCTAAAGTAGTAATACCAGAAACTTTTAGGTCTTTTGTTGTAGTCAGACCAGTAACACTTAAAGTCCCTATGGTCGTATCCCCAGTAACCGTTTTTGTACTAACAGTTAAAGTTGAAAATGTAGCATCACCCGCAACATTTAAACTTTTTCCAATTCCAACTCCTCCAGAGATTACAACTGCTCCCGTACTTGTACTTGTAGATTGCTCTGTTGAAATAAACTTTACAATATTTTCAAAAGTACTAATGCCGGAAACATAAAGATTTGTAATTGTTGCTAAACCAACAATATTCGTATCCCCAAGAACATCCAATCTATATGCTGATTTAGGAAGAGTGCTTCCGATACCAACATTACTATAATTTGGGTCATATACAAAAGACGATGCACCATCCACTAATTCTGCGCTATTATGATACTGAACATTTCTAAATGTTCCACCGGCACCAGAACGAAGTTGCTTTTGGTTGACCCATTTTAATCCACTGGTAACAAATCCAGGTCTAACATCATCATCACGAATCAATACATCTAATGCATTTCCAGGAAAATCAAAAGAATCCCATACAGTCCCACTAAGTTTTAAATCTCCAATAATATGTAATTCTGATCTTAAATAATCAGTCCCAAGACGAATTGGATTTGAAGTTCCGATACCGACAATTCCATCCGCAGTTGTTGCTATGACTGTTCCTCCAGCACCAACATGAAGTCTATCTCCGGCAGACAAAAGACCAATAGATGTATTAAATTTTAATTTTGAAGAAGTCGAAAACTCATTATTAGTATTAAATATTATTTCTTGATTATTTCCTGGCGAAAATACTTTAATATCAACCTTAGGATTATATCCAGGATTAAAGGAAAATGTGATTCCATTTCCTACAGTAGAATTAGTTGTGGTTAAACTAATACCGACTTGACTTGCGCCTATAGAGATAACACTAGACCCAAAAGGCACATTGTCATTTATGACCAAATAACCAGTTGATATTCCTGTAGTAATAATACCAGAAATAACATTCGTATAAATTCCAATATTTCCAGTCGATGTTACTGATACTCCAATATAAGTTCCATCTAGTTGAAGTGCAGTAACTGCTGCACCAATAAAATTAAGTTGCGTGGTTTTGCTCAAACCACCTACCAAATTACTTTCATCAAAAACACTAATAGAACCAGGAATAATTCCCCCCTGATTTGGAATCCAATATCTTTTTCCAGGAAATCCACCAACAGCAACTATAATATATTGCTGGCCGGAAACAACCGGGTTATTATCAATAGAGGACGGACCGACAAGAGGATCACCAAGATCTGGTTCTGCCTCTTTTAAATCCAAATATTTGTAACGATCAGCAGATAATGCGGATTGGGGGTCTCTTTTAACTCTACCGCTTAAATACTTTGCCATAATTATACAATACTATTTTCCAGAATACTACATATGAATTCCATTTGAAGTGGACCAACCTGCCCACCACTTAAATAATTATGAGTAATACCTGTCGCAACTCCAACATTAGTTACGAATGTAGTGACTCCAACAACTTGAGACACTGTAAAAGATGCCTGTGGATCCGGAAAAATATATTTACCATTAACGGCACTTCCTGGTGGGCAAGTAAATGCAAGTCCACTCATCGTAATTTCATCATTTACATTAAAGTTATGATTTGTTGTGGTAGTAACAGTTGCAATTCCGGTTGAAGACGAATAAGTACAAGAAGAGATTGATACAATACCAGATTGTGCTCCAGAAATTATCAAAGAGTCTTGAATGAGTGCCGACCTTTCTAAAATTAATCTTCCATCAATAATAACCAAACTATCATTTGGAGGAACTTCGGCATTTTTAATAATACGAATATTTCTTTTATTTCCTAAAGTTCTTTGAACTCGACTTGTTCTTCGGTGTGTGAGTGTTACTGTTGGGTATGTAGTAACTCCTGCAACATTCGCAACTTGAGCATAAAGAACAATCGCATTGATTCCGGCAGATGGTTCATAAATTACTTGCTCTCCTGGAGCAACAGGAACTGCGAGTGTTATAAATTTATTAAGAGGTGCAACTGCCATTTTGTTTTATCTTAATGCAAGTATCAGTGGTGTAACTTCTGCCTGTATTGCCTTACTAAAATCTCTTCCTCGAATTGTATTCGTGGTTTGATCGACCCTAATCCCTTCTCCAATATCAAAATTTCCTTGTTGGTCTGTGCTTGTAAATGGTATTCTTGCACCGTCACGAGCAACAACCTCATTTTCCTTTATGGAAATAGATCCCTGAAAAGGTGTTGAGATATTTATATCTGTTCCAGTTCCAATATATTCGAAAGAGTGACCACTCGTAAGAATACGACTAATTCTTCTAAATTCTACAGATGTTCCGGCACCAACCAAATAAGGAATTCTTTCGGCAAGTGTTACGGTTGCAGTTCCAGAAAAACTAGAGTCGGTCGAACTTTCAACCGTAAAATATATCGGTTCCGTTATTGCAGTTGCCGTTGCATTTCCATCAATTGTAACTTCTAGAATTTGATCTGGTAAATAATTTCTTCCACTATTAATTACATCAATCGAACTAAGTTGTCCGGTTTCATCATCAACTGTTGCCGAAACTTCTGCAATAATTCCTTCTGGTCCAAGAGGAAGTGTAATTCCATTTTGATCTATAATGATCACATTTGGAGGAGAAGAAGCACTATATCCAGACCCTTTACTGGTAAGTTCGACTCTTGCAAGTCTTCGCAAAGGTTCGGTCAGAGCAATACCAGGACCAACATCTTTAAACCAAATTGCCTGCCCATCAAATGGTCTTCTAAAAAGATTAGAAGTATCACGAATGTTTTGAATTACTATCGTATCAGTTTCTTCTGTTGTTGCAGTTAATACTTGTCCGGTAAATTCAGTAGCACCCAGTCCAACGGCAACAAGTCCAAAATTACCAAATGATGAGTTGGAGTTTGTAAGGTCACAAGACCCCCCAGTATCACAATAAATTGCAATATCACAGTTAATTGTAAAAATAGAAACTAACTGGGCATATCCACTATTAGTGATTGAAACTCCAATACCTGCCTCATTATATTGTGTGAATGAGTCACAAACCATAGATTTTAAATCAGCACCAGGAGTAGAGGCAGTTGCATGATTTCCATCAATCTTCATACCAATACTAAAAGGCATAAAGTTAGTGCAGTTCCTAACATAAGGACTTCTCCATCTTCCTGTTGGTCCTTCTGTGGCGGGTCCTGATTCAATAAATCCAGATACTGCAAATTTTGTCGAATCAAGAGGAGGAAATGCTACTGCACCACCACCACGATTAGTTTCACCAACCTCACAATTAAAGTTCATATTTTCGACTAAACATCCTCGTCTGACGTGAAATACATCTTTACCATTATTTTTAGGAATTACCGTCACCAAACGCAAATCTTGTCCGGTTACTGAAACATCATTTCTTAAACCAATTGGATTATTTTCCCGATAAACACCGGAACGAACCATAATCGTATCACCCGGTTGAGCAATTTCTGCGGCACCGGCAATTGTTAATTTTGCATCTCCTTCTGTTTTTCCTCCATTATGATCATTACCGTACTTATTCACAAAAATTAGGTTTCTTACATCTGCTCCGGGAGGAACCCATACCACCTTTCCATCTGGTTGAGTAATATTAGGAGCAGAACCAGGTCCACCACCGATAATTGCTGTTACAATACCGGCAGAGGTATAAATTGCTGAAACTACATTTGAACATCCATTTAAGTTTTCATTAGACCCAACAGACGCATCATTTTGTATGGTTAAATCTTTGATTTGTTTATAAGTATTTTGATATGTCTCATATTTCTTAATTGTTCCAGAACCCACATAAGTATGATCAAGAGTTGATAATCCAACAAATACTTGAAATGTATTAATACCAACAACATTATAAACTGGGAAAATTCTTCCAGTTGCTAAATAATCACCATCAGGAAATGTAGTTATTCCGGCACCAGAAGGGCAGGTAAATCCAAGTCCGGTTAATCTTACTCTTTCATTATCAGCAAGATTATGACTTGATGCAGTAATTGTTATGATACCATCTATTCTATTATAACTTGCAGTAGTAATGCCTATAGAATTTGTATTTTTTCCAACCCATAAAGTATTATTAATTACTGCCTGTGAAATTTGGGCGGCAGTCGTAATCGCAACGATAGTTGCTGTTTGTTGAGCACCAGATGTAATGTGAATAAGTGATGACCCATTATAATAAGAAATCCCGGCACCCACAGATTGAGAATTTCCTCCTCTTGTAATATCAAGTGTGATTGCCTTTAGAATATCTTTAATATCATCTCTACAAGAACTAACCCCAGGAACAGAAAATGTTCCATTCAAATAATCAGTACTTGTAATAAATCCAACTGCCTCTGCGGCAATAAAATCAAGATTAAGTCTGATTAAATTTGCGGCATCAAAAAATCTATCACCAATAACTTCTCCAGTAGCACCAACGGCAACCTGTCCTAATACTGTTCTTGGAGTTTTATAAAATTCTGTTTTATATCCTACATTTCTGTTTGAGTCATACAATGCCTTTTGTAATAATACTTCCTTTGCAATATCCAATCCTTTTGATGGAAGATTTGTTCCAATACCAACAGAACCAATTCCGGTGGTTGTAATGACTGTTCCGGCAATTCCAACCTGAAGTGTAGTCTGAAGTGTTGTTGCACCATCAACATTAAGAGTTAAATCAATATCGGTTGCACCACCTACATTTAGTTTCTTACCAATACCAACACCACCAGTTACAATAAGAGCTCCGTCGGTTGTAGTTGTTGAGTCGGTTGCATCACTAATTTTTGAAATTCCACCGACATTTAGTTTTTTAGCAATACCAACACCACCAGTTACAATAAGAGCTCCGTCTGTGGTGGTTGTTGAGTCGGTTGCACTAGTAAATTTTACAATATCTGTCGCACGAAGAGTTCCTGTAATATCAAGAGTTTCAGTTGGATTACTATTTCCAATTCCAACATTAGTATTTCGATATATACCACCAGAAGAGGTGAGATCCCAATAATCATAAACATAAAAATCTGCAATAAGTTGATTAGTCGTATTTACTTCTGCCTGTATAGGATCTGTAGTAATACCTGACCCAATACCAGTTCTTAAATTAATTGCAGAGAACGATTGTCCAGTTCCAATTAAAACTTCATCATTATAAACAAGAATACCTAAAGCATCTAAAGGATTTATTTCTACCCACCTAATCCCCAAAACATCTCTTGAAAGATAAAATCCTGTGGACCCAGCAACACCAACACTATCAAATATATTTTGAGAAATACCGATACTTCCAACAATATCTAATTTATGTTTTGGAATAGTAGACCCAATTCCAATATTCCCATAATAAGTTGATGCTGCTCCAACAATATTTGGATCAGTAGATGCAATTGCTGTGAGTACGGTTCCACCAAAACCAACATCAAATCTTTTTGTAACTGTTGCAACACCAACAGTAAAACGATCAAAAGTTACATCATTATAAAAGAAAGCAGGACCATAAAACGAACTAACACCAGTATTAGTAAAATTACCATTAAATCTAATATCACCATTTACATCCAGAGTTGCTTGAGGGTCTGGTGTTCCAACACCCAACCTAACCAAACCTGGATTATAAACAAAATTACCATTCACATAAGGTGATCTAAATTCTTCTGTTGTTTCATTTAATAAAATATAATATGGTTGATTTGCAGTAGTTCCAATACCAACTTTCTTGATATCTGGATTTTCACGAAGATATAAATCTAATGCAACTCCAGAAAGTTCTGTAGATGTTCTTATACCAGTTCTAATATCAACAAGAAGAATACTCATAGAAAATACTGATTATAATTAGAATTATTCAAAGTGTTTATAACATTATTTACAACATTTTTTCTTTCATTTATATTTGCTTCAGCAAAAATATAACCGTATCTTTCTGTATATTTTTTTTTATTTTCTGCTTTAAATGTATTTGTTCCATTAAATAATTCATCTCTTTGCAATCTTAATGCAATAATTTGATTTTGAACTAAACTAAATGAAGAAGCATAAGAAACACAAGTTGTTGAACAACTACTTGTTTGAGTACTATCAATATCTGGTATAAATTCACTTCCAATTCCAGAACTTGCAACAATATAAGTATCAACACCAATTCCAAGAATAGGTGAACCAACATTTGTAACAGTAAAAGTAGCATTATCAAATGAAGATATGGTCAGTGTATTATTAATTGCATAACCAGTTCCACCGTTATTTATAATCACACTTGAAACCGATCCACCAGCGGAAACCACAATATCTGCCTTTGCTCCAGTTCCAGTACCACCAACCAATGTTCTTCCATAATAGGTAGAAGATATAAAATTAGAACCAGGATTTGATACAATAAGTTCTAAAATAGAATTTTGATCTGCACCAACAACAATAGTAGTACTACCAATTCCACTATTGAATGCTACTGAACCATCAGTTTTATTTAATTTTCCAAATGGGTTTGTATCAGTATAAGTCGTATCTTCAATATTCATACGATGTGCTTTAGCTTGTTCGTAATAATAAGTACTACCAATGCTTATTTGATTGTTATTCTCATCCGTTACATAAGTACCACATCCACAAGCAATAGCAGACGAAGAAATACCAGCCAATTCATATATTTTTTTATTAATATCAACAGTCAATTGTGCAATTTGTTGATCTAATTGTGCAGTTGGAGAAATTAACTGATTAATATTTGATTGTATTGCAGTTTTAACATCACCAAGGGTTATGATTTGTTTATCTATATTATCAATTTCTACTTGATACTTATTAATAATATCTTTTTTAGCCATTAGTCTTCAAATTCCTCTGGATAATCGTGTAAAGAAAGACCTTCATATTCAACTACTAATCTATTTACATCTTTTCTTTCTGCTGTTATATAGTAAGAAAATTCCAATTCATCTTCTTCATATTCTACATATATTTGATTATCTTTAATTTCTACAACATATAAACATTTTGTCTTTCCATATGGTGTTAAATGCACCGTAATTGTTTCTTCGTGTACCAATCCTGTCCAATAATCTGGAAGTAAAATAATTTTTTCCTTTTGCTTTCCACGAACATAAACACCACATTCTGGACCTTCAAGTGAAACATAACGAAGTCTTTGACCTTCTTTTGTTGGATGTTGAATATCAAATGGTTTTACGCCAAAAGTTCCAACCGGAGCAGAAATAATCGTACCCCCAGTAAATGCTCCAACATTAAATCCAACGTCTGTACTAAAATTTAATGCATTTTGAATTTTAACACCTTGGTCAATATCAACACCAAGACTTTGAACGAAACCATTATTAAATGATGCACCATTATTTACGGACAATCCATTATTCGTTGCAACTCCAAAAATATTAGAATTTCCGAGAAAATTAGACATCGCAGTTACTTCCAAAGAAGCAGGAAGTGCCCCTAATCCAGGAACTGCAACAGGTGGTCCAATCATAACCGCTGCTCTTGCAACGCCACCTTGTGGAGTTCCACCAAAAAAAGAAACACCAGAATTAACTAATGTTCCAGATACAAGACCTAATACACTACCAGCAGTCGCAACAGAAGTATCAACATCACCAATTAAAACTTTTGCAAATTCTCCATATGGTACTTTAGACATTTAAATTAACCTCCACAAGTGGATTTGAAGAATTTTTTAATATCCCCAAGACCATTTATAATTTTTGAAAGTAAACTACCATTTAAGATTGTTTCGTGTCCTTCGGTCATTTCCATACCAAGTTCTCCGTGTATTGTAGTACTACCACCAACTATTTTTGTAGCTAAAGAACCCAATACATTTACAGTTGTTCCTTGAATATCTACTCTTGGTGCATCAAGTTTAATAGCTTTTGCCGCTTTCATAAAAATAATTCCAGCTGCATCTGTTGCTTCAATCTGTACATTTTTTCCCTTTAACACAACATCTCCATTTTTTGCTTCAAGTACTATCTTTCCATGTTCTGGTGTTAATGTGATTGAGGTATCAGTATCTTTTGCTTTTGAATGAGTTCTAATTTCAATTGATTTATTTGCTCCAATTTTCATATTTCCTTGTTCGTATATTTGTATTCCCTGTTTAGTGTCCGTAGTTAAGCAATACTCTGCAATACCGTGTCCTACAGTAGGTGAATTCATCGAAATTTCAACACCATTAAAATGTTGACGAAAATAATTTTCTAACTTTTTTTCAACTATTTCATTTATTTTTTGTTGAAGTTCTTCTTCGGTCATACACAATCCACCACATTAATAACTTGTTTTTGGTCAATAACTGATTGTAAGTTTCCAGTTCCAGTTCCAGGAAGAGTATATTTCATTACTGGAATAACCTCTGCTCCAACTCCCGTATTAGTATTTATAGTGATTATTGGACGCTCAGTAAATCCACAAATTGGATCATTTATCTTTTGTGCTTTTACTATTGACCCATTAGGAGAAACAATAGGTATGTATGTATTTTTTCCATCAGTAATTGTATCACCACTCGTATAACCAATACCAGGCGATAATACATGAAGATCTATAATACATCCCGACACTGGACCCCGAGGTTTCGGAAGTATCGGTTTCTGTAGTGCTTTAATAAGAACAACGATATATGATTCTTCATTATCAAGTTTTAAAACAAATACTACATTTTTGTCAATATTATCTTTAATATATTTTCTATTTGTTCTAAATGTAATTTCTGATTTTTGTTGTAAAACCTCAAAATCTCCTCTCAAAGAAGCATTTGTTAATATATTAGAATCGATTCCAGTAATAGTATATGAAACCAAAGTATTATCTGGTATTTCTTTTGTATCTAATGTAATTGTAAATGATTCTCCAGCATTTACAAAATCACTAGAAGTTGATAATCTATATTGAGGATTTTTAACAATTTGTCTTTTCTTCTTAATAACAACATCAATATCTTCATTATAATCATTAAGTTTTAATGTAAACAATTTTATATCATCTAAAAGAGATTGTTTAGTTTTAATAGTTAATGAAGAAGTTTCGTCTTTAACTATAAATGTTCCAGTCAAAGAATTGTCAATATTGTCATTATCAACTCCACTAATCGTATAATCATACCTTGATTCATCAATCGCGCCAAAAGCTTTTAAAGTAATTACAAATTCAGATCCTTCTACAATTTCACTTTTGGGAGTGGTTAACGTCAAAAGTATAGACGGATCTTTATATTTTTTATTTTTTGAATCTACTCCTACTTCTGAACATATATTATTATAATTTCCAGGACAATAACCGGAACCACCAGAAATCACAATTGCTCCCGTAATTGAACCACCAGCACCAATAATAGCATCTACTTGTGCTCCTTGCCCATAACCACTATTATCAATAATCGCAATAGATAATGGCGAACTATAACCAGTACCACCAGCACAAACCACTACATCAAATATAGAACCATTTGTTGATACTATAGGTGTAAGTTGTGCTGCATTAGTTGAACCAAAAGCTACAGCAATTGGTGGAATACAATATGAATATTTGTACCCAAAAGGAACAGGTGATAAATCGTATTGTGTTTGTGGATTTGAAGTTTTTTCATTACATTCACCAAAAGAACTGTTATTACTTCCAAATAAACTAATTGAAGCAATAGCACCTTCAATAGAAGACAAATCACCACCCAAACCTTTTGCAATTTTATTTAATCCAGATAAATTGGACCCATTATAATCATAACCCTCAAGACCACCAGTAGAAATACCTGAAGATATTTGAGTCAAATCTTTACTAATACCTTTTAATACATTGACTCCCTCAAGTTGTTTAGTCCAATCATCAGAACCTCTTTGCAATGCAGCAGACGTAGAAGATATCCACTCACTTGGTTTATTGCATTTAATTTCATCACAACCAATAAAATTATAAATTTCTGTTGCTAATGTGGATGCCTGATTTAAAATTCCACTAATAGTTCCCAGTCCACCAGTTAACCATTCAATACCAGAAAGAATAGGTTCAAGTGCTTCTTCAATCATACTCATCAATTTTGCAAGAATACCAGATACTGCCTGTTCTGCTGCACAAATTGATGGATTTATTACACCATTAATCATATTTTCTAACATTTTAATTACAAAATCTATCATTACATCAATTAATTTTTCAAAAATACAAAAAATTTGTTGTAATAGAGTTTTTGTTGCTTTTTGTGCAACTGGTCCGGTAAGTGAGTGTGCTGGATTAACTTGTTTCTGTAATCCCAAAAACTTTTTAAATAAACTAATCAAACATTTAATAATACTATCTCTTATGCTATTAATAATTTGCTTAACAATACCACCAATCTGTCCAGCAATATTTTTAATAGTATTTGCAATATCTACAATTTCATTCAATAATGGGTCTATAAATTGTCCAATTGATTGTTCTAATGTGTTCACAATAGCAATAAAATCTTGAATAATTCTTGTAATTCCTCCTATCAAATCATTACTACAACGACTTGAAGTACGAACATATTTGGTATTTTTAATTTCAAATGCAGCAGCAGCTGAAGATGGACTATCCGACCAAAGACAAAATGCTTTATTTGTAGTTCCTTCTACAGTTGATGTTCCTGGTAATGCAGGAATTTGTGGTAATGATTTTGGTTTTGCTTTTGGTATATTAGTAGATGGTATTTTATTTCCAGTATAAAGAGGGGCATTTTTAAATTGAGTTTCTCCTTCTTTTCTTTTCAATACATCATCTGTGCTTTCTTTTACATTTGCATTTCGGTGAAGAAGACCAATAATAACTGGTTGTTGTGCATCTTCTCCATCCAAAAAGAAACCAACACAAGTTTCTCCACCCTGAAGCAACATTGTGCTTCCATTTGCTGCATTTCCTGAAGCAGCATCCAGCATCACTTGAGCCCAAGGTAAATCTTCTTCCTTTAACTTATCATCAAATGGATGATAACCAATAATTCTTACTTTACATCTAAATCCTTGCTCTCCACTAAAAGCATTTCCTAAATTTTCCCGAAACCAAGTATCTCGTTTAGCAACTCTACCAATCCACCAAACAAAACCATCTTTTCCTATAATACCAGATTTTAATAAACTTTCTTCAATCATTGATTTGGTCCATATAATCCATAACTATCCCTAACTAATCGTAATGATGTAAGCATTTCATTTGGTGAAAAATGATGTCTCAATTCTTTAATTAAATAATTTCCACTTTGTTCTTTATCCACTTCTCCCGTTTGTGCGGATTCCATTTGTGGAAATTGTGCATAAATGATATCACCAGCTTTCAATTTTACATTACACGGGATATTGATATTTAGTGCTTGTGTGAATAGTAAATTATACCTTGAAAAAGATTTAGACATATCTGCATTATCTCTTCCACTTTGGGCAAAAGTTCCTTTCGAATCTAAAATTCCGTGATCTGATGCTCGTACTAAAATGCGAGTAATTGAATCACCAAATTGCTCTGATATTGCAATACTTTCATTTCCTCCGAGTGTCTTATCTCCAAGTTCATCCTTTAATCTATACTTATAAATATCCAATTCTTGAGTGTACATATTATAAAAATAAGTTTTATTTACATACATTCCAACTCTTAATGATTTCATTAAATCAATATTTTTTTCATAATTGTAATTTAAAATTTTAAAATTATTATTCAAATCATTTGCTTGTATTGCACCAATACCATCAAAAGTATATTTGGGGATATTTTCTTTATCTGAACTTGAGTTTTGTATTTGTGTATTTGAAACTAAACTATCAATACTTCTAAAATTAAACCCATCAATATTTTCATAAAATAAAAATCCAGATGTTCCCTTTGCTTCCTTTCCGGAATTTCCACTTTTTGAATGTGCCGAAATTGATTTTGGACCCAACCAAGTTAAAATGTGAAATGGTTTTTTATTATTTCCAATAAAACTATAAGTATTTGATGTTTGTTCAATTTTTCCTATTTTAGTTGTTTGTAAAACTTTTTTTAAAATATTCTCAACGTGAGTATTAATATTTGCGTTATTATATTTTTCACAACATCTTACAGTTTCATTTTGCAATGCTTCTTTCGAAGTTAAGTGTAAAGTAAAACTTTCACTTTTTCTTTGTGCATCTAAACCACTCAGTTTAGTCACAAACATTGCTTTTTCACCATCCAATCTAAAATTACCAAAAACCGTTTCAATTTCCATCGCAACACTTTCTCCTCCACGAATTGGAAGTCCATTAAAAATAGAATAAGTATTCATCAAATCAATCGTCATTGTTATACAAGGAGATAATATATCCTCATAATAATCAATTCCAAGAATTGAGTTTGTTATATCAATTCTTTTAGTTCCATCCAAAGATGCAATAGTAACTGACTGATAACTTAAACCGGATACTGCTATAGCCATTATGCTGCCGAGAGATTAGTAAGAAGCATTGTCTTCCATAAACTATTTAATATAGCACCTTCACTTGGAGATACAACAACAACTCCGCCACCACTACTTTGACCACCACCCATCGGAATAGGAACTGGAACAATAGAAGGTCGTGCTGCAACTTGTGGTTGCATATTTCCCATTAATACTACAGTTCCTGGTGTTTGTGTTTGTAATGGTGCAGCAGCAACTGCTGCTGGTATTAGTTGAGTTGGTGCTGGTACAACTCCGCCAATTTTAGAATAATCACCAAGAAGAGCAGCATCTACATTTGATTTAATTGTATCTATTTTCTTTTGATTTTTTTTTCTCAAATCACGAACATAATAATTATACAT
>SXGR01210828.1_pt1 | contig 12902 bp, 10 predicted proteins | sample 3174711 | NCBI WGS metagenome assembly SXGR01 (sample SAMN11356860, study PRJNA531348) | freshwater metagenome | isolation source: freshwater sample F1-60 | place: China: Fuxian Lake, Yuxi | collected 2017-12-25
CATCAAGGATTGGGGATCGCGCGGAACAGACGCTGGGCAGTTTCACACCCCGCACGTGATCGCCTCGGGACCTGAAGGAAATTTATATGTCTCTGACCGCGAGAACGATCGGATCCAGATCTTCGACCAAGACGGTCAATGGCTTGGAATGTGGAGTGGTCTCCACTCGGTGGATGGTCTTTGCGTTGCGCCAAACGGCACGCTCTACGGTTCCTCCGGAGTAGACCACGCCGTTATTGAATTTGGACCGGGGGGTCAATTGAAGCAGGTATGGGCGGATGCGGCCAAAGGCGACTATCCGGATCGGAATCTCAAGGATTTTCCCGAGAGCGACTATCCCCACGGAATTTGGCTCGATGAGGAAGGCTTCATTTTTATTGCCGAGACCACGGTTGATCCGAGGGGAAGCCGCGTGCTAAAGTTCCATGTCGAATAGGACCGTGGTCAACCGGAGAAACGGAGCCGCCGTACCCGACCGAGCTGATGACCACGGATCATGGCGGCAATGCCGACCTGCCTCTGGGATATGAGCGGCTCGGGCAGAAACAATGGGTTGAATTCCGGAAAAGCACTAGGGGACGGAATCGACAAAGTCTAGGAAACGATCAGGGTGAACTTTGGGAGGTTGGGCAATAGCACTCGGATTATGTGGTGGGCCGATAGCGGCGCGAGCACCTGCCAATACCACCCGCCGATCAGGTCGGAGAAGCTGATACAGGGACGCTTTGGTTAGGCCGAGGATAAGCTGGTGAACACCCATTGACGAATGTTGGACCATGCGCGGCGCCAACCCTCTACTTCCCCACAAAAGACCTGGTGATAGAGGTCCTAGTCTAACGGCTGCACGCATGCGCGCTCGTCGGAGGAACCAGCGGTTGGCGCACGGCCGAGAACCTTCGGGCCCTGTGGGAGCGGGTACACCGTGCCCTCGAGCTCCTACGGAGGAAAGCTCGGCATCGCCTTCGGGCAGCGGCTGCGCATGAACGACTGCCACCATGTGGACACTCAATGCAAGGTGTTCCGGATGATCGGGAGCCGTTTCTAAAAAATTCATCCTGAGTATCGGGCTGGCAGCGACACCGTGAAGGGGTGTTCTGATTGGCGCTGGATGGATATGGGGGCCCAAAATTTGGATCAATTTGAGGTCCGGTGCTTCTGTCTCGAGAGGGCTACAGAGCTGGAGAGTGAGCGGCAGATACTGGAACATGTAGGCTAGCCAACCACTGCACCGGCAATAACACCGAACTGCTTACCACTGGTGGAGGTGAATGGACAGCAGCTGATTGGTCCAGCGGCAGTAGAGGCAATCCCCGAACTGGAGTTTGATCAGACGATGGGTTGGTAATCCTGCGCTGTAGCTATGGCACACGCGGCGGAGCGTGAGTACGCGTGGTCCATCGCTGGTTGGTGCGGTGAGCGTTGTGGCCAGCCAATTCCAGCCTGTAAAAATGTATGGTTGCCTGTTGCGCCAATCAAACATCTCCGAACAGTAAAAAAGTGGTGTGTCTTCATGATATGAAGGTGGGTGGAGTCTCGGGCTCAGAGGTACTTGACTTGTTCTGGGGTAGCGCGTACTATTTGTGCGTGCAGGAAATATTCTATTTCTATTTTGCTTCGACTGTTACACGCGGCAGAATCGCCGTTGCCATCCACGAGGAGGACTAATCTTGGCTACACATACTTGGGATCTTGGGCGGATCCACCCCGAGTGGGACCTGGACCTCGAACCGGCGCTCACCATAGAGTCCGGCGACACGGTGCTGTTCCATATCCTCATGGCGGGAGAAAGCAGGTCACGTTAGGCGCATAGATCGCCGACTGCAGCTTCGACTTCGACACTATCTTCAACTTTGCGCGGCCGATGCCAGTGCGCTGCGCTAGAGGGGTAGGCCGTTCTCTGCCGGAGCCATCGCCTTTATCTCCCAATTTGTCACTATGCAGCCTGGCGACATCATAAGCACATGCATGCCAGCCGCTGTCGGCCATTCCAACGCCTTGCGTCTGGATCCTTGCAACCAGATCCGTGGCGAAATCGAAGGCTTGGGCCTTTTCTATAACTCAGTCGAGCAGTTGGATTGGAGCTGCGTGATGACCAACAAAACTCTTTGCGACCCACGCCATTGGCCTGTGTGGGCACTAGTGGCAGGCATGACCCTTCTACTGGCTGGCTGTATATCACCCGTGCGCACACTGCCGACGCCCACGCCCTGGCCCACGCCTACTGTTTCTGCGCGCACCCTCTATGCCGTGGAGCGGGCGACGCTGACGGATGTGGTTCAATTCGACGGTGAAGTGGTGCCGCTGGTTTGGCAGCCGCTCAGCTTCCGCACCTCGGGCACGCTAGGCGCGATCCACAAACTGGAGGGCGATACCGTCGCTGAGGGTGATCTGCTCGCCGAACTGGAGATGCCTGACCTAACCGAAGCCTTGCAACAGGCGCAGGTGTTATTGGAACAGGCACAAGACAATCAGCTTGAGAACGAGCGCCGACGCTCTTTTGCCCTGCGGAAGGCAGAACTGGAACTGCGCAAGGCCGAAATCTTTTTGGAAACCCTGCGCATGGGCGGGGATCACACTGCGGTACAGATGCAGGAGATCGGCGTACAACTGGCCCAATTGGCCGTGGAGGAGCAAAAAGCCGCTATCGATCCTGCCCAGCAACGGGCCATCACCCAAGCCCAGTTGGAAGTAGAAGCCCTGCAACGCCAGATCGATGTGAGACAGTTGGTTGCGCCTTTTGATGGTGTGGTAATCGCGGTCGGCATAGATTTACCAGGCATTCGCAGCGCAGATTCACGTCCCCAACCCCACATGCCTATACCCGCCTATACGCCACTGTTGGTGCTGGCCCAATTGAAGCCATTGCAAGTGGTGGCAAAGAACGACACCCAACGTCTCGCCGAACTAATGGTGGGACAACAGGTCACTTTCACTCACTTTCTGGCGCGCGACCAACCCTTTGGCGGGGAAATCAGCGCTTTGCCAGCTTTCAACAGTAATGAAATAAAACAGCCTTTCTTTCACTATTTCCTGCAAATCGCCATCGTCCCTGAGCATCCCCCTTTGAAAATCGGAGACTTCGTACAGGTGGCTGTACTTATGGCTGTCCGTGCCGACACATTGGTCCTACCCGACGGCGCAGTACGCCGTTTCGCGGGGCGCACCTTTGTGATCAAACACGACGGGAAGGGAGAGCGACGAATTGATATCAAAACTGGGTTGGAAACAGGCGGGCAGGTGGAGGTATTGGAGGGCGTAAAGGAGGGGGATCTAGTGATCGGCCCATGAACCGACGCATCTTGACACTGGCGCTGCAACGGCTGCGCAGCCGTCCTGGGCTGACAATTCTCTCCCTGTTGAGTGCGGTGTTGGCGGTGGGGATGGTCGCCAGCATTCCGATCTTTTCGCAAGGGGTGAGCTATATGCTGCTGCGCGATGAGTTGCTGGCGCAGGGCCAGTTTTATCACCGCCCACCCTTGACGACCCGTCTCTATTTTGTGGCAAAGGAGAATGCCGCGCTCTCGCTACAGGATGCACAGGCGCTTGGCGAAACCTTTCGTGATCTAATCGAAGGGCGCACTGGCTTGCCAGTCAAGCAGGTGGCCACCTACGTGGGCAGCCCAAGTCTGACCCTGCAACCGAGCGCGGGCGACAGCCGTTACCCAACAACCGATAAGGGTGTCATCACAAAAGACCTTTCACTTTCGGTCGTTACTGATATCGGCAATCACATCACAATTGTCGAGGGCGAGTCGTTTGGAGAGCCTAGCCGGGAGCGCGTGTCGGTCTGGGTCTATGCTGCGTTGAGCAGCGAACTGGGATTGCAGGTGGGCGAAAATTACGAGATGGTCAGCTTGCGCACTGGCAGCAAGATCCCCATCACAATTGCCGGCATCTGGCGCGAGGCAGACCTGGCTGATTTCTATTGGAGCGGCACGACGCTGCTCTGGCGCAACGTTCTTCTGATCACCGAAGCGGAGTACAGACGCGCGGTGGAGCCTAATTTCCCGCAGAAGACTGGCTTCACCGCTTGGTACGTGGTGCCCGACGACACCGAACTGACTGTGGCGCGCGCCGATGCCGCGGCCGCAGGGCTAGAACTCGCGCCCAGCCTGGCCGACCGTCTCTATCCGGGTGTCCGTTTGGATGTCTCGCCCGAAGCGCCGCTCAAGCGCTATCTCCAACGCAAGGCCAGCCTCTCCGCCCTGTTGGTTGGTTTCAGCTTGCCCGCGTTGGGTCTGCTCTTCTTTTTTATGTGGATGCTCTCCAGCGTCACCGCCCAATTCCAGCGGGAGGAGGCTGCTATCCTGGCGGGCCGGGGCGCAAGTCGCGCCTTTTTGATGACGCTGGCCGTGGTGGAAACAGTGCTGCTGTTGGCAGTGGGCGTACCGCTGGGTCTGGGGTTGGGCTATGCGATGGCGCGACTGATGGGGTTGGCGTCCGACTTTCTGATTTTCACCCGCCGCACTGAATTCCCGGCCAGCCTGTGGGAAGCCGACTGGCGTCTGTTGGGCGCTGCCCTAGTGTTCCTGCTGCTGGCACGCCTTATCCCCACCTTGGCTGCGGCCCGCGCGGGGATTGTTTTGCATCTGCGCCAACGCTCGCGCCCGCGCCTCCCATCCGGGTTGCTCAAGTTGGCTGTGGATGGCGCATTGGTGGTCGTCACGCTCTATACCTACCAACAACTCAGCCAGCGCGGCAGCCTCGGTATTATTGGCTGGGAGCCAGCAGGCGATCCGTTTCGCGACCCACTGCTGCTCTTGTCGCCATCAATCTTTGTGCTGACTGGCGCTCTTCTGCTTACCCATTTCTTTCCGATGCTGATGCGTCCGCTCGATCAGTTGGGTGGGCGTAAGCAATCGTTCCCCGTCTATATGGCGGTACGTCAGCTCTACAGGCAAGGCGGACATTACAGCATTTCGATCTGTCTAGTGATGATCTGCCTAGGTCTGGGAGCATTTTATTCGTCTATGGCGCTCAGCCTGAACGAGTGGCTGGTCGAACGCATCCGATACCAAGTAGGAGCCGACTACAAATTCGAGCAGGGCATGCCGCCGGCCTGGATTGGTGGACCCTCCGAAGGTGACCCGGTTGGCAATCCAGAGGTGGTGAATGCCTGGCTGCTTCCCCCGAGCGATTATCAGAGCATTCCAGGCGTGGAGCAGGTGGCTCGTGCCGGACAGTTCGAGGCTTCGGTCAAGTTTTCTCTGGGCGGTGATCCGATTTTTCTGGGGATTGACCGGCTGGCCCTGCCTAGAGTGCTCCATTACCGCAATGACTATGCTCAGTCCTCTCTGGGTGAATTAATGAATCGGCTGGGCATGTATCCCGAAGGTGTGCTGGTCTCCCGACGGTTTTTACAGCGCACCCGGCTGTCGGAAGGACAACGACTGCCAATGACGGTGCAAGTTGACTACGACCGCTACGAGGTACACTTTCTGATCGTCGGTGTCTACGACTTCTTTCCCACAGCCTACCCATCCGATCGGGAGGTGATTGTCGGCAATCTCGACTCGCTCTTCGCCCAGGTGGGCAAGGAGAGCCTTCACCAAATTTGGATGAAGACAGACCCGGCGGTCGATCCGGCCAGCATCAGTGCGGCAGTGCTGGCATTGGGCGTCTACCCCATCAATCAGGTGGATGCGTGGGCGCTGATCACACTGGACGAGGAGCGGGTCGAACGGATCGGTCTCTTTGGTCTGCTTTCGGTCGGTTTCCTGGCCACCGCACTGCTGGCCTGTCTGGGGCTACTGGTCTACACCTACTCCTCGTTGCAAGGACGCTTGCAACAGATCAGTGTTCTGCGCGCCATCGGCATCCAAACCCGCCAGATTCTTCGTATGGTCAGTCTTGAATATGCCGGGGTAATCGTCTACGGCATTGTGGGTGGGATGGTGCTGGGTTTGCTCACCTCCCATCTCTTTGTCCCTTTTTTCCGGATCAGCGGCAACCCCGTCTTTGCCCTGCCGCCTTTCGTCCGTCACATTGACTGGGGCAAGATCAGTTGGTTGACACTGGCCTTCATGGCAATTTTGGCGCTTTCCCAGGCGATCATTTTGCGCCAGGCCACACGTCGGGATATCTTTCAGATTTTGCGTATGGGACAGCGGGAGTGATGGGGTGGGGCGTTGCATCACAAAGTAGGCTTTGGTCATCGTTACGGTCAATTGCCAGACCTGTCAGGTGCGCAGACGAAGTTCTTGCGGGTTTCCAAACTGCTTTACCTGCGCACCTGACAGGTCTGGCCGTACATAGATAAAAGAGGAACACTGATGAAAACCTATCGGGCAGGACTTGTCGGTTGTGGCAGGATCGGCACGCTGTGGGAGACCAATCCGCCCACGCCGTTGACCCACGCCGGCGCATTGGCTGCCTTACCGCAGACTGATTTGGTGGCGGGGGCCAGCCGGGGCAAAGAGCATCTGCATGCCTTTGGCAAACGCTGGGGCGTTACTGCGCTCTATCACGATTATCGGGAGATGTTTGCCCGCGAAAAGCTGGATATCGTCTCCATCGCCACCCATCCGGGTCTGCACAGGGCGATTGTCGAAGCCGCGCTGGCGGAGGGCGTGCAGGGAATCCTCTGCGAAAAGCCGTTGGCCTTGAGCCTGACCGACGCAGACGCGCTGGTGGCGGCCTGCCGATCCGCGGGGTGCGTGCTCTCCGTCAACCATTCCCGGCGCTGGGATCCAGCCCATCGCAAAGCAAAGGAGATAGTGGAGGCCGGGCTGATCGGCGATCTGGTGGCGCTCTACGGCTTCTGCCAGGGCGTCAAGCCTTTCCCGGCGTGGACGGCGGACGAGGAGGGACCGCTGATCCACGACGCCGTTCACCTCTTTGATCTCTTCCGTCTCTTCGCTGGTGATCCGACTTCAGTGGTAGGTACGGCGGTGCGTCGCATACAGCCTTTTCGCGTTGAAGATGACAGCCACGCCATCTTTACCTTTGTCAATGGGCTGAGCGGCGTGGCAATGGTCAATGAACTGACCCGCTACAACCGCTTTGGCATCGAAATTCAGGGCACAGATGGCCTCATTCTACTCAACGAGGATGGGCCGCGCTGGTGGCGCAGTGTTGACCGCACGGACCGCATCAATGAGCCAACCTCCCAAATCGAGTGGTGGCAACTGGAGCCGGAGGCCTTTCCTGCCTTGCCCACGACGAGTTCGATCTTACAGGCGATGCGCGAATTGGTTCAATGTATGGAGACAGGTGCTACCCCCAGTTCTGCGGGCGAAGATGGGATCGCCTCGCTGGAAATGGTCATGGCGATCTACGAGTCCCAGCGACGGGGCAACCAACCGGTCGCCTTTCCCCTGGCAGAGCGCTCGTCGGTACTCCATCGGCTGCGGGATGAGGGATACTTTTGAACGAAGCAACGCACGAACCAAACAGCTTACCCTTTATTCGTTGTGAAAACCTCGTCAAAATCTATAAAGTAGACGAGTTGGAAGTCGTCGCACTGCAAGGGCTTGACCTGGAGGTGCAACAGGGCGAGTTTCTGGCGATTGTCGGGGCTAGCGGCAGCGGCAAGTCGTCTTTGCTCAATTTGCTGGGCGGATTGGATCGGCCTTCGGCGGGGCGTCTGCTGGTGGGCGGTCAGGATTTGCTCAAACTCGCCGATCAAGAGTTGGCGCGCTACCGGTTGGCCCAGGTTGGCTTTGTCTGGCAACAGGCGGCGCGCAACTTGCTGCCCTATCTGACGGCCCAGGAAAATGTGGAGTTGCCGATGGTGGCCGCGGGCGCGCCAGCGAATGCCAGCACCCAGTATGCCCAGGAGCTGCTCGACGCGGTCGGTCTGGCGGATCGACGCCGTCACCGTCTGACGCAGCTCTCTGGTGGGCAGCAACAGCGGGTGGCCCTGGCCGTGGCCCTGGCCAACCGCCCCCAATTGTTGCTGGCCGATGAACCGACCGGTGAAGTTGATTCCGCGACGGCCCAGTTGATCTGGCAGGCGTTGCGTTCCCTGAGCCAGCGCTATAGCTTGACTGTTATAACCGTTTCCCATGACAGGGCCATTGCCCAGGTCGTAGACCGGGTGGTAAGCATCCGTGACGGCAAGACCAGTTCGGAGACCCTGCGCCAGCACCCGGATACACACCTCCACAGCGCCGACCACTTTCAAGAGCGGGTGGTTTTGGATGTGGCTGGCCGGGTGCAACTGCCGCGTGACTATCTGCTCCAGCGTGGAATTAAGACGCGCGCGACGGTCGAGTTGGTGGAGGAGGGCATTCTGGTCCGCGCAGTCGCTACACAAGCCGCGGGTGAGCGAACGGTTGCTTCGGCAGCCCCGGCTCTTGCAGTGCAGGAAGCGCGGCTGTCAAACAGCCAACCGTCTGTTGAACAGCAAGACAAACTGCCACAGCGCCCGCTGGCGTGGTGGCAGCGACTTTCCCGGTCCCTGACGCTCCCGGTTCAGCCGCTCCCGGTACGCCTAGCTTCCGGCAGCGGGGAGGCCACGCCTGCCCTTTCTACCTTTGGCAACGCGCGCCGGCCGCACGCAATGGCTGACGACGGCGCACCCATCATCATCGTCGAAGGAGTGCGCCGCCATTACCAGGTGGGCAACGAAGAGGTGCAGGCGTTGCGTGGGGTTGATGTGCAGATTGCCCGCGGGGGTCTGGTCGTCTTCAAGGGGCGTTCGGGTTCGGGCAAAACTACCCTGCTCAACCTGATCGGCGGGCTGGATCAGCCCACTGGCGGCCGCGTCATCCTCTTTGGGCACGATCTAAGCCAGCTTTCTGACGATGCCCGCACGACATTGCGCCAGGAACGGATAGGCTTTGTCTTTCAGTCCTTCTCGCTGCTGCCGATCTTTTCCGCCCTAGAAAATGTCGAGTTGTTGCTGCGCGTAGCCCAGCTGGAGGAAACATCCCGCCGCGCCCGTGCGCTCGATTGTCTGTCGCTGGTTAGCCTGCGCCGTTGGGCCGATCACCGCCCGTTTGAGATGTCGGGCGGGCAGCAACAACGCCTTTCGATTGCCCGTGCTTTGGCTTATGCGCCCGAGATCCTGATCGCGGATGAACCGACCAGCAATCTTGACAGCGAGACCGGACGACAGGTGTTGCGACTCTTTCAACGGCTAGTACAAGAAGAGGGCTCCACCGTACTCATGGCCAGCCACGACCCGACCAGCGACCAGTATGCAACGGAAGTGTATGAGTTGCACGACGGAGTTATTCTTAGAACATAGAAAAGTGTGAAATTACATAGGAGAATCCACATGTCACAACTTCGCGTCGCCTCACGCGGCTCTGTTCGATGCGGGTGCGGATGCAGAGCCGAGTGAGGCAGTGGAGTTTGATTGGACATTGGGGTTGTAATCTCGAGCTACAGAGATGGCACGGGTGGCTGAGCTTCTGTAGGAGTAATTCAGGCACTGACGGGTACGGTGAGTGTTGTGGACTGCCAGTCCTGAGTAATAAACATTGTGCAACTCTCGTTGGTGACGCGGAATAGATCTGTCCGAATAGCGACCAAAGAGGGATATCGCTATGAGATGATCGGAGGGGTTGCGGTCAGCGCACCCTAGTACTTGACAGTTCAAAAATATGCGCTATCTTTGGGTTCAAAAGAGGCTTGAATATGCTATTCGTGACTGACCAGAGGCAGCTGTTTTTCGACTACTACGTTGGATTCAGGGTTGTTGCGGCGCCGAACTACGAAGACCTGATGTCGCGTAACTTCAATATCGACATGCTCCCCAGCTTAGATGAAAAGTATATCCGCGATATAAGCCACGCTAACCGCAAAGTACCTGGACACTTTTAAAGGTAGCTAAGGAGAACACATGGCAAATCCACTCAGGGCCGCTATTGTCGGACTGCGCAATCATGCCGGCACCCTAGAGCCGGACAAAGAGCATGGGCTGATCAAGTCCTTCAAGGCCCAGCCGGATGTGACAGTGGTAGCCTATTGCGAATGGGATACGGAGCAGGCGGACATGCTGAATGCATTGCGCCGCGCTGATCCCCTTGCCCATTTCTACGCGGCGCTGGGCGATCTGCTCGCCCAGGAACTTTTTGATCTCGCAGTGATTCTGCTTCCACCAAGCGAGGCGATTGCGGCCGCGCTGCAACTGGCGGGTGCTGGCAAACATCTCTATATCGAGAAAAACGGCGCACGGCGGGTAAGCGAATTAGGCCCGCTTTGCGATTTGCCTTCAAAAAAGGGCGTGGTGATCCAAGTGGGCTACCCGTGGCGTCACCACCCCGTCGCCCGCCAGATCAAGCAGCTGCTTGCTGAGGGCGTTTTGGGAAAACTGTTGGACATGGAAGCGCGATTGGTGACAACGCAGGTGCGCTCGGGTCTGCGCGACCCGCACCATTGGATGTATCACGCCGCCACCCAGGGCGGTGGTATTCTGCATATGGAAGGCGGTCATTGGTTGGCCCTCTTCCACTACTTTACCGGCGCAGAGGTACGATCAGTTACTGCCCTGTGTAATCGGCTTACCGACGGAATTGAGACGGGGCTAGAAGATGTCGCAACCGTAGCACTGGAATTCAACAGCGGGGTTCATGCCCTCTTGCATATGGGCTACCTGCTCTCTGGCGCAGGGATGCGCAATGACATGAATTTCATTCTGCGCGGGCTGTCAGGTGCGATCAGTTGGCCGCTGACGGGCGAACTCACCGTAAGCAGCGTCACATCTGCATGGCGAAATGCGCCAGTGCGCACTTTTCAGATAGAACCCGCGCCCCGTGCAGTCTACGCGGATCAGTGGGGTTACGAGTTTGTGGCCGACTTTGTGCGCGCCATTCGCACTGGCGCGCGCCCGCCAGTCACACTTGAGGATGGCTATCGGGTACTCCAGATTGTTGATGCTGCCTATGAATCGTCGCGCACGGGCAGGCGGATTGACTTGCAATAAAGACGGGTCAAGGGTGGATCGGATGCCGCGTTATCTGCTGATGGCGGATCGGGTGTGGGATGGTCTCTCTGCGCGCTCGGCTGAAGGTTTGGCCGTGCTGATTGAGGAGAGCAAAATCGAGGCATTGATCCCGAACGGCGAGATTCCGCCCGACGTGCCGCGCGTTGAACTGCCGGGCTGCACACTGCTCCCCGGTTTGATTGACGCCCACGTCCACTACAGCGCGGTGATGGGAGCTGCCTTTCTGGCTGCCGGCGTGACGACGATCCGCGATGTGGGCAATGATCTGGCCTGGATCCTGGACCGCCGCGCCCGACACACGGTCGATCCGACGCTAGGCCCGACGATTGTCTGCTGCGGCGTTCTGCACGATGGCCCCACCGCCTATTGGAAAAACATGGGCCGGCCCCATGCCGATGCTGATGCGCTGCGCGCTTCGATCCAGCTTCATGTCGCGGCCGGGGTGGATCAGATCAAACTCTATGCGGGACTCGATGCAGGGATGGTGCGGGCTGGTGTGGCCGAAGCGCACCGGCTCGGCAAATTTGTGGTTGCGCACTTGGGCAGCACACGCGCCGAGGAGACCGCCCCCAGCGGGCTAAACGAGATCGAGCATTTCGATCAATGCGCGGTGGCCTGGCGCGCGGCCAGCGAAGCGGAAGATGATGATCTGATCGCTCTGTTTCGCAGCCACCAAATGGTTATGTGCCCGACACTGGTGGTCTGGGATCGTTTGGGGCGCATCCTGGATCGTTCGTTTCACCACGACGAGCGCCGCTAATGGGTACATCCGGTCCACCGCGACATCTGGCAACGCTATCTGAGCCGCCAGGGCGCACCCCATCGCCGTTGGCGTTTTCAGGCAGCCATCCCCCATTTGAAACGCTTCATGGCGCGCGCCCACGCCCAGGGAGTGGTCACGGCGTTGGGCACCGATACACCCTTTCCTCATCTCATTCCTGGCTTTAGCGTGCATGACGAACTGGCGATGTATGTGGATGCTGGTCTGCGCCCTGTGGAAGCGTTGCGCGCGGCTACGACGGTCAACGCCAGCGTTTTGGGTATTGGCGAACGGGTAGGGCGTCTTGCCGCCGGTTTTGTTGCGGATCTGGTGGCGATTCAGGGCAATCCACTGCAAAGGATTGATGACATAAGCAATGTGTGTTGCACTGTTCATGCCGGGCACATCTTCACCCCGGCAGACTTGCTCCCGATAGTGCAAGACACATTTGAGCGGCAGCCCGACGATGCAATTACACGCGATCTATTGAATTATGTAAATTCACAGTAAGTTATTGATTTAGCTTTATTCAGCACATTCTGACCAAAGGAACGGAACATGGACTATAGACAACTCGGCAGGAGCGATCTCAAAGTCAGCTCGATCGGACTCGGCGCGGTGACATTTAGCCGTGAAATTGATGAGGCCACCGTCTTTCCCATTATGGATCACGCGCTGGAACGGGGCATCAACCTGATTGATACCGCCGAGGCTTACAACAAGGGTGGTTCGGAGAGTGTGGAGATCCAAGGGCGCTACACGAGCCATGTCTCTTGGGCGGGCAATTTTGAAGCAGTTTATAGCCTCAGGGCCGTTGCTTTACGGAAAACCGCAAACGAAGAGCTGGACGTCTACTTCGACGGGGAGGACAACGTAGACCTAAGCGTCTACTGTTCGCTGATATATGATGCGGTTGGGCTCGGCTTTGCTCCTGCATAGTCTGACGCTGGTGTAGCGGCTCGTGCCGTCTATAACATGGCAATCCAGCACCCCTCAGCTAAAGCTGGGGCTCGCCGATGGGTGTCGCTGCGGGCTACGCCAACCTGACGGGTAAGCCGTTAGCCGCAATTGCCGGTGACGGTGGAATGTGGCAATCGGGTCTATTTTGGATGATTCAGGCGGTACGTGACCAATCTCCGGTGATCATCTGCGTTGTTGACGACGGCGCCCACCTCTAAATGGGCTGCCAGCTGAGCTCGATTTCGGCTGCGGGTCCGGGCCAGCAGCAGCTGATGCTGACTGACATGG
>SXGR01112206.1_pt1 | contig 12900 bp, 17 predicted proteins | sample 3174711 | NCBI WGS metagenome assembly SXGR01 (sample SAMN11356860, study PRJNA531348) | freshwater metagenome | isolation source: freshwater sample F1-60 | place: China: Fuxian Lake, Yuxi | collected 2017-12-25
CCGGCACGATGGCGCGCAGGGCGCGCACGATCGCCTCGCGTTTGGCGAGGACAGCCGGATCCGGAACGGGCATCAGCATGGCATGGAACCCGCGCGCCGCGAATTCATCGAGCAGGCAGATGGTGGTAGGTGCCGGAGGCGAAGACGCCCTCCCCTCCCGGCACGACGATCTCGATGCGCTTGGCCTTGAGATCGATGCAGTTGCCTTCCACACGCAAATCGATCTCGCGCACCTTGTCGGTTTCGAGCACGTAGCGCACCTTGACCGCATTCCCCTTCTGGAAACAAACGCGATAGAACGACACTGGAAACGCGTCGCCCAGAAGAATGGCCGGCTGATTGTGCGCGGCGTTCCAAACGCCTCGCGTGTCGGCTAGCGCCGGACCGAGGGCCGCGAAGCAAGCAAGAACGAAAATCAGGCCGAGACGCGTCATGGCACGGGGCCTTGGATGGTGACCGATCAGGCAAGTGTACGGGGGGAGACGGCCGGGGCTCAATCGCATGGCAAGCGAGAGCGGAGGCGGCCGCGATTCGCGCCGCCAGGAAGGCCTACATGAGGAAGGACGTGGTCGGGATGGTGAGACGCACCCCGCAGACGAGAACCCGAGATGGGCTCGGCAAAGCCCTGGACGGGCCTCAGCCCTGGCGCGCCTTGAAGCGCGGATTCTTCTTGTTGATCACGTAGACGCGGCCATGGCGGCGCACCACGCGGCAATTCTTGTCGCGCTTCTTGGCGGTCTTGAGGGAATTGACGACTTTCATGGCGGCACGCGTCCCAATTCGCTGCAAAGGAGGGCCCGTATCAGGCGGCGCGGACCTTATATATGGGGGCCCCGGGTGTCAAACCCGGCCCCTCATCTCCTGATCATATGGATCCGAATAACGCGCAGGCCGCCATCGGTCAGCGCACCGAGGCGGCGGTGCCACAGTTCGCCTTCCACAAAGAGGGCCTCCGTCGTCTCGGCGTCGAGAGTCCCTGGTTTCAGAAGGGTCTCGAAGTTGCGCCACGCCGCGCGCGCCATGGTGGCATAGGCGTCGCTGATGTCTTCGTGGACGCGAACCTCGAAGGCGGCAGCATTGGCCGCAGCCTCGTACTTCGACCATGTCCAAGGGTCGGGCGGCGTCGGCTCGGCCACACGCCATGCCTCGAGCGCCGAACCCGAAGCGTTGGGCGCGGCCAAGACGAAGTCCGTAATCATGACCGCGCCTCTGTCCTTGAGCTTACCGGGCAGCGCCGCCAGGATTTCCGCCTTCCCCGGGAACGCATAGAGCGCTTCCTTGCTGAATGCGGCGTTGTAGCGCTGAGGATCGGCGAGGAAGGACGCAAGGTTGAAGGGCAGAATGGCGGCCCGCTTTGCCAGGCCCAACTGGGTCGACACCGCCATGGCGGCCTCGGCAAGGCCCGGATCGGCTTCATAGCCGGTGACCCAGGTGTTGAACTCGGTCGCGATGGCACGCGCGTGCCCTCCCAACCCCGCTCCCAGTTCAAGCGCGGACTTCGACTTGTCGAGACCGAATGGTTTGCAAAGATCGATAACGAATTCAAGTCCGCCTGGCGTGTGAAATCCCGCACCCCAAATGCGCTCGGCCGCAGCAATGCGCGCGGACGGCCAGACTCGCCTCGGTGCGTCGGCCGTGGCGGGCTCGGGCGGCGCGGGCGATGCAGCCGGCGGTTCGACCGGGCTCTCGGGCGCGGACGACGGCGCAATGGCAGCCACATCGACGCCCTGCCACCACGCCTTAAACCGGAGTTTGAACGAAACCGCCCCAGACTGGCCATCGTCGGTTCGCTCGCTCGCAACGGATTCGGTGGGGGCATCCTGTTCGGGCTTTGCCGTCGTCGGCGCCACATCGTCGTTCGAGGGCGCGGGCAGGACATCTGCCCCATGCCACCATGCCTTCATGCGCGCGCCAAATCGCGGTCGCGCGGGCGATGTACCGTTCTCGCTGTTCGGAGCCTTCTCTGGCGTCGCCATGATGGATGTCCTATCGGGCACTCAGCCTGGCGCCTGGGGATTAACCCAGGGTTAACGAAAAGGTGATCCAGCCGCTCCCTTGACCTTCTCGAATGTCCTCAAGGCCCCCATGCCCAGCATCCCGAACATGAGCTCCCACAGATTGCCGTCGAGCAAAGGAAGCGTAGGCAGGGCTTGGCCTGCCACGGAAAATCCGAATGTGAGGAACGGCACCACGACATAGGCGTAAGCGAGCGCCACCCCGCAGGTCCAGCCGATGAAGGGTCGCCAACCGGCAACGAAGACCGAGGGATGCTCGGCCTCTGCCGCGTTCACCCGGAGCTGCGCGATGTCGTTCTCGGTCAACCGCCCGAGCGCCTCCAGCACTGCCCGCTGCCGCTCCGCGGGATCGGGAAGGACATGGCCCAAGATCTTGTCGAGAAGCGGCGCCAGCAGCGCCAAGAGGGCCGTCATCGCACGCGCTCCCTGTATAGCCGAACGAAGCGCTCGGCGGTTCCCTTTCCGCCCGCGTTGTAGTGCGTGAGCCAATAAGCCGCGAGCCCAGAGATATCGTCGGAATCGGGCAAGGGCGGTTTCGCCATGCGGTACTTTAGGCGCGCGATGGCGCAGGCGAAGCGGTCGTTGCCCACGAGTTGGGACAACGGCGTGGCGCTCGGTCTCAGGAGTCCGTTGGCCGCCGCAAGCCACGCGGTCTTGCGCGGCAAATAACGACGATAGATGTCGTCGAACGTCGCGGGCTCGATCTGAAAAATCCCGAGCGCGGGGCCGCCGCCCACCTGCCGGCGATGCACGAGGTTTGACTCCACAAGCGCCGTGCCGACCAGGAGATTGGAGGCCGCCGGCGAATAGAGGTCGAGCAGCCGCAACACCGGATCGATCACATCGATCCGGAGATCATGGGGTGTCATGTTGTTTGCCAATGGTTCGGATTTCGGCCTGCTTGCCGCGGAGATAGCGCTCGAAGGCTCGCGCCACGGCGATGACGTCCTCAGCGCTCGACCCCGTGACAGCCAGCTCAACCGCGCGCGAAAGCGCGAAGGCACGCCGGCCCTCGGCGAGCAACTCGCCGGCCAACTGCTCCAGGTATTCGCTCAAGGAACGGGTTAACGCCTGGCCGGCAGGCGAGCTTCGATTCGCTCGAGAAAGCGCGTTTGCGTCTCGGTCAGGGCTTCGATGCGGGCGAGGCGCTGCAGCAACACTTGCGTCTGCGCGTCATCGGCGATGCGTTGGGCCTCAAGGCGTTCAATGCGCCGGACGGACGCCTCGAAGCGCGCCTCGAATTGCGCGGCCCACCAGACTGCGCCCACACCCTGCATCAGAAGGCCGAGCAAAAGCGCGATGGGCACCCGCTTGTCCAGGTGCCAATGCTCGCGCGCTACTAGGTCGGTCATGCCTCGGCTCTTCCACATCCCGTCATCATCACACCAGCTCGTAAAAGATCACTTCGGCGATATAGAGCGTTCCGGTCGCGCCGATCGGCGTAACCGTGACCCAGTGGCGCGTGTAGGCGTTCGAGACGTCGATCGTGTTCACAGTCCCCGTGTCGTAGACGCCGATACTGCCGCCCGCGTAGGGTTGCGACGGCGACATGAACAGCATCGTTCCGTCTGTTGGCGAGGACGGCGCGCCATTCTTGCCATATAGGCTAAGCGTGACACTCACGCCCGAAGATGCGTGACCCTCGTCATTGGGGTCGTACGCGATGAACCGCCCGATCGTTTTCGAGAGGCCGCCTGCCCAATGCTTGCCGACATAGGCGCTACGCGTGCCGCCGGAGCCTTCGGCCGCACACGCACTGAAAGCCTGATCGGTGTTGCCATCGAACGCGGCCCCGATTCCACCGCCGCCTGCCATGTCGCCGATATTTGTCGTTCCGGAATAGTCCGTGACCTGTTTAAGGATCCGTGCGCCTCCCGCACCAAATCCGACCAGATGCGTGACGGTTAACATCAGACGGCCGCTATTGCCGCGGAATCCGCGACATCCGCCGCACGATCAAGCGTGCCCATCAGCCATCCACCCCGTTATTGGTCGTGTAGAACATCTTGATGCCGTGCAAGCGCGCATCGACATTCAACGTGTCACTTGCGTCCGCCACATTGCGCTTGATTTGGAACACCACGTAGTCGTTCTCGACGGGCGATCCGCCGATGGTGACGGCCGTGCTCTCGGGGCCGATATAGACGTCGCTCGTCGTCCCCCCGGTGTCGGTCGATGTCTGGGCCGTACCGAATGCAGCATCGGCTGCGTCATCGTCTGACAGCCCGACGGCTTCGAGCGCCCACACGACGCCGAAGGACGAGGCCGACGCATGGCTCCACACCGGCTGGAAGCTTACGGACCCTTCGTTCCATCCCTTGGGCATGTGGATCGCGAATTGCGCGAACTCCTGCGTCGCCGTGTCGAAATCCAGCGTTCTAAGCATGATCTTGTTGGTCGAGGTCTCAACCGTTCCCGATGCCGCGCCGTTCGTCGTACGCGGGACCATGGCGGAAGCCGGCACCCAGACCGTCTGCTTACCGATCACATTCTCCGAGAGCGGCACATTGCCCGAGGATGTGCCCGTGTTCGCCACCGCCGCCGCGCCCAATCCTAGCGTCGTCCGGGCGGCCGATGCGCTCGCGTCATCGAGTACGGTTTCCATGAAGGCTGAGACGGGGATCGCGGACGATCCCGTGGGGCCGGCCGACGCGATGGGTTGGCCCGACGCGTCGAAGGCCAAGTACCGGGAGGCACGCGAGACAGAGGATGGCAGTTCCGTCGAGAGCGCGGCAGAGTCCGTCGCGGGGAATTTGATGGCGCGATCCAGCTCCTCATCGAGCTGCTGGTCGCGCATGGCAGCACGATCCAGGCCTTCCTCGTGCGATTGGGCCGGGAACGAATCGTTGGGCGTGTAGTCGATCTCCTGCGTGATCGGGAGTTGCCGCCTGATGATCCACTGCACGCTTGCCGGCGGTGCCGTCGTGGCCGTGACCGTGCCGGTGGCGCCGGCTCCTCCGGAAACCGTGTAGTCCGTATTCAAGGTTTTCGTTGTTTCGGCGCCGGTCGCGACGATGCGCTCGGTCACCGTGAGGTCGGAGGCGGCGTAAAAGGCGAAGGGTACCGCGAATGCGGTTGTCGCGCCGTTGCCCGAGTGGGCGATGCGACTGCTGGTGGCGGAGACGGTCATGGATCGATCCTTGGTTGGTTTGGCGTGGGCGCGGCTAGCCGAGCGGTCCGCCGATGAATTGCTTCGCTCCCTTCAGAATCGTCGAGCCCACGTTCACGTAGCCGCTCAGCCGAGCACTGCGCGCCTCACGCCGCGCGGCGGCGGCCTCGTTGTCGTACCGGTAGGCATCGATGAGACCGCCATGCCGCGCCGAGAGCGCTGCGAGTTCGCCGTCCGCCTCTGCCTCAAGGGTCACGTCCAGAGGCGTGCCTTCGACGGTGATTCCGGCCTTGGCGAAGCGTGCGGTCTGACGCGCCAAAACGCCGCGGGTCTGGTCGCGCCGTCGTTGCTCCTCGAGATGGGCATACTGCTGGGCGAGTGCCGACTGTTGCTCGGCCATACGCGCGCTATGGGCCGCGTTGCGAGCGGCAGCCTGCGACTGGTTGATCTCGCTGACAATCTGCGCGCCAGCCATGAGGATGGGCAGCAGAGGTTCGGCACCACTCATGTTCGTTCCCTCGCATAAAGGATGTAGTCACCCACGCCCCAAAGGCCGTAGTTCTCAAGGAGGCCTTCGGGTTCGAACCCGAGGGCGGTGATGAAGCGATCGCCGGCACCGTGGCCGAGCGCCACGGTCGCCTCGATGCGGAACAGCCCGAGCGCGCGTTCTATGGCCGTGAGGCCACGTGCGCAGGCCCTGACCAATGGCCGCGGGTGGCGCAGCGCCCCGTCCGAGAGCAATGCCCAGGCGACGCCGATGCCGGGTGCATGCACCCGCACACCGGCCGAGCCGACGATTCGACCGTCGATCTCGCCCGAGAAGGCGCGGCCCTGGGCGTAGGCCGGACCGACGACGGACAGGTTGTCGCGAATGAAGGGGACGATACCGGCCTGCAACGCCTGCGGCGTGAAGCGCCGCAGATGGTCCGGCTCGAAGTCGAGGATGCGCATGGCGGTGCCCCGCGCCTCAACGCTCATGGGTCGCCAGACGCGGCATGATCGCCAGGAGAGTCATCGGAAGGGGCTGATCCTGTCGGACGAGGACATGACCTTCCGTGCCGTACCCGGCCTCGAAGGCGACGTACTTGTCGCCGCTGAACAGAGGCGGCGCCACGTCCATCGGATCGCCCCCGCCTCGGAACAGCACCTCGTCGAGGCGCTGGGCATCTGGCCCAATCTTGCAACCGAGCGTGCGGACGAAACGCAGCGTGGCACCATGGATCCGCTTCGTCTGGCCTTGCGCCGTTCCCATGGCAGCGCCCGCCTCTGGTCGCAGGGTCTCGACCTCGGTTACATAGGGAAGGCCGACATGAACCTTGGTCGCCGGCCGCATGAGCGAAACCGATCCGCCCGAGACGGTGCGCGCCGGATGGGTGGCACCGTCCGCGAGGATCGCCACGCTCTCGCCTTCGAGGTGCGACAACCCGAACACCGTCGAGGCGGCTGGCCCTGCATAGGTGAGGCCACAATCAACGAAGAACGCATCCGCCTGCGCGTGCTCATCTCCGAAGATCTCCTCGAGGAATTCGACGTAACGTCGCGTCTGCCCGTTGATCGTTCGCTTGACCACGAGCCAGAGTTGGTTGTGATCGCCGTTGGGCGACGGAATGGCGGCGACGCCCTCGACCACGGCCGTCCCACCGGCGGACGAACCGCCGAGCACGTGGCGGTGCCAACCCACGACCTCCTGGTCGCGCTCGTAGCTCAGGCCGGCCAACACGCCGTCGGCACGCACGCACCACAGAACGGGATCTGGCTCGAGTGTGAAGTCCAGGTCCACGACCCCGCCCCGGGTGACGTGCTCCGCCATGATGGTCATGTCGGGGGCCACGTACTTGTCGCGCTCGAAGGAGTACGCGAGTTCGCGGACCTTGCGCCCGGAGCGCGTCACGAAGAGGACGGCGTCGCCCGCTTCGCGCGGCTGGAGATTGGCGCATCCTTGCGCGCGCTGCTGACGCGCCTGGACATTGGTCGGCGTGATGGGTTCATCGAGCGTGGTCGCGCGGAGCACCCAGAGCCCGCCGACCGTGCCGATCTGAAGCACCGGACCAGGGTGCAACCAGCGGATGACGTTGACCTGGCTGGCGGCAAGGGTGAAAGCGACGGCGTTGTCATCCACCACCGTGCCGTCGGTCTCGGTCGACGCCATGGCTTCGAAATCGCCCGAGCGCGACGACCAGACGGTCTGAGGCTGCGCCGTCGATCCGGCCCACCAAAGTCGTTCCTCGTAGAACGTGACGGCGCCCGGATAGCCTCGCGAGGAAGACCACGCGCCCAGACGCCACGCCGCGATGGCCGTGGCCCCACCGAACGACGTCTTCACATCGGCGACAACCTGCGTGGCCGAGGTGTAGGCCGTGATCCGCGCATGGCCCCAAGTCGAGCCGTGCTTCACGCGCACCAGACGCCCGACATCGGAAGCTGCAAAGGGCGCATGGCCTGCAGCCGTCAGGGTAATACCGGTCCCTGTCGCGGCCGAGGGCTGAATCGTCCTGGCGTTGTCCGTGTTCTCGTCCAGATACGGCCCATCCGAGGCGTCCACCTCGACGAGCGACCACGCGCTGTGGCCCGTTCGGCTGAGCTTATGGGGTGGGTGGCTCGGGTGTGCGATGTAGAGCGTGTCCGCCGACTGCGCGAACTTGAGAACGAAAAGCTGATCTTCCAGATAGGGCGTGGGCAATTCGATGGGCGCGTTGTCGAGAAGCGCCACGTCGTCGACACCCACGGCCTTGGTGGCCGTCACCCGGAATTGCACGTAGACCGGCCCCGATGTGGGCGTAAAGCTGATGCTGTGCCATCCGGTCCGGCATTCCCGGTCGGCGACGAGTTCCGATCCCGTCGAGGTGGTGCCGATGCGAAGCTGGACCAAGTCGCCCGCCACGCCGCGCACGCGGAAGCGCAGGACGTGTTCTTTGTTGAGGCCGGTGGAGACGGCGACCGACTGCTCGGCCCAGCCCACGCCCGAGCTGCCGCCGTTGAGCGCGAGGAACTGGCCGGCCGCGTCGTGCGCGATGGTGCCGGTTCCCGTGGAGCGGTTCGTCCAGCTTGAAATGCCGCCCGCGAACTCGCCGTTCGCGATGGCCGCGTCCGTGTCGGCGACAACGATGCGGCCCTCGTTGCGATAGGCGCGCAGATAGGCCTCGCCCAATTCGAGAACATAGGCCTGGGTCGTCGAGAACTCGAAGCCGATGAGACGCGTCTTCTTGGCGCTGGTCTTGACCTCGGCGACGAAGCGCGTGCCCGACCGCCGGGTGACGGGGCCTTGGGCACGTACGATGGCGTTGAGGATTGTCTTGGCCGCGACCGCATAGGGCCCGAGATCGACGCGGCCGTAGAGAAGCGGCGAGAGCTCGCCGCGGGCGAAGGACGGCTGGATGGGATTGGCGCGGGGCATGGGGCGCTCTCAGCCTCGCGACTCGAGCCATTCGGCCGCCTCGATGGCCTCGGGCGTGCCTTCCTGCGCGTCCGCCGTCCGCGCCTCGGCAAGCTTGCGCTCGTAGAGCTGGCGCATGGCCTCGGCGATGGTGGAGGATTGCTTCAAAGGCTCGGCCAATTCGGCCGCAAGGCGGGCCGCGAGGCATTCGCGGAACAGCGCTGAGAATTGGTTGGGATCGGTGACTTGGGCGATGTAGCGGATGCGGAGTGGCGCGCCCGCATCGGTTAGAATACGGCGGCCTTCGACGCGCCACTCCGCCGCCTGATCCTCGATGTCGAGGACGCGCAGGCAGAAGGCCGGCGCAGCAGGCAGCACATACGCGAAGCCGTAGCCCCAGACCGGCGCCGCCGCATCGGCGGCGAGGGAGGCGCGCGCCAGCGCAAAGTTCCACGGGTGTGCCTGCAGGACCGCGTCGCGCAGCTCTTCGAAGACGTTGTTGGCCAGGCGCGCGGCCTTGGCGTTCTCCGTCATGGACGTGATGGTCGCTTCGCCGAGCTTGATGAGCGCGGCGTTCACGATGCCGACATTGGAGGCCATGGGTATCCCCGGACGATGGGCGTGGATGCGTGGAAGGGAGGCGAACCGGGCGGGGCTGCCCCCGCCCGGCCGCGTCTACCCGTTCTCGACGAACTCGACCTGCACCGTGACGGTGCCGGCCGCCGTGCCGACCGTGTCGGCGGTGAGAACCAGGTTGTAGAACTTCGCCGGATCGCTCGTCTGTCCGGCGTCCTGCCACACCTGGTTCGCCACGTTGGCGATGTCGCGCGCCTCGAACGCCGCGTCCGCCGGAGAGGCGGCGCGGGCCGAGGAGAGGTCCATCGCGGTGGCATACACGTCGTCGTCCACGGTGGCCCCGCCGTTCGCCGCGGTCTCGTAGAGACCCACGTCGTAGGCGGTGCCGCCCGTGATCGCGTCGTTGTAGAGCCAGATGTGCTGGATGCGCCAAGACGAATGAATCGGCATCAGCACGTACTTCGAGCCGTCGTCGTCGGCCGCCGCGACCTCCACGGTCGCAACGGACGCCCGCAGCCGCCCGCGCTGCACGCGCGCGGCGTTGAGGGTCGGCGGATCGGCCTCGAAGTTCTGCACGAGAGTGCTTTTCGTCGTCACCACGGCCATGTGTCAGACCCTCCGATCACGACTCGGTGCACAAGACTTCGACGATGGACTGCTCCTGCATGCGGGTGGCACCCAAAGTCATGCAGAGATAGACCTGCGTCGCGTAGCTCTTGTCCGGCCGTTCCGTGATCTTGACGGTGATGTCCTTGCCGATGGCGAGGAGAAGTCCCGACTTCCGCCAGGCGAAGCACCGGCGCGCCCCGCTCGACGTGCCCAACCGCTGGGTGCGGATGAACTTGAAGCCGAGGAAGGTGTCGATGTCGCCCTGCACGAGCGCCTTCACGGTGTTGTAGTCGGCGCTCTTGATCTCCGTGGTGTTGAGCAGATTGGTCATCTGCTTCGCCGAAAGTGCCACGAAGCGCGGCTCGTCGGGGTCGTTCTCCGCCGCGTCGAGCAGTTCCTTCGCCTGCAGAAGCTTGGCGATGGTCATGCCCGCGGAAGCGGAGGCGATGGAGTACGCCGTGTCGAACGCCGTCGCCGTGGCGCCGGTTTCCCCGGTGTAGGCGGTGCCGAAGGCCGACGCGATGATCACGTCGTCCATGGCCCGGCCCATCGCCGAGGCGCCGTTCATCTGGTACGGCGAGGTCAGCTCGACCAGCTGACGCACGCGGTCCTGGTCGTCGATCAGGTCCGCCCACTCGTAGTCCGTCATCGCCACGCGCCGACGGGCGTGCGGCGTGTCGATCTGCGGGGTGTCCGCGTGACGCGAGGTGCGCGGCACGGCGGAGCTGGCGCCGATCTGGTCGAAATAGGCGTACTTGCCGGCGACGCCCGCTTCGACCCGCACGGCCTCGCGGAGCCGGCTCGCCTTCTGTTGGACGAGCGACTCCACGCCGGCCTTGTAGCTCTGGGCGAACGACGTCGTGCTTTGAGAACTCATGCGAGCCCTCCGTTGTTGTTGACGATGTCGTGCGACGGGTTGTCTCGGTTCCCGCGGCCGCGCCGCCGGCCTCGCGGGCGCGAGGGAGGGTCGCGCCCTCTGGCGAGAGCGCGGCGGCGCGGACGGCCCCTCTCGGGGAAGGTGTGGAACGCGAGACCCGTACCGGCCCTTCTCGCGGGCCTTGGGATCGGTCTGCTTTCAGACGGTCACCGGGACCCTTGGGGGTTGCCCCGGACGTGGGTGCGCGCGGAGGAGCCCGGTGGGGCCGCCCGCGCGGCAAGTCATGGGCGCAGCGCGATGCGCCTTAGGCCCGCGCGCGCGGGCCGTTCACGCGGCGTCAAAATCGCGCCACAATTTTGGGTTGTAATGCGCCTAAGCGAGCGGGGTACGGCGATGCGCACGGTATGGGTGGTGTTGGCGGCGATGGCCGCGTGGGCGGCACCGGCCTTGGGCCAGCCGCTGCCCCGGCCCGACCTGCCGCCAACCGCGCTTGAGAACTTGCCGCCCCGCCCCAAGGGCGAAGGATGGCGGCGGTTTAGCAATTTCGAGGGCGCCACCGACAGCCGCTGCATCGGCAAACTCGTAAACCCGACGTGCACCATCGAAACGCTTTACAAGGCAACCATCACAAACGACGAGGTGTTGGGCGACAGCACGCTAGCTCCCGAAAGAAGACCCGACTCGTCCGATGCTGATGTGTCGCCGCCAAGATGCGACAGACCGAAGATTGGCCACCTCAAATACGCCTATAACGGCCCAGTCCGCCGGAGGTACTTGAACTCGCTCGGAGACATCCGGGCTTGCCCCCCTGCCGCCGACCGGATGGTCGTCATCCAAATTGCCTATTGCACTTACTCGAGCAACCAACAGGTCTGGGCCTGCGATAGGCCCGACAGGCAGCGTCTCGTCGCCTATTTTCTTCGCGAGGTCAAAGGGTCGTGGCTGATCGTGGGCGGTTGTTATGCGCGGTTCTAGGGCCATGGATCGCGGAAATGCTCGATGCGTTTGAGAGCGCCCGGTTCCTTCGGATACTTGTCCCGATGCTTCTTAATATGTACGTCGATCAAATGGTTCCGAAACGCATCGATCGTCTCCTTTTTCAGTGCGATGACTTGCAGCGCGCTCCATGCCCTCGGGCCCACCGGTCCATCGAGCCACTTGTTGTTCTCTGAAATCGAAGGATCGGTGCGTTCGATCGCTTCGCCTACGATGGTTCCGCCGTCGTCCGGCCCGGCCATGAACAGGGCGTTGATGACGGCATCGGCCGTCGCGTCGCCGAGCAGGTCAACCAGGCTGTCCACGCCACCCACGCTTTTTAATGTCACTTCCATGTATCGGTCGTAGGTAAGCGCCACCTGTTCGACGGTGAGATTCTCCGGGATGTTGGGCAATGCCTGAATGCGGGGGTCGTCGCCGAAATGCTTCTTTTTTTTTTACTTCCGTAATCGCCCCCGCGGTGATTCCTGCATAGGTGGTGACGTCAGGATCCGGGTCCTTGGCCATGCCACCCTCGGCCGCAAAGAAGCGGAGAAGGCGCATCTGACGTCGGCGATCCTTCCCCGCGATCTTGCCGGCCTCGGCCGCGAACGGGAACCAATGATCTCGAATCGGCTCCACCGTACCCCGGTACTCCGGGATATTCGGCACGCTGTTGACCGCTGCCGTGACGATGGGGCCCCACTGCCTGCGACGGGTGAGTTCCTGATCGACGGGTGCGGTGGTCGCACCCGCCCGCGTGGTGGGCGGTTGGGCGCGTCCGTCCGTTGCCTGCGCCACTTGCTGGGGCGCCTGGACGCGGCCGTCCTTTTCGTCGGCCGTGGGGTCGTCTTCGTCCGCGGGCTCAGCGTCGTCGTGCGCCGCCCTGTCCTCCAGCCTATCCGCGCCGGGGTCGCCGATGAGCGTATCGGAAACGTTTGTGGCGTCGGCGCTAATCGCGTCCCCGTTGGAGGCTGAGTCCTCGGTCTCTTCCTTTGTGGCATCAGTCCCTTCACCTGCCGGCGCGGCGGCGTCGGGGTCGAGGGCCGCCTCGTCCGTCCCGGTGGACTGGGCCTCGGCCGCGACATTCGCCGCGTCCGCCTCGGCGGTGCGCCGGGCGCGCTCGGCCTCGTAGGCCGCCATGAACTCGGTCTGGCCTTGGGTGGCATCGACGACGAGACCCAGGCCCGCCGCCAGGTCGATCCGGCCCAGGATTTGCTCGAGGATCGAACGCTCCGCCCGCCCCGAGCCCGCCGTCAGCGCCGCCTCGCGCAAGACGACGAGCGAGTCGTCCAGCCGCGCCTTCCAGCCGTCCAGCTCCCGACGGCGCGACCGCGCGACGAGATCGGGCAGCCGCGCCGCGGCC
>SXGR01268080.1_pt1 | contig 12900 bp, 9 predicted proteins | sample 3174711 | NCBI WGS metagenome assembly SXGR01 (sample SAMN11356860, study PRJNA531348) | freshwater metagenome | isolation source: freshwater sample F1-60 | place: China: Fuxian Lake, Yuxi | collected 2017-12-25
CATCTCGGCGATCCCGCCTTCACCAAAGTCCCCGAACGGCTCACCACCAAAGAATACGCTCGCGAACTCGTCAAGAAGATCAACCTCGAAAAAGCGACGCGCAGCGAGGATATCGCCAAGGACTTCGAGCTCGCCGTCGAAGGCGATAGCACGACACATTTCTCCGTCATCGACAAAGACGGCATGGCAGTCTCGAACACCTACACGCTTGAGCACGGCTTCGGTTCGCGCATCGTCGTCAAAGGGGCGGGCTTCTTGCTCAATAACGAGATGATGGACTTCAACTGGCGTCCCGGCGTCACCACGAAGGCCGGCGCCATTGGCACGGAGCCGAACACGGTCGCGCCGGGCAAGAAGATGCTCAGCTCGCAAACGCCGACGATCCTCGCCAAGGACGGCAAGGTCTTCCTCGTGGTCGGCAGTCCCGGCGGCCGCACGATCATCAACACGGTCCTGAACATCGTGGTCAACGTCGTCGATTACGACATGCCGATCCAGGACGCCGTCGATGCCCCGCGGCTGCACCATCAGTGGTTCCCGGACGAAATCAAATTCGAGGGAACCAAGCAACACGCCAACACAGTGAAGGCTCTCGAATCGCTGGGCCACCGCGTCGGCCTCGCCCGGCAAGGCGACGCCCACTCGATCTGGATCAATCCCAAGACCGGCGGCTACGTCGGCGCCGCGGACAAACGCCTCAGCGGCAAGGCGTCAGGATTCTAACCGTTTAGCGCTCGCCCTCAACCTTGAAATCGATCTCGCGTCTGACCCTATGCGCTGCGGCATCACCGTCATTGAAGTCCTGGTCGCCCTCGTCATCGGCCTGCTCGCGCTGGGGCTGTTCGTGATGCTGCTCGCGCGCCATCGCGAAAACGCCCTGCGCGTTCAGTGCAAGAACAATCTCAAGCTCATCGGCGACGCCTTCCAACAGTATCACGACTCCGGCGGCAACCTGGCGCACAAGCGTCTGCCCCCCAGCCGCATCGCCGACGGCTACGCCACCTGGGCCGTCTTGATCGCGCCATACTTGACGAAAGAAAACCCCTTGCAGCAATGGAGCGAGCAGGAATCGTACTTCGCGCAAGACGAAGAAGTCCGCCAGGCTCGCTTCCTCCATTATTTTTGCCCCTCGCGCCCGCGCACCGACACCCTGAGCGTGGCCGGCGATGTGAACAAGACCAACACGCATCAGCCCGGCGCCCTGGGCGATTATGCCGCAGTCGCCGGAGACGGTTCAACCGATTGGGCAAGCGTCAATGCCAACGGCGCCCTGGTGCTGGCCGACGGCATCGAACGCAAGGGCGAGCGGATCGTGAAATGGCACAGCGTCACCAGCCTGGACAAGCTCAAACGCGGCGAGGCCTACACGCTGCTGCTCGGCGAGAAGCATGTCCCCGCCGGTCAGTTCGGCGACGCCGCGGTCGGCGACGGTTCGCTTTACAACGGCGCCCATCCCGCCAGCTTCTCGCGCATCGCCGGGCCGGGTTTTCCGATCGCCCCGACCGTGTATTCTCCATTCAACAAGAACTTCGGCAGCTATCATAACGGCATCTGCCAGTTCCTCAACGCCGACACCAGCGTGCGCTGGTTGACTCCCGAAGTCAGCGAATTCGTGCTCGGCGAATTGGCCAAACGCGGAGATTAACGCCATGAAGCGATACGTTCTATCCCTTGTCGCGCTGGCCGTCGCGACGGCGTCCACGCCGGCAGACGAGCCGGGTGGGGCAAAGTACCGCGCTACCCAGCCCGGACCCAAACGGGTCTCGGCTCAACCGAAACGCCCCAACATCGTCTTCCTGCTCGCCGACGATCTGCGCTGGAACGTCCTCGGCTGCACCGGGGACAAGCTCGCCAAAACGCCGCACCTCGACGCCCTGGCGAAGCGCGGCGTCAACTTCCGCAATGCGTTCGTCACGACGTCGATCTGCGCCGTCAGCCGGGCCAGCATCCTATCGGGCCAATACGCGCGCCGCCACAAGATCAACGACTTCGCCACCGAATTCACGCCCGCCGCATACGCGCGCACCTATCCGATGCTGCTGAGAACCGCCGGCTATCGCGTCGGCTTCATCGGCAAGTTCGGCGTCGGCAAAATGATGCCCGACACATCGTTCGATTACTGGAAGGGTTTCCCCGGCCAGGGAACCTACTTCGGCAAAGAAGAGAAAACCCACCTCACTGCGCGCATGGGTGATCAAGCGATCGAGTTCTTGAAGGGCTGCAAGAAAGAGCAGCCGTTCTGCCTCTCGCTCAGCTTCAAATGCCCGCACGCGATGGATGCCGCCAAGCGCGAGTATCCTCCCGACCCGCGCGACGAAGATCTCTTCAAGGACGCGATGTTTCCGATCCCGCAGACCACGGACGCCAAGTTCTTCGACCAGATGTCGAAATTCGTGCAGGATTCCGAGAGCCGGAAACGCTGGGAACGCCGCTTCAAGACGCCTGAGATGTTTCAGACGATCGTGCGCGATTACTATCGCCTCGTCACCGGCATGGACCGCGAGGTGGGCCGTATCGTCGCGGAGTTGGAAAGGCTTGGACTCACCGAGAACACGATCATCATCTTCACGTCCGACAACGGCTAATTCTTCGGCGAACACGGCCTGGCGGACAAGTGGTACCTATACGAGGAATCGATCCGCGTGCCGCTCATCGTCTTCGATCCGTCGCTGCCGATGGAGAAACGCAATCGCACGCTCGAGCCGATGGCGCTCAACATCGACCTGGCGCCGACGATGCTCGCCTACGCCGGCGTCGGGGTCCCGATCTCGATACAGGGATCGTCGCTGCGTCCATTGGTGAAGGGGGAATCGCCCCAATGGCGTGGGGATTGGTTCTACGAGCATCACACGGCAGCCAAGATCATCCCGCCGTCGGAAGGCGTGCGCACGACGCGCTGGACCTACCTGCGCTGGTTGAAGGACGCGAAGAATCCGGTCGAGGAGTTGTACGACCTGCAAGCCGACCCGCTGCAGGAACGCAATCTCTCCGCGCAACCGCAGCATCAAGATACACTGCGGCAGCTGCGTGCACGCTGGGAGCAACTGCGTAAGAATCTTGAGTAGGCGTTCACCGGCCCACAGCGCAAGCAAGGGAATTTGGGAATCCCTTGCTTGCGCTGCGGGCTAGTGAGACGCGCGATGCTCCACCCGTATCACCAGCTTCAACCCTGACCACACTTCGTCCACCGCGCACACCTTGACATCCACCAGCGACGTGCTCTCGATAACCTCGCGAATCACATCCTCCGTGATATCGGTCGCAACCTTCGACGCCTTCTTCGGCCATGAGACCCAGATCATGCCGGCGGCCTTGATCTTCTTGACGTAGTGTTTCAGCTTCGCTGCAAGTTCTTTCTTGCTGACCGTGAAGAGATGGATCATGTCGAGATCGGCTTGCAGTTTTTCGACGAATTCGACGTGCTCAGGCAGCGGATCGACGAGTGCGTGATAGTTGTCCGGCACGTTATCTACGAAAACACGAAAGCAGGGCTTGTAACCGAGCTTTTTGGCGAGCGGGGTGCCGGAGTAGCCTGCGGACATGTCGTTTCTTCCGTATTCGTTTAGCGATTACACCATACCCCCGCTTTCATCACCGCCCGCACCTTTTCAAGACAGCGCAGATCACGCAGCGGATCACCTTCGACGACGATCAGATCCGCCCGTTTGCCCGCTTGCAACACGCCGCGATCGAATAGTCCGATCGCCTCCGCCGCCGTCGCCGTAACAGCACGCAGGATTTCGCCCGGCGTCAATTTCAGCTCTAACTCGGCCGCGCGCAGCCCCAGCGCGAATTGATCGATCGGGCACAAACGCACCCCGGCGTCGGAGTGGATCGTGTAACGGATGCCAAAGTCGATCATGCGGCGTTCGCAGGCAAAGCGTAGATCGAGCCGTTTGACTGGGGCGATGTCAAACGTCTTCACATCCGGCAGAAACGCTCGCCGCGCGAGTCCGGACATGGTCAGGCCGACGTATTGATTCTGATCAACAATTTTTCGCGCGAGTTCGGGATCGAACTCATAGCGATACTCCTCGACGCGCCAGTCGCAATGCTCAATGGTGCGATAGTTGGCCGCGACCACGTCCGGCAATGCGACCCGGCTCAACACATGTGCGGCGGCATGCTTGTTGGCGCGTCGGCCGACGTCGGCGATGCAGCGAAGCGAGGAGGCGTCGTACTGCGCCTGCATGGGATCGCTGGACGCCGTCATGTTGCCGCCGGTCGCCATCACCTTGAGAAAGTCAACGTCCTCGGCCAGCATGCGCTGGGCAGTACGTTCGACCTCGTCGCAGGTGTTCGCGATCAGGCCGAGCCAATGGCAATGCCCGCGCGTCGTGGTGATGGGGCCGCCGCACGCGAGGATGTCGGGGCCGATGATATCGCCGCGGCGGATGCGGTCGCGCACTTGCTGGACGTGATTCTTGGTGCCGCCGCAATCGCGAATCGTCGTCAGCCCTGCCCGCAGCGCGGCCTGAGCGTTGGCCTCGATGCGCGCCAGGAGCTGCGCTTCCGTCTCGGTCGTCACCTGGGCAATGATCGCCTCGTTGGTTGCCTGGGCCGACATGACGAGATGCACGTGCGTGTCGATCAGTCCCGGCAAAATCGTGCAGCCAGGGAAATCGACGCGCTCGCCGGAGCAGGTCGCCGGCGGCAGCAGGCTCGAGTCGACGCGCTCGATCATGTGGTCCGCGATGCGAACGACCGGACGCTGCATAGTAGGGCCGCCGACGCCGTCCCATAATCGGTCGGCGGTGAGCAAAATTTGGTTCATGGAGAGAGCCTCTGATTGGTTTGCATATTCTATAATGACGTTGCCCAAGTGGTCCCAACGAAAAAGGAGTTGCCATGAAGTTACTAATCCGAATTGCCCCCGTGCTTGTGGTCCTGTTTCTGGCCGCGCCTGTTCCCGCGCAGGACAAGACGAATCCGATCGAGGCGGAAGTGAAAGCAAATCTCAAGGACCTGACGAAACCGTTCACGATGATCGTTTTCGTAAAGATCAAGGACAGCGGGGCGTCGAAATTTGAGGCGGCCTTCTCGAAGGGTAGAGCGGGAACGCGCAAAGAAAAGGGGAACATCTCCTACGAGATGAGCCGTTCCACCAAGAATCCGGCCGAGTACATCGTGTACGAACGATGGACCAACTTTGCAGCATTGCAGAAACACATGCTGGAGCCCCATTTCACCGCGATGATCGGCGAGATTGGCGAATGGCTTGACGGCCCGCCCTCGGTGAAGGTATTTACCCCTGCGGGCGAGTGATCGCAGATGGCGCTAGCAACAAGGGCATCCTCGTGAGATGCCTTTGTTCTTGCGCTGAGAGTAGTATGTGGCAAGAAGATCGTATCAAACTCCTGGCCAGGTATCGCTCGCCGAAATGCAAGATCGGCGGATCAATCTTCTGCGGCCCTTTCGGCGTAGCGTTCGCGTGGCGTCCCACGAACACTTCGCCGCAATCGGCACGAATTCGAGGGACCACCATGACTCGCGCCATCATTGCATTCCTACTGCTCATTGCCGTCCGCCCGGATGTCGAACTGAGCGCTCAGCTGGAGACCGAAGACGTGAAACTCGAACGTCATTTCAAGCAATACCTCGACGCCGAGTTCAAGCTCCATCCCTTGAGCGCGACGCGCGCGGGCAATCACGATCACGACGATCGGCTTGACGACATTTCCGCCAAGGCGCGCAAAGCCTCGATCGACCGCACGCGCAAGACGCTCGCCGAATTGCCGAAGCTCGTCGATCACAATAAGCTCACGCGTTCCGCCCAGATCGATTACGAAATCTGGGAGCATCATCTCAAGAAAGAGCTCTGGCTCGCCGACAACACCGATTCGTTCGCCAACGATCCGCGCGTCTACAATCACTATGTCACCGAGAGCGTTTACTCTCTGCTCACGCAATCGACGTTGCCGCAGCCGATCAACGTCAAGAATGCGATCGCCCGCATGGCCCAGATCCCGAAGATCGTCCTGGCCGCCAAGGAGAGCGTCAAGAATCCTCCCAAGGTCTTGACGGAGGTCGCCATCAAGCAGAATCGCGGCGCCATCGGCTTCTACGAGCGCGGCATTTTCGAGCTGGCGGGCGAAGACGCGGCCAATAGCGAACTCAAGAAGGCGTCCAAGAAGCTTGTACCTGTTCTTAAGGGGTATCAGACGTTCCTCGAAGACGAGGTGCTTGGGCGCTCGACCGGCGCATGGCGGCTGGGCAAGGAGAAGTTCGCCGCGAAGCTGATTCTCGAACTCGATGCGGGCGTCACGTCAGCGGAGGTCTTGAAGGAAGCCGAGGACGAAGCCGACCGCGTGGAGATGGAAATGTACGTCATCGCGCGCCAGCTATGGAAACAGACCTTCCCAAAGCGGGTGCTGCCGGTCGATGACGAGAAGGGTCGCCGCGAGACGATTCGCCTGGTGCTCGAAGAGACAAGCAAGGAGCACGGCAAGGCGGACGATCTGGTCGTGGATGCCCGCGCCGGCTGCGAGCAGATCAAGAAGTTCATCAAGGCCAAGGACATCCTGCGCTTGCCGCAATCCGATCAGTGCAAGATCATCGAGATGCCCGAATTCCAGCGCGGCTTCTCGATCGCGTATCTGAACTCGGCGCCGCCGCTCGATCCGAAGGCGTCGAGCTACTACGCAATCAGCCCGCCGCCGAAGGACTGGGAGCCGCGCCGCGTCAAGAGCTTCATGGAGGAGTACAACCGCCACATCCTGCAAATCCTCACGATCCACGAAGCGTACCCCGGCCATTACGTGCAGCTCGAATACGCCAATCGGCATCCGTCGCTGGTCCGCAAGGTGCTGTCATCGGGCGTCTTCGCGGAAGGTTGGGCCGTCTATGTCGAGAAAGTGATGCTCGACGAAGGCTACGGCAACGGCGACCTGAAGCTACGGCTCAATCAGCTCAAGTGGTACCTGCGCGCGGTGTGCAACGCGATCCTCGATTACAGGATGCACTGCACCGACATCTCGGACGAAGAAGCGATTCAATTCCTCATCCTACGCGCGTTTCAATCGGAGGCAGAGGCGATCCTCAAAATCTTGCGGGCCAAGCAAAGTTCCGTTCAGCTCTCGACGTACTTCGTGGGCCGCATGGCGTTTCAACGCTTGCGCCGCAGCGTGCAGAGTGAATTGGGCGAGCGTTTCGAGTTGGGCCGCTTTCATGAGGCGGCGCTCGATCATGGCAGCGTGCCGGTGAAGTATCTGCCGGAGGTGACACGCGAGCGGCTGAAGCGGGCGCGGTGAGGTTGCGCCGGGTGTTCAATCAAATAAGTCGAGGCGGCGGAACCAGCGCTCGCTATCCCGCACGCTCGCTGCGCTTGCATGCGAGCTTGGGAAGATCTCTTGACGCGACAGTTGGTCGATCTTCTTGGCGTTTTTCTTTTTCGGCGCGAGTTCTTTGCCCTTCCACCATGTCGGCCCCTCGGCCTCGATCTCGGCGTTTAGCTTCAGCAGCGCTTTCTTCATCGCGTCGAACTTCATCGGCTCCTTCGCGACGAGGTCGAGCGTTTGCTTGACGTCGTTCTTGAGGTTGTACATCTCGAACTTAGTCAGGGCCGGATTTGCCAGCAGCGTGTAATCGCCCTGGCGCATCGCGATCTTGAATTCCTCCGGCGCGATCGCGCAGCGCCAGTACATCGGCCCCTTGCGCTCGATCTCCTTGTTCGAGAAAGCCGGAACGAAGCTGACGGCGTCAAGGACGCGATCCTTCGGCAGTGGCGTTTTGGTAATCTCGCAGAGCGTCGCGAAGATGTCGGTGCCGACGACGGGCTGATCGGAAGTCTTGTTCGCGGGGACGTGCCCCGCCCAGCGCACCATGAAGGGGACGCGGATGCCGCCTTCGTAGATGGAGCGTTTACGACCGCGCAGTCCGCCAGTTGACCCACGCGTGCGGCCCTTGAGCCCATTGCCTTCGGGGCCGGTGTCGCTGGTAAAGATGACGATGGTGTCATCGGCGAGATTCATGTCGGCGAGCGCCTGCATAAGTCGGCCGAAGGCGGCGTCGGCCTGCGTGACGTTGCCGTGATGTTGGGCCTTCTCGGGATCGTTCTTGATGAGGTCGGGATAGTTCGCCTGGAACTTGGGATCGCTCTCGATGGGCAGGTGCGGTTCGTGGAACCAGACGGACAAGAGAAAAGGCTTACTTTTGTCGTGCTCCTTTTTCAACCAGTGGATCGCTTCATCGACGATGACGTGCGACGAGAAGCCCTTGATTTCGCCGACCGCCTTGCCGTTGCGGACGAAGTTCTTGGGGTCCTTGTGGCTCGGCGCGGCATTGTTCTGCGTGCCGAGCCACCAGTCGTAGCCGTGGTCGTTAGGCTGCGGTTGCTTGGCATTGTTGAACAGCCCGTTGAGGTGCCATTTACCGACGTGGCAGGTGGCGTAACCGGCGCGGCGCAGCAATGTGGCGATGGTGATCTCGGATGCCCGGAGATGATACTCGGTGCCTTCGGGGATCCAGTTGAAGACACCGTTGCGATACGGCGTGCGGCCCGTGAGGATGGCGGAGCGCGACGGCGAACATACGGCACTGGCGGAGTAGCCTTGCGTGAAACGCATTCCCTGCGTCGCGAACTTATCGAGGTTAGGCGACTTGATCGTCGGATGGCCATAACACGCGAGGTCGCCGTAACCCATGTCGTCGGCAAGGACGACGACGATGTTGGGGCGTTTCGTCTTGGCGTCTTGTGCGTGGAGCGGACCGGTCAGAACGAAAAACGCGGCGACGATGAGCCCGAAAGCAGTTCGATTGCACATGCCGATCTCCTTGCAGCCCGATCAGGGTCGAACAACGTTCGGCAATGTATCAGCGCGAGCGAGCGCGGGCAAGAAAGTTCAGGGCGTCGCTTGCGGTTTTTGAAAGGGCGTCAACCTTTGGCAAGCCCTGATGAATTGGCGGTGCGAAAGCGGTGACCGCTCGCGTGTGACTTTTGCCTGCGAACGCTAAACGGGAACACCGACCTGCCGACTGAACCCATCCATCCCCCCCAACCGGCGTGCGAGTTCGCCCACTTCCGCATCCGTCATCGGCCGCAACGGCAAGCGCACCGGGCCGCAATCGACGCCGACGAGACGCATCATCGCCTTCGACGCGCGGCTGAAGCCGAACGCCTGCAGGATGCGAATCATGCGCACGCTCTGGAGTTGGGCGGCGCGCGCCGTGGTGAGATCGCCCTTGTTGAACGCGTGGATAAGACGTTGATAGAGCGGCGCCGCGAAATTGTACGTGCTGCCGACGGCCCCCTTGATGCCCAGCGACAAGCCCGCAAGCAACAGTTCGTCGTAGCCGAACACGATGTCGAACGAATCCAACGCGAGGCATTCTTGCAGCGTCATCAGATCGTTGTTCGTGAACTTGATGCCGTGCAGAGTCGGAATCGATTTGGCGCCTTGCTCGAGAAATCGGGCGGTCGCGATCGGTACGTTCGTCATCGTCGGGATGTCGTAATAGTAGAAGGGCGTCCGCGGCGCGGCCTCGGCGATGGACGCGCAATAGGCGATCAGATCGTCGAGGTTCGGCTTGAAGAAGTTCGGCGCCATGATGGCGATCGCGTCGGCGCCGAGTTTGGCGGCATGCGTCGCCAGCGCTTGAGCATCGCGCACGCTGTTCGAGCCAACGTGAACGACGAGCGGCATTTTCCCCGACGCGGCTTCGGCCCATGCTTCAGTGATGCGCAGCCGTTCGGCGAGCGTCAGCGACAGACTCTCGCCGGTGGTGCCGCAGATGAAGGCGCCGCGAACACCCGTCTCCAGCAGCAGCTGGGTTTGTGCCGATATTGTCTGGGGCCGCAGACTGCCGTCTTCGTGCAGCGGTGTGTGTGGGGCGGCAATCAATCCGGTCAAGCGAAGCGGGAATCGCATGGCGTATCCTTTAAGCCGCTTGTGGCTTGGCGATCGAGCGAACGCCCAGCCGCAATCGGCATGAAAATTCCGATTTTCCTATTGACTTTCCCCAAGGAAACGTCAGTCTTATGATAAGAAAAGCGAGCCCACCTGCCTGCCTTGTTTCCCGCCAGTGGTCCCACCTGGGAGTTCTTACATGCTCGATCTGAATGTTGGCCAAGCGTCCTCCGATTGCACTGGCACTTCGCGCCGTGAATTCCTTCGCGTCGGCGGCCTATCCGCTTTGGGCCTGACGCTCGCGAATTTCTTCCGGGCTCAAGCGAGCGCGGCCGACTCTCCGGGCGCTAACGCTTCCGGCTCTGTCAATCGCCGCAACGTCAACTGCATCTTGATGTGGATGCAGGGCGGGCCGAGCCATATTGATACATTCGATCCCAAGCCCGACGCACCGGCCGAGATCCGCGGTGAGTTCAATACGATCCAGACTCGCCAGCCCGGCGTCCGCATTGCCGAGCATTTCCCCTACCTTGCCGAACAATTCGACAAGCTGAGCCTGATTCGCGGACACGATCCGCAGAACGGCAGCCACGGCGTCGCCGATGCCCTCATGATGAGCGGCCATCGCTTCAACCCCGCCCTGCCCTTCCCGTGTTTCGGCTCGGTCGTGGCGAAAGAGCGAGGATATCGCGACAACATGTTCCCGTTCGTGCAGCTAGGACGCAACATCGATCGTCGCTTCAATGGCGGCATCGGCGGCTTCTTGGGCGATCAGTATAACGCCTTCGAAGTCCACGATGACCCGAGTTCGGCCGCCTTCCGCGTGCGCGATCTGAGCATCGACGAAAACGAGCGCCCGCGTCTGGAACGCCGCTACGGCATGCTCCAAGAGATCGACCGCTATCAGCGCGAGATGGAAGCGAATCCGTCGGTGCAAGCACGCGACGCTTTCTACGAACGCGCCCACACGCTCATCACCTCGCCCGCCGCCAAGCGTGCCTTCGACCTGACGCAAGAATCCGACCGCGTGCGCGATCAGTATGGCCGCACCTCGTTCGGGCAGTCGTGCCTGCTCGCTCGGCGTCTCATCGAATCGGGCGTGCATTTCGTCACGGTCACCAGTGGCGGATGGGACACGCACGTCAATAACTTCCGCAGCCTGAAAGACCGCCTCCTGCCGCCGCTCGATCGCGGCTACGCGGCCCTCTTGCAAGATTTGCACACGCGCGGCATGCTCGACAACACGCTCGTAGTTTGGTTCGGCGATTTCGGCCGCACACCGGTTGTCAATCCGTCAGCCGGCCGCGATCACTGGGCGACCGCTGGTGTAGCGACATTGGGCGGCGGCGGCATTCGTATGGGGCAGACCGTCGGCGCCACCAACGCTCGCGCCGAGGTGGTCGTCGATAGCCCGGTCCGTCCGCAAGATCTGGCGGCGACGATCTATCACGCTCTTGGCGTTCCGCTCAACACCTGGTATCGCGCTCAGGATGGCCGGCCGATCGAACTCGTGCCGACGGGCCGCCCGGTGCGGCAACTGATCTGACATTGTTTAGCCGCGGGTCGCAGACCCGCGCGGTTCTCAGAACTGCAGCTAAACGGGTTTTCCCGGAAGGTTCGAAAAAGCTCGGCGCGTCCACGCCGGGCTTTTTTTCTTGGTGTGCCGAGTCAATTTGCGAATAACCGCGTTGCCCACTCGAAGATAGCCACGCATAACGCCGAAACGATGGCGGCCCCTGGAATGGTGAAGACCCACGCCCAGACGACTCGCCCCGCGACGCCCCAGCGCACGGCCGAGAATCGCTGCACCGAGCCGACGCCGACGATCGATCCGGTGATGGTATGCGTGGTGCTGACGGGAATGCCGCCGAAAAGGGTCAGGACGAGGGTAAACGCTGCTCCCGATTCGGCGCAGAAGCCATCCACGGGCCGCAAGCGAATAATGCGCTGTCCCATCGTTTTCACGATGCGCCAGCCGCCCATGAGCGTACCAATGCCCATCGCCAGATGGCAGGCGAGGACCATCTCGGTCGGCACGTGCGAATGGTCCGACGCCCTGATGATCGCCCCTCGATAGAGAAAAAGTTCCGGCGCTTCCCTGAGTCCCGGCTGCTCCGAGTCGAGATAGGCCTCGGCACGTTTGAGGTGTCCCGGCGCGGCCAGGATCTTCGCCAGTTCCTTCTTGAAATCATCTTCCTTCGAAAAGAACTTGTCCTTGAGCGGCATCAGCCGAACACGCACCTCGTCGGGCACTTTGCCGGGGGCGATTTTGAAAAGCGCCGCAACATCCGCGGGCAACTTGCCCGACTCCACTTTGAGCAGCTTGGCAACGCTGGCGGGCACTTCCTTGGGCGGCGATTTCTTGGGATCCGGCGTCATCGCCTGGAACGACTCGTCGGTCAACGCGTAACGGTTGTGCCATTCGAGGTCGCGATTGGCGCCCATGGCTGCGACGAGCAAGACGAGAATGATGCCCATCGTTTTCTGCGCGTCATTGCCGCCGTGCCCCAGGCTGTAGAGCGCCGCCGAGACGAGTTGACCGCGGCGAAAGATGATATCGACGGTGCGTGGCCGCGCCTTGCACCAGTAGACGATCCAGTAGACAGCGACCGTGATGGCCAGACCGATCGCGAGACCGAGCAACGGCGCCACCAGGATGAAGATGCACGTCTTGCCGATGCCATCCCATACCAGCGCGGACCAACCGCTATGCACCAGGCCGGCGCCGACCAGACCGCCGATGAGCGCATGCGATGAGCTGGTCGGCAGCCCCCAGTACCACGTCAAAATGTTCCAGGCGCAGGCGCCAATCAGCGTGCCCGCGATCACCGAGTTCGTCACCACGTCGGGGTTGATGATCCCTCGGCCGATCGTCCCTGCGACGTTGAGATTGAACACCAGAAACGCGATGAAATTGAAGAAGGCCGCCCACATCACTGCCTGCCCCGGCGTGAGCACGCGCGTCGACACGACGGTCGCGATCGAAGTGGCCGCGTCGTGCAGCCCGTTCAGATAATCGAACACCAGCGCCAGGCCGATGAGCAGCAAGACCACC